>Ga0126342_10002658_pt1 | contig 28315 bp, 24 predicted proteins | sample Cyp1metagenome_FD_92528 | JGI IMG/M metagenome (GOLD analysis project Ga0126342, IMG submission 92528) | Coral microbial communities from Lord Howe Island, Old Settlement Bay, Australia - Cyphastrea 1 metagenome | ecosystem: Host-associated > Invertebrates > Cnidaria > Coral ... | reverse complement strand
CATCCTCGTTGGGACGAACAATGCCGCGACACGATGATGACAGTCCTTCCGCAACTCACCTCTTCCCTTCCTTCTTTCTCCTACCCCGCTAGCTTTCGTCATCCACCCCCGGCCTCAAGTATAATATATAATATATCATCGATAATATATAATATATCATATATATTTATATATAATATATCATTATATATACATAGTTATTATTACATCATAAATAAGTATATACTAACATTGTGTATGTATATATATAATATATATCTACTGAAATCATATCGAATATCTCCTATAAGCCTCAGAAACCTGGCTTGCTGTTCGAATCACACTGAGCCATTACTCTTGAGAGGTGCCCAATGTTGACCCGTAGCTTGGAGTCAACCATACCCTCCGGTGTCATGGCAAAACTGGAAGATCCCCAAACTCGTAGCTGGGAAAATCATCGAACTAAATCCCACCCAGATGCAGCCATCCGCCATCATCCAACATTTTCAGGGCACGATGATTATGGGCGCAGATGTGTGCCACAAGGTGGCAGGCATCAGTGTCGCAGCTGTAGTGGGAACCACTGACTTCAGTTTTGTACCTTGGCTGCAGTCTACCATGGATTGATAAGAGGATATACTGCCATATTGAGGATGAGCATAATGAATGTCCCGGATGTGATTTTGGAGAGGTTTGGGGGGGGAACTTGATTTGGATTGATTTCCTGTTTTTTTTGGTGGGTATGTTTTTTTGGGAATTGATTTGACTTTAGTTAACTTCCCGGAAATGATTTTTGGGGAATTTGGGGGAATTGATTGACTTTCCCATGTGAAACAACCGCCACAGAATGGATAGAAGAAATTGAAAAGATCTACAGTACATTCTGATGGAAATTATCATCTACAACATCCTGGAAGATATGTTTCCATCTAAGTATGGTAAACCCAAGTAAACCAAACCCCAAGACGTCCAATTGGAAATGTTTAAAAACAAATTATTCCTATTATGTCAGTGGGATTGAAACCAACTCAGTCAAGAATCAAAACAGCCTCCAATGAGACTTCAAGTTGTGGGCCACGAACGCACATCGGACTTAGACTTGTTGGAAGAGACGGTTTCCCATGTTATGGTGGTAAAGATAGTTGCATGTATTGTTACATGTAACTGTATATATATATATAGCCATCCCAACAAAGATAATTATAAAAGTTGGAAACCTCAAAAATATCTGATAAATATCATCTATACCATTCTGCAAACACTTGTCTATCTTTTTGGGGGTTACCATGTACCTATGACAGTGGACCACTGTGCACCAGCATGCCTCACGCTGTGCTCATGGAGGATCGTCCATCATCACTAATGATTGGATTTATTATGGATATAGCATGATATACCCTCTGGTTATTTAACATCGCCATGGTATAGATGGACCATAGAAATAGATGGTTTACCGTTCTTAAAAATGGGTGGATCTTTCCATGGCTATGTTAAATAACCAGATGGTAGCTGTAGTTAGATACCAGATGAAGTTTTTTTCACCAAGCAGCAGCCAGGGTCTGACCTGGGGTGCCCATTTATGGCCCATTTATGGCCCAGGGCACCCCATCCCTGCAGCCAGGCCTCCTATTTCCATGAGATCCGAGGGCAATCGCCTTACACGCTGAACGAATTGAAGGTTCGAAGTCGTCAGAGCGAGGAACGGATCGTGGACTTGGCCAGTCCCTGGGCGGATGCGAAGGGCAGGGGACCCAAAGATGCGAAGCAAGAACTGGAAGAATATGGCTATGAGTCAAAACCCTGGTACCTAGTGAACCCCAAAATAGCTGGTAAATGGATGTTCATCCCATTAAAAATGTATCTATAGGTATTGACCCATACCCATATCAATAGTATGATTTGGAATAATACCAATAGTAGTGATGTTTTTCATCATAATTTCTTTACACTATAGTAAGTATGCCCTATTGATAGATACTATTTGGTATAATGAATCAGCCATAAACCCAATGGAATAGGCATGATTGGGGATAATACCTATAATTACACCGGGATCGACCAAGCAATAAATAGGTATTGAATCATACCCGACCCAACAAATCCCAAGTAGTAAACAAAACATCCTCAGAAAATGATGGAAAATCCAGGTATATCCCAGTTTATTTGTGGGATCCACTCAACCATTAACCTTCCCGATGATCTTCCCATTCACCAACGACTGGAAGGTCATTTTGATTCTCAAAAAAAGGGGTATACCCAAGTTCACAAACCCCGGGGGGGATGGTTTTTTTTTATAGCTTTACTAAATCACCAAGTTCCCAGGAGATACTCTCTGGTAAACTAACATAACTATTGAAAATTGTCATTTATAGTTGATTTACCCATTACAAATGGTGATTTTCCATAGCTATGTTAGTTTACCAGAGGGTAAACCATCCCCCACTTGGTTTTTTTTTCAGGTGCCAGGTGGAGAGATAGACCCATCATTTCCATCCTCTCAAGTCTGCCGATGCCGCCAGGTATGACGGTGAATATCTTGGAACGATGGAAGAAGTGCCACAATACCTTGCCCAAGACCATCTTCTACTACCGTCCCTTGGGTTCAACGCCGAAGGGATGGGAAATGATGGGATGGCAATGGATCCCCAAGGGCTGCACTGCTATCCCACCATATCCCACCATACACAGCCTCAGGGATGACAGACCGCCCCTGGCAGGTGATGGTGTCTCCGATGGACAGTTTGTCAACGTCCTGACACGCGAGTTGAATTTGTTGGAGCATGGCTTCAAACAAATCGATGCCACCTACAATCCGCAGTTGGTGATTATCGTAGGACAGCGCCCTGTCAGGTGATAGAAAGACATAGTTGCCTAGTTCCCGGTGGAAAATGGATGGGTTTTCGGTGGGGTGTTTATGCTGAATTTTGGAGATGAAAACAGATTCCATCCCTGGAAGAACAGTTTGCAAATTAACCAAATATAGCTACTACCGTAGATGGACGAATTATCCAAACCCTTGTAATCCAATATATCCCCGCACCCCCAATTACAATGTTGTTTTTTTTGGTTTGGTTCGCTCCTTCGAATGGACGAAATAAATCAAACCCTAAGATCAGGATCAAAGATACGAAACCATAACGTTGAAATTTGGGGGGACAGGGGGCAGCCTACAACTCATGGATGCAGGGTTTGAATAATTTGTCCATCTACTGTAGTTCACTCATTTTAAGACACCGGTTCTGTTTTTCCCAATCCAGATAGATTCGGGGTTCTTTTCCTCCAAATGCAGAGATCTCCAAGGAAACGACACCAGACTCGGCTGTGGATGGAGCAGGGCTCAGAAAAAGGAGGTGGAAAGGCGGCTCTCCTTCTGATGATCTTCACAGCCGTGAGTTTTGAACGAATTGCGGATACCTCCGGTAATTATGATCAAACATTGCAAAAAAAAAAACTATCTAGTTGGTGGTTTGGAACATTTTTTCCATTCAGTTGGGAACGTCATAATCCCAACTGTTACTCACTCCATCATTTTTCAGAGGCGTAGGTAGGTATACCACCAACCAGCTATGAACAGATGATGTTCCCATTGCCACGGCTGATCCCCAGAGGATCCAATCCAAAAAAACCCTTTAAAACGCCATCAGCAAGCGGTGGACTAGCCCAATAGCTGGAAGGTTTATAAATCCATCTATAAATGGATGATCTGGGTGTGTTTCCCCATTTTAGGAAACGTCCAAATAGACTTCATGAGATTAGAAGAATTGGATGAATTAGATTTCATGAGCTCTCCGAGCAAACATTGTATCATGCATCAATCCCAAAGATTCCTCCTGCTCACGCAGGGAAAAGATGACAAAGGAAAGGGCAAGGGCAAAGGCAAAGACCCCGCTCAGGCGGAGATGTGTGGAGCTACCTTTTGATCTTACCCAATTTCCCAAGAAAAAGGCATTGATCCAACCAAATGGCAAGTGGACACATTTATCATTAGAATCTGTTTGCCAAAAAACCAGATGGTTTCTCCGAAGAAAAGATCCACCGCCGGGGATCCAAGCTAGGTGCCCCCTGGCACAGTGGCCAGTGATGCCATCGCGCAGCCCAGCCACATGAACTTCTTCTTGGTCTCCCAGGAAGGCATTGCATCCCCGGAACCAAGAAAGTGGGGCTGAAGCGGCTCAACACCAACAGTTAAGTACTTGGATTTCAGCACGATGTGAGGAAATCAATACGAAAATCTATATAAAATCAAGTAGTATAGTACTGATTGACAATGAGTTTTCATGCTGAATATATGTAATATAACTCAATGTATGCTGATTCAGTTCCTGTAGAAGTGGTTTAGTTAACTGTGTTTAATCCAACTCATTCCATCATCGGATTCCATCGTTACGTCTCAACGGCCCAGCAGGTCAGCCACAAATGGGGTGGGATTTTTTTATGTGGGAAAATGGGGAGAAAATCGTTGGATTTAGGGGTTTTGGAACTAAAAAACGTGGTAAACTACCAAGAATTTTGGCTGTTTCCAAGAAAATTTGCCATTTCTCATTGGTGGTAAATGTTATCCTGAAATGGTAGGTTTAGGGTTTAGGTTCTACTACATTATCCCAGTTTCAGTCACACATTTCGGGCAGGTATTCAGGGAACTTCCGTTCCTTGTCACTACCACGTCCTCCACATGGACAAGCGATTAATCCAAAGAGGCATTGCAGTGGATGACATTGAGACTTGGCTGCGATCTAGCCCGGTTTTTCTGATTAGTTCGTCATGGAAATGGGGGGGTTTAACCATCAGAATATGAGGATAGTTTTGGGATGATACAACTGATCAATGATGGTTCATGATTTCTACGGGGTTTTATTATGGAGAACAGATATTGGGAATATCACAATCCCTAAAAGGGGAAACATGTTTCATTACGTTTCAGGCCCCATTTCTTGTGAGTTAAAGGTGGTTCCCCAAATTGGATGGTCCCATTTTTTTCTTTGGAACACCCTTTATACTGGCTGGTTGATAATGGATCCCAGAATGCCATATCAGGAATCTAAAACGGTTCAACGCAGATATATGGGGGTTTTCTTAAATGGGGGGTGCCCCAATAGCTGGATGGTTTGTAATGGAAAATCCTATTAAAATGGATGCCTTGGGGGTATCCCCATTTTAGGAAACCCCCATATAATGCAGCCATAACACGAGCATTTTAAGCTGCACCACGGACCTGCGGCTACGCCCACGCCTTGCGCTGACCATGACTAATCTCATTGCAGGCTATGGCTGGGGAAAAAAAGAGGTCAAAAACTTCTAGATGAATTCTGAGTTGGAGAACTTGCAAATCCAAAAAAATCAGAGCAGTGGAAGCATCGGATTTTTTTGGTGTACCAGCAAGATACCGATTTTTTGTACTAGCACCTCACAGGGACCATCGATTTCTGAAAAACTTTGAAAGTCAGGGGCGGGAAATGTTTGTAGGAAAAAACATCAACCACTGCAGTGGTGTATTTATTGAGCAAATCGTTTCTTTCTTAAACTGGAGTGCACTTTTAATGTTGATCAAATCGTGGCTTACTTTCTCATCATTTGGAGGTTCCTGGTCAATTTGTGGCTGTCGACCTTTGAAGTAGGAAGGACCACCAACCAGTGGACTCAGTAGACCGCTGTTCAACATGACTTCGCGCCTGTGATTTTCCGATGATTCTTGGTGAAAAAAAAAACAATCGGTTGGTTGTTAAAACCACGTGGTTGGTCAAACACCTATTTGCATGTTTGAATTTTTTACTTTCTCTTGAGAAAAAAGATCAACACTTCTGCACTTCTGTTGGTTAAATGCCCATTTCACCAAGGGTGGATCTTTGCAAAATCAAGCTGAGGAGCAAATCACCTACCAGCTCTGCCATATGTATTCTCGCGCTGACAAGTCAGTCGGCTATGCCACGCCAGCGTATATGGCGGATCACGCCTGTCACTGGGACGCCAGGGTGATTTTTTTTGGTGTTGATCAACTTTTGCTGAAACCAAGATATGGCCCATTCAAATCATTCAAAATGCAACACGATTTATTGAAAGCCTTGTTTTACATCTTAGTGTTCAGGGGTGTAGAGAGGCCCACTTAAGATCTCCCATGTGTTGTTTAGCCAAAAAAAAACGCCTCAAGAAGATAGAAAAGTGATGTATCAGTATTTTAGCAGGATATATGCAGAATTCTGCTTTTCAAAAAAAAAAAACATGTTCTATCTTTGTTTTTGGGGGATGACTCTCCACAGGTGAGCGCGGCAGGCATTACCTGGAAGCTCACTTTGGTGCCTCCGATATCCAATCGACCTTGGGCTCGTCCTCCAGCGAGGAACGGAAAGAGGAGGACATGCGGAAACAGATCGAAGATAGGACCCGGTGGCTCAACGCCTTGGCGCGAAAGAGTGCCTTGATGGATGGGGAGATATGGGGAGATGGGGAGATGGGGAGATGGCGATGGGTGAAGGATATGGTGAAAAACCATAGTTTTTCAAAAATTGGAACCTGCAAAAAACCACTGCCCAGTTAAGCTATTTGAATTCGAACGAGGAAAATGACTGCCTTGGGCTGAGGTTTGTCGTTGAAACTGAACGGCCTTCAATTGTACTGCTAAGATGGTAGCAGCAGCAGCAGCAGCAGCAGCAGTCTCACCGCGAGCGCGTGAGGGGTTCGTCCTGAAATATTATGAGAGCAGATGGCTCTCCAGATCTGATGTTTTGTTGAATCCTAAGGAATTTCACTAAGAAAAACATCGAAAATACCCATGGTACCAAAAAAATCATGTCATGGCGGCCAACATACTTTCTGGATCCACCGAGTTATTCCCGGTCGCCCGAAGTCGCTTGAAGCCTCTCGGCCATTGCATCCAGCAACGAATGTCTTCGGTGTACAGAGCTGGGTGATGGCCGGTATGGACATAACAAGAAAGAAGGAAAGGAGATTGGAAGTACCCTCTGGTAAACTAACATAGCTATGGAAAATGACCCATTTATAATCATTTATAGATGATTTTCCCATTAAAACCTCCATTTAAATAACCAGATGGTATGTCTTCTAGCTGCAATTCTGCAATTTTCAGAAATCTCCAGCAAGTTGTTCTCAGGAATCAGATGAAGCAATGACGCATGAATCATTTGCCAGCCATTCACATGCAGATGCGACAGAAGCCTGGCGTGCTGCCAGTGGCATCTGATGTAGTTCACAAGAGGACGTATTTGAGGATCCAGCTGGGGCACTTTCACATATGTTCACAGCGTTTCACAGTCATCCAACTGGTCATGGTCCGATTTTTGTCCGGCTGCTTGATGTCAAAAATGGATATTGTTCATCTCCAAATCATGTCAGCGAATCACAAAATGAAGATGTGTGTAATCTATTCCACATATTCTCCATACAAAAGGAGCAGCAAAAAGTGATAGAAAGTGACATGAAGTGACGGAAAATCAAACATGTGACCCCCAAGTGCCGATGGATCAATGTTTTCTTAACTACTTCGTCTCACAGCATCTTTGCCACGGGCAAAACTCAGAAGCAGTCTGCGGACTGGAAACATCTGCTGCCGGGGTCTTGTTTTGCAACGAGGATCGGATGGCAACTGTCTAGTGGTAAAGATTTGAGCATCTCACAAAGTGTAAAGTTACCCATTTTAGTGATGTTCTAGAAATTTTCTAGTGGTAAGAAATCCCTCAGTTTTTGCCCATCTGAAAATGACTCATCTGCTCGCAGCGCCAGGCTTGGAAACAGGGAAGTCAAGTGGCAGAACTGGCGCAAGAGTCGCAGATTCCCAGAGTCGACCCATCAGTTGCTGCTGAACGATTTTGAGATATTTTGAGGTGTTTTCCTGTTGAAAATGCCAGATGGAAAACTATGAAAACTTTCATGGAAACCATTGGAATTCATGATTGGATGAGTTTGGATGATTTTTTCTTGGCTTGCAGAGATAGAACATGATAAACTTCCGATGCATATGTCTCATTTATCCCTAGGATTGGGATGGTTGATGATGAAAGCACCAACCCTATTGCTTGGTCAGATGTTGATTAGTTGTTTGCATTCTAAAAGAAGGCTGCACTGTGGTGTGAAATTCCCCTGTGAAATGATGAACCCTAGTTGATTACTATTTGTGAGATAGGTTAAGTACCAACAACCAGCACAGTTGCTGGGCTGAAATAAGATGAACCCCAAAAATGAAGCTGTCAAAGATGATTTTCCCAAGGGAAAAGACACTGTCGTGCATTCTGTCCCAATGTCAAGATCTTCTTTGTTGACGTTCAACAGAAAATTCAACATGTGTCCATATGCAAAAAGAATTGTCAAAGAAAAAAAAACGATGGTTTTCTTTAACATGAGAACAAAAAAACAGATTCTGTTGATTCTGTTTACATATTGATTTTACATATTGATGGTCTATTGATGGTTTTTCAACATATGACACCCTTACCATCCTCTATCATCATCTTGATGTTCTCATCAAAGGGGTCATCCCCTCACGGTAGGATGACCCCCAATGGCGCATCAAGTTCATTTCATCGTCCCAGTACTCGTATCATATCGAATCATATCCCATATACCATTAGATCCATATACATTAGATCATCATTAGATCATCATTAGATCATTGTTAGATCCTGATAGTTCATATTTAAAAAATGAAACTCCCCTTGATTTCATCATATCTACAATGTTTTTCCCCCGGCCACGATAGCTAAGTTGGTGCAAATAACTCCAGTAACTATGATTTATGGTACTTATAACTATAGTTAATGGGGTTTATAAACCAACAAACATCACTGGGGTTGCCACATTGTATACCATCAATCACCATTAGTATACCTTGATTTCATCAGCATATCTAAATACACATATACCCTCTGGTTATTTAACATAGCCATGGAAAATAGCCCATTTATAGATGATTTTCCCAGCGATAAATAAACCTCCATTTATGGTTGGGATTTTCCATGGCTATGTTAGTCATAACCAGAGGGTATATGGGATATTAATGGTTAATGGAATATTATATGGGATATTAATGGTTAATTATAGGTAATATCCCATGTTGCACCTATGTTATTGGGATATCTAAATATATCTTTCATATCCCATGCTGCACCCCATGAGACATGCCCTGTCTGAATCTCCTATGAGGTGTTGCGCTCTGATGCTGCAGCTCGTTGGGGGCACCCTGGGGGCCATTGAAGAACATGGGGATATTCGTGGGATATGGATGTTCTTTAATGCTTATCACCTATCTAAGAACATGATATGGATATCAATGACATTTATACTGTATACTAATACTTATATCTACCTCTTTTGATATGGATATCATCTAATGACATTTATATTATGATATAAGATATACATATATATATACATATATACACAGTTATATTATGTTGCAACCAACTTAAAGTATGATAGTTGGCTCTGAAAATGGAGCATTTGCCTCCAAGAAATGGCTTTGAAAATGGAGGAATGGTGACTAAAAATCAAATTTTGGGGTACCCTTTTTTCATATGAGCTATGGTCAATACTCATGGTTAATAACCATTAATAGGGGCTAGTCATCCAATGGTTCATAGGGATTTATAATAACAATTTTAAGGATCCTTATTATGGATGGGATGACCATCAACCATATAGTGAGTATTGACCATGGCTTATATAAAATCTATGAAACATGATAGAACTGAAGCTATGCTTAGAATGTTATTTAGATCCAATGAATGTGATTCTGTACATTATGAAACATGTTTTTTTGGGGGTCCGAAAAATGAACAGATCCAATGCTGAACCATACTGCGGGTGGTGTTTCCATTGGTAAAGCGATTCACAACAACCGTGGGATACAACAGATGGCACGACAGATGGATCCTGTTCTTGGTGATACAACAAGGTGCTGCCCATGTTTGTTGATATATAACCATTATGAACTAGTTTGGTACACCATAAACCCAACAGTTTTCGCTGTTTTCACCTGCTCCCCCGGCCGGTCACCTGGAAAAAACAAGTTCTGTGTGTGCCCGCGCGCCACTAGCAGAGTAACTTGGTTTGTTTTGTTTTGACACGCAAAATCAGGATTTTTGATAGGTAAATCGGTGAACTCAATGGGCCATGGCTTCTATAGCTCCGGTTTGTTTCTATCAAGGCACCACAAAATGCACGTGCAGCCGCAGCCGCGGGGGCTGGTGAGTGTGCGGGAATGCTCAGCACTTGAAAATCTGGAGATTGACGGATTGACCTGCATGTTGCCCATTGGATTGACCATCTGGTTATGAGATCCACCCATTTTTAATAGGTAAACCCAGGTAAACCATCTATTTCTATGGGCCATCTATACCATGGCTATGTTAGTCATAACCAGAGGGTACCATGAAGAATTTCAACTTATCAGAAATGGAGCATCATCGCTGTTTGACGTGGAAAATATATGAAAATATCCTATTGACACCGTTGAGAGATGATTCCCCTATTTAACATGTGTGTTTGCCAGCCAGTCATGTTTGATTCCCGGAGGGTACTGTTCCAGGGTCATTCTGATTAGGCTTGGCAGCAACAATACACATTTAAGCCATCAAAAACTTGCTATTCTTTGATCTGAATTGGCACCATCATTGACTGGTTGGTGGTTTCAAATATTTTTTATTTTCCATGATATATGGGATCATCCTTCCCATTGACTTTCATATTTTTCAAGATGGTTATTGCACCACCAACCAGTCAACTACTGCTTCTTCGGTTACTGCTTCTCCTAGTGCTACCCCACAACCAGCATCAGGCCTTGACCTCGTGGCAACGCTGTGTGGCTACAGATGTTGCCTTGCGAACGTCTCCTGGCGCAACCGGGCGTAGCGGTGGACTCGTGGGAGCAACTGGAGCAATTGACCCAGTTGGACACGCACGGGCCGCATGTGATGAACAATGTCCTGTTTGTGCTGCCTGATGGTTACTATATGTTAGTTACTATGGTTACTATGGTTACGATTGTCACTGATTGTCACTGATCATGTAACTTGGCATAATTCATGATCTTTTGTGGATTTTGTTGGCATCATTAAAATCTCGAGGTCTTTGGTGCAAGGTTTCGCCGAGGCGCGTGGTTTAAAAACGATGTTTTTTTCAATGGCAATGATGGCATCGCCGAGACCCCATGGGACGCTGAATCTGCGGCAGGTGTCATTGCTGTGCATGCCATACCTGCAGGAAAGACCACAGGCCGATCAAAACCGGCGGTTTGCTGGGCTTTTGAAATTTGACCGCCAGTTGGTCTCAATAGGAAACCAATTCACATTGGACCCAGCAAAATTTGCGAAATGGTTCAGCCAATGGTCAGACTTTTTCGCATTAAACCATTCAAAGCCAAGTATTAAACCATGTTCAAGAATCATGGAAATAGTCCTTCCATGTCCTTCGAAAGGTTCACTTTTCCGGATGGTTTAACCATGTTTAACCCCAAGTATAGTGACAGTGGCTTGGTAAATGTCCCAAGGTTTGGCCTCACCTACCGGGGTTCAACCATCCGGACCATCCATGCGTAGGACATTTACCAACCCCAAAGCATCCATTTCTGAGGATAGATTAATAGATTAATCAAATATATATATACTATGTATATATTTAAGTATATATATATAATGTATATATATATGGTTATTATATATATATACACAAATAATTTTGATCCATGCCTAAGAAAACTGGTGGATTGCTGATCCAATGTGACCAGGTTCTGTCACGCCTGGCCTGTGTGACTTGGCTACTCCAGAAAAGTTGAACAGAAGATCTATCAGATGAAGTGCGATTTTTGAATCTAATGTGTTCTAATGTTCATATATATATATAGCCATCACTAATAACCATTAATAACCATATATAATCATCATTAACCATCATTAATAACCATATATAACCAGATATTCGGATATTGATCATCTATCAGATCATCAACACGTGTTCAAGGTTTCCAAGATGATGTTTCATGTTGTTTTTTCGTGAGATATGAATGGGTAATAGCCATGATAATCATTCAGTGGTTTTAGTATGTTCTAACCAGCAAAGTTGAATGGAAACTCGTTTTTTTCAGAGATAGACACCACATACATGAATGTCAAGATAATTATATCGCCAGATACATCAAAAATCAGATGAGATACCTAGATATTTTAGTGAGATAAACAACACGAACAGTTAACCCAGATACTTTCTTATCAGATACAACACAGCCATCATCTGCAAAAGTTCGCCCATCAGCTGCGCCTCCGGCCAAGTGGTTTTCCGAGGAGAGTCTTCGGTCGTTGGTCACCTGTGGTTCCGCCCCTGTGATCTTGGCTTTGCTGAAGGTCGGGGGTTAGGTTTTTTGGGGTAGGGGGGAGCCAAGCAAAGCTCGGATAGCTAGGATTTGATACAGCAAACTTGATGAAATAACTGGGAAGTTCGAGGAATGTATACATGTGTGATGTTTATATATATATATATATATATCCAGTCCATATATGTCAAATCCATAGACCTGCAGATTCCAACCGGGACAGACAAACAAAACGAAAGATATTGGAGTTCACAAAGCGACCAAGAAATTTTATTGGGGCAATAAGATCATGGAATCGCCCATTTTCTCGATAGCCTAGGATTTTCTGGGTCAGGGACTTGAGATTTGCTAAAACTAAGATCAACTAAGCTCGGTCCGAAATTCATCATTTTATGGTCCATCTTACAACTGGGGGAACCAATATTTCCCACCCCTGCCATTTTCAACAATCCACTGAGTTGTTCGAAGCCCAAAAAGAACAACCCCTGGAGGTTCTGACGAAGATCTCACAAGATATCAAATCGGCTCCATCGCTGTTCAACTTAGGTTTGGCTCGGCACTCAGATGATATGGCTGCAACCAAATCCAATAAATGTGCTTGGCATGTTTGGAAACCTGTTGCTTTTGGCCTTGATGGTTGACATTGATTTGAGTGCTTGACATTGGTTGACCAATAACACCACATCTTTACATCTAACATTGGTTGACATTGCTTGACCAACAATAATTGACATCGGTTATCATTGGTTGACCAATATTCATAAACTGCGTGAAATTCTGACAGATGATGACCATTGATCCCTTGAAATTTGCTGCGCCAAGCCCGAGCTTCTTCTGGCTGTCTTGGGACAAGACAACCTCAGTAGGAGGACTCAGGCATTGGACTGGCCTGACCTGGCAATAATATGTCTCATATATAGGTATAGAACTGCTTGTTGTGATAGCTATGATAGTTGTGACAGTTGATCTTCGTTGCTATTATGATTCATAATAGTTGAGATTAGTTTCAATTGTGATTAATAGTTGAGATTAGTTTCAATTGTGATTAATAGTTGATATTAGTTGCAATCCACCGATTAGTTCATGGTTATGATTGATCATGGTGGATGTTGTTTGATAATTATATGATATTGGCTGACCATGAAACCTGGATTTGCTGACAATGACTTTTTCCCAATGGGAAATCCACTATATGTGGGGGATTCTTTATAGGGATGCGTTTCTATTCCCAATGCCATAAGCCATTTTGAAAAGAGGTTTATGAAACTGGGTATAGCCCTAGCAGTGTGATGACGTTTGCTCGTTTGCTACGACCCCCAGTCATGGTTGGTTAATGGTGTGGTGCCAATGGCATTCGGTTTATTCGGTTTACCACATTATACAAGTCTTGTGTTTTTGGTCTGAAATTTCCGGAATTATTTGGAAGGTTGTCTGATATTTCTGGTGTTGATGTTCCAAATTATACTATGATATCAATGATTTTTCTTGCTGGATACTCTTTTTGGGGTTCTCCAAAAATACTGGACCTCAACCTTTCGAAACCTCATTTTCCCCAACAACTAACGGCCATTTCTGGATCAATTCACCTTCAGGCGCCAGGCAACCAGATCCTATAGGTTGCTGGAGCCAGCAAATATGAGCCATTAGCGATACCCTCTGGTTATGACTAACATAGCCGATGGGAAATGGCCCATAGAAATAGATGGTTTACCGTTCTTAAAAATGGGTGAATCTTTCCATGGCGAACTGTTGAATAACCAGAATGGTACCCCGGTTGATTCCTTATTTGAGGAAGTTATACACCTGGCTTACTGGGGATTATTGGAACGCAATCATTCTGGTTGATAATTCTGATATCAACATGATTACCCTATGCTTATTTAACATATGGAAGCCATGGCCCACAGAAATTATCAGAAATAGATTATGATTTATGATTTATTTACCTAGCTATGAAATTTCAAAATGGTAATTTTCCATGCTGCTTCATCTATACTCGGGTCCAATGCCTACCCAAGAAGCCAAAAGAACCGCATAAAATATGCAGAGAATCTGAGGCAGTGACACGGTGATGCGGCGGATGGCGGCTGAGGTGTGCAGTTGACCATCTTAACCATCAGATTTGCGGCCTTTAAACCCATAAGATATGGGAAGTCACCTATGAAAAATTATCAAAATATGGGGTAGGAAGGTTGATCCAGCAACAAAAATCGAGAGCTAACCAGGGTTTCAGTGGTTGACTAGTTGGCCAACCATGGTGAAATCGTAGGTTGCTGGGCCAAGTATCGGGGAAGATTTGCACAGCATCTTTTGAGCATTGCTGGCATCTGAATCAATGCTGAAGCCCAGCAACCAGGTTGATGAAGTACACAGTCCTGTTGATGAATTGAAGTTCGCTGTCCAAAATGTTACCCTCTGGTTATGACATTGCCAGTTCGCCATGGTGAGGTATCCACCCATTTTTTTCCAGAACGGTATGGCCCATCTATGTCGATTAGGGCCATGGAAAATCGCCATGGCTAGCCCTGTGAACGTCATAACCAGAGGCTACCTTTCTCGGTCTCCCGGAGTTAATCCCGCCAGGTCCTGGTGAAAACCATTTCCTTCGCCGTGGTAGGTGGCCTTTAACAAAGCAGCAGAGAATGGAGAAAGTTCACACGCGAAAATGGAGGATGCTATTGAGGATTGATAAAAATGAAGGTTTCAAGATTTTTCAAGGTTGAAGTTATAGTTATTATATGTTATTATGAATAGATCCTTGGGGAACAAAACCAAACACCAAAATCATTGATTTGTGAATAATCCATGACAATTTCTGGCCTGTTGTCAGGTGCTGGTCGTCAAGCCCCGCCACCGGCTCTTTGCAGCACCAGCGCTGTTTTTCGAACAAGTAGGAGTTTCCAGTATCCCCCCCAAAAAAACAGGGTACTATGGCGAAATGTGTCAAGAATGGTCACCAAATGTGTTCTCACCATCTGTAAATCTGCAGGAAGTTGATGGTTCTCACAATGTTCTCCTTCAGTGTTGACCCATAAAGGAGCCAGTGACAGAAAAAACGTCATGGCAGGTCCTGCTCCAATGGGAAGTTTCCGCTTCAAGGCAGAGTGGGTCCATGATCCCCGGGATGGGTCGACACCAGCAAAATTAGATGGGAGATTCATGTTTACAGTTGACATTGACCGAAAACATGAAATGTGTCATGTTTACAGTTGACATTGACCAGCAATATGTTGATTGGAGATTCATGTTTGACCAAAAACTGGAATTTCTCTGATCGATGTGAAAGCCAAATTCTGCTGTGCTTTCTGGTAGATCGCAAAAGCTCCCAGCAATCGACGTCGAAAACATACTTCTCTGGGAAGAAAAAGGTGTAATCATCCAAAATATCATATATATATATTATCCATACACAAAATCAGTATATTATATCATATTTAATATATCTGGTGTCAAAATATCCATAGAAAATATATCACAAAAACTCAGTACATCATGAAACCACCATAGAAAAATCATAGAATGTGAGGCCCCCTAGATTTTAGATAGCTAAGTTGGTGAACATAACTCCAATTTCACTGGGGCTTTTGTTAACCAACGTTCACATCACCTTGGCCCAGGAGTCCAGACTGCCGAGGGCCACCGACTCTTGGCAGGCCAGCAATGGGCCATGGGGAATCCATTGAGATTGGCGATGTCCTTTTCCCATTGGTTGGTTGATTAATAGAGGGGTTTGAAGAAACCCCTTTAACAACAGGTAAATGATAATAGATGGTATACCAAACCGGCCCCTCTATTTTTACCAAAAGGACATGATTGATAGTTTCTTCATGTTTTTCCCATAGATTTCACCTTTTTGTTCAGAATCAGAGAGATCATTTTATAGGTGATGTTCCAAGGATTTTCCATAGATTTCAGCTTTTTTGTTGAGAATCCAAGAGGTCATTTTATAGGAAAACCATGGTGATTCATAGGGGTTAATGGATGTTAATGGTGATTTAACCTATGGTTTAACCTATGGCATAGCTATGGATCCAAGGTGCCCTTGACCGAAGGCAGAGCTACAGAGCAGGCGACCTCCTCAGCCAACCCTGGACCCAGCCAGTTGCAGGGAGCTCAGTGGTTGACACAGGAGATCCTATGGAGAATCCAATGGATATGGATTATGGAGAATGGATATAGATTATGGAAAATCCCCTCAATATCCCAGTTTCTATGTATAGATGTTTTCTGATTTTTCTGGTTTCCACCTAAAATATCCAAGAAATATCCAAGTTAAATATCCGATCTTTTATGGATATTTTCTGGAGATATCCCATAAATACCCTCTGGTAATTTAACATAGCTATTGAACATTGCCATTGATAGTGAGTTTTCCCGTTAAAAATTGTGATTTTCCATATTTATGTGGCTGTTTACCAGATGGTCATGGAGATAAATCCCATGGATCTCTCCCGTCGTTTCCGCTCATGGCTCACCGAGCCGACGGAGGCGCCAGTGCTTTGAAGCGACGCTTAGAGACATGGAAGGTCAGCGATGTCAGATCGAAGGTTGCCCAAGGTGTCCATCAATGGGGCAATGGGGATAGCCCAATAGATGGATGGTTGCGGATGGTTGCGGAAAATCCATCTGACCCCTACCCTCTGGTAAACGTTTACAATAACGAACTGGAAAGATCCACCCATCTTTAATAGGTTAATCAACTATTTCTATGGGCCATGTTCAATAGCAAACTGTTAGTCATTACCAGAGGGTACCCCAATAGCTGGATGGTTGTGGAAAATCCATCTGACCCCTTTTTATGGGTGGTTTATTTTGGGGAAAATCCCAATCTTTTTGAATGGATGATGAAAAATGGGGGGTGTTTCCCCATTTTTGGAAACACCCATGTTCATCATCTTCCCAACCTTGATTCAAGGCCTTGAAATGGCCAGAACTGGTTGTTATGAAGGGTATTTTAACCATTAAAGATATCTATATATATAATATTGAAACTGTTTATTTATATATATATCTTAACCATTAGACTGGTTGTTATAGTTAATATAAAACTGTTCAGACTGGTTGCTGAATCCTGCCATGGAAGCATGTCTGGTTCGCCCAGTTCCGCGCTGTGGCGCCATTTCGCGTGAACTCGTGCGAGGGTCCGGAGGTGCTACTGGGCGAGGTAACAAGCCCCATGAGATTTTTGATGAGTAGCTACCCTCTGGTAAACGTTTACAGTTTGCTATTGAAAATGACCATTTATAGTGGATTTACCCATTGAAAATGGTGATTTTCCATAGTTATGTTAAATTACCAGAGGGTACCCAAAATTGTGAAATCTGGGCTTGGGATGGTTAATGATTATTTTTGTGAACCAGGTGCATGTTGATGAGGGATTTAAGTTGATGGTTATGTATCTTAACTTTGGGGGAAATAGATGGCTTTTGGCAGCAAAGAGAGACAGATAGAGGCCATCGGCTTCTGGCTGCTGCTCAACTGTCAGGTGGCAAGAATGCTGATTTTCAGGAATAAGATCGTGTGAGTTCATTTTACAAGTTGTCTCATTTCAAGCATCAGATCATATCAGATCACTTGGACAGACCAAGCGCCGAATTTCATCTAATGTCCATAAATCGCAGCATATGGTCATCTAATTTCATATCAGATTCATAGATTCATAGATCATTTCATCGATCATTTCATGCTTTAATCATTTAATCATCCACAGCATCCACAGCTATCCACAGAGGAAGCCGCGTTGGACTTCGATGCGGACTTCGAAAGTGGTAGTGGGATGATCAGAATGATCAGAGGGGTGGAGCAGCCCTTGGCTCTTGCATTGGAAGGAATGGTGAATCTATAGCGGAATAGTGAATTTATTATATATGTTGACTATTGTTATTAGTACATATTAGTACTATTATCATGAATTACTAGTATTAATATATATCTATATAGTATTTATCATGAATGTAATATTATTATATAGCTTATTACTATTCTCAGTGGTATCTATGAATCATCTCCACCAAGGTTTGGGCCCGGTGACTCGCCTTGGTCCAGCGGAATATGAGGAGCACAGCACAGCAACGCACGGGCGAAGCTGGGTGGGACGATATCTGACAGAGGTACCAAGAGGTACCAAAAAAAAAAACGGAAATGGCCTGAGTTGTGTTTTTTTTTGAACTTTTGTATGTCTTTGTCAAAATGAAGTTTCAAGAGTTGGAAAAAAAAAACAAAAAAACGTGGATCACTTGGATCTGTTGAACTCAGAAACTTCATTGACATCTGAAAAAACTGTTGGATTCAGCTGACAGGTTCAACTCTTATCAGACGCCAATGGAGGCTATGTCCAGTGGCCCTAGCCCTGGAGGACACTGACACCGAAAAACACACCGACGGCTAGGGCTGTACCACATACCCTCTGGTAAACGTTTACAATATCGAACTGGAAAGATCCACCCATCTTTAATAGGTTAATCAACTATTTCTATGGGCCATGTTCAATAGCAAACTGTTAGTCATTACCAGAGGGTAGGATCGAGATGTTCCACATGATTTTCAGGGGAAAAACCATAGGGCCAAAAAGGACATGGTGTGGGTTTCCGATGGTTTCCCAAAAAGACCGAGGTTTTGTTTCCGCGTGCGGCGGATGAAGGTTGGAATGTCGGCAACTTCAGATGAAGTCCTTGATGCCAAAGCTACGGGTGAAATTTCGTATGGGTTGCTGTGAAAATGGATTCAAAAAATCCACTGGTGTTCCACTTCTGAAGTGGATGTGGACTTTGGGGATCCCTGAAACATCTTGAAACATCCTGAAACCATGAAACTCAAAGCATAGGAACCCAGCTTCAAGCTATGGAAAGCAGCTGAAAGCCAGACATCTTGGTGTTTGTGAGTTTGAGGCCATACACTTTTCACCTCACAAATCTCATTAAACCTGGCAGTCTATTTGCCTGGACCTCAGAGGCAGAGTTTAGGTCTCCAATCGAAGATTGAGCCAACTGACAGTTGAAGATTCTGGGGTCTGGGGTTGTCCACAAATAGAATCAAGTACCCCAAAATATCCCAAAAAATCCTCAAAGAATCATGAGTTGTTTGGTATTAAAACGACGCTTTGGGGTTGTACTACCCCATGTTTGGGGAAAACCCCCGGAGACTGTTGTTTTCCCCATATCCCCATTCATTCCATTAGAAAAAAACAAACAAAACACTTACTTACAGTATATTAAGTAATACAAAATTGTGTGATATCCCTATTATTGTGTGTATATCCCTATGTCATATCCCAATACAATATTACAAGTATATGATATCATATGATATCCCCATGAAATTCTGTATGTAGCTGTGTCAACCAATCATTTTTTATAACTCAGCCGTGCCGTTCACCCAGGAAGAGGGTTGTCAGCCGGTTCTGTTCTCCAAACGGAGAATGGAAGAATGTGGCATCGCCTGGTCTCGAGAAGGCGATGAATGAGGGGTCTCCGAAACACTCCGAAACGAAATTAATGTACATATTTAATCATAGTTTAGTTATGTATATAATATGATATAATATGATATGATATGATATAATTATTATAATATAGTATATATAGACATACATGTATACCTATGCACATATATAATTATATATATATACAGTATATACATTTGCATGTGGGAAACGCCAAAACTTATTGTTTGAGAATGGAAAGCTGACAGAAATCACACGGTAGAAACGACCGAAAGTGACCATGGCCTCGAGCAGGTGCAGATGTGGCATACTACCCTTGCAGCAGCTTGGATCGGTTTTGTGATGCAGGGCTTGAACCCACTTGGTAAATCAGATAGTGATATATATATATATACATAGTGATGTGGTACTGGAAGTGGTGAGAACTTCACAAAATGTTGGATCTTGGAATCAGCATAAATCATAGAACCAATCTGAACATTCCCCGTTGATCTGAAATCATGCGATGGGATCCGGCGAAGGCTTTGGTTCGCGGAAACTCTACCGGGTATCCTTCGACATTTGCTTCCCCTTTGAAGAGGTGGGTAGATGCGTTCAGTGCTGTCGCGGAGTGGCAAGGATTGATGATTATCGATATCAATAGTAGCTAGTTGATAATAGTTTAAAAGTGATGATTAAAGAAAAAGATCATGTTTATCAATAATATGTACATAAACAGATGAAGGTCCAGAAAAAAATGCATTCATATTCTGGTGTTTTCTATTCGCGCTTGGCAGCTTGAAGCCTCAAGATCCGTGGCTGAATGACCTATCACTAGCTGTTCAGCTGTGACCAGGCTACTTTGGTTTGACCTCATTACAACTCTAAGAACTGGTGCAATAGTCATAATTATATAAATATGAGTACAATCAACATGTATAGATATATATATATATGTATGCATATATACACGTGTATATATACAAAGCGAAGCAGTTGCTCCACACCTGGCGATCTGTGAACTCGGGGAAGCTTCTGGTGGCTATGGCGAAGTCAGTGTCACATGGACTCTCGCACCGCAGGGGCTGAATGGAGGTTGGCCAGCAATGATGAGAATGAATAGATTGATACATATATACTTATAACTGACATATTTATACATATGTATATATATATATACATATGTACATGATGTACATGTATGGAAAATCATTTATATGAAATATCTATATAGTCTATATATATATATATATGGTGTAAACCAATCATGATGAGGATATATTCTGATGTATTACTGTACTCCCCGTCATGATATGTGGCCTGTGAAGCCACCAGTTCCAATCCAGTTCCAATCCACCCAATCCAACCAGTGGCGCAGCCAATCCGAGTTCCAAGGAAGTTTAATCATTTGGATTCCAGCCCTTCTGGCGCTGCTGGGCGTATGTTGGGCCTTTCTGCAACAGGACTGGGGTTTGTAATCCAACCCCGCGCCGCCTATTCATTTAGTCGAAACCATGATCCCCCATGAGCCATTTTTTGCTTTCACTCGAAAAAACGATGAGAGGAAAAAGAACAAAACGATAACGTTGGTTATGTTAATGATCTGTGTCCGGACTCTTGAAATCCAATGTTCTTGATTCTTCCATCGTTCTGCAGTGCTTTTGGTCTCTTCCTTTCATTGTTTGTGTGTCAGATTTTGCACAAGGAAGGTGCCTGGTAGGTGGTTATCATCACTCCTTTTTTGATGATTGCAGCCAGGTCAGATTCACGAACGATAACGAAAACGATAACTTTGGGCATCAAAGATGGTCCGTGTGAGACACTGTGTTGTTTTTTTCTTTTCCTCTCCGTTTCCTCTCTCCTTTCCTCCCCCATCTCTTTCCTTTTCCTTTCCCTGCATGTACTCTTCCTTTTCCTTTTCCCTTTCCTCGCTCATGTGAATTCTGTGATCAAGGTGTGAAGCCAGCGCTTGGAAAAACGATAAGACGAAAAAAACGATAACGTGTCGAACAACCATTTGAAACGGCTCGGGGGTTTTACAAAACCCCAAATGGGAGTGATTTATAGCCAGGTGTTCCCATATTCATAGTTGTTATCAATATTTATGAATGTGGAACTCAACTATTGTTGACTCAATATTTATAACAACTTATTATATGAATAACATAAATGTTGTGTTTCCCACTATATTTCTAGTTCCACGGTGCAAAAAACATGACTCAACTATTGTGGACTTCTGCAGGAGGCGACTCGAAAGGAGGTCAGCATCCTTGTCACAGGCCATGGTTTCTGTGGATAGTCACTCTGTCAAAAATAAGAGATACCTATGGATACCGGATACCTGAAAATGCCAGTTTTTTGGCGAAGTTGATGATGGATGATATTGTCAAATTTAGGGCTACAAGGGCTACACGATTTTCGGACAAGCCTAATAAACGCCAGCTATTTTGGTGGGCTGTCTCCGGGCCTACCCACAGTTTCTATTGGAGAAATTCTTCTGCGTCAGATTGACCGAAAAATCCTGCAGCCTTCCAGCCTTTGGACAAAAAGTTGGAGCTTGGATCATTCTTGATCAAAGGTTTAAGACCCGAGTCAGCTGGAGCAAACATGGTACCATCATGTACCAAATCCCAATGAGATTTTTGAATATCCCGCATTTTGCCAGGATTGAGAATTTCCATCACTGGCTCTGAAGCTCAAAGGGCTGCATTACCCCAGACGACCCCAGAGAAGGAGAGGGACGCCAGCGTCATCGCCCCTCGGAACGACTTCAGTGGCCAGCAATGAGACCTTGGTGAAACCTGTACTCGGTTTACTCGGAGTTACATCGAAATGGCGAGTTCCCCCATATTTTGTCATGGCTATCTCTACACCATTATCTGAAGTATGCACATGCCTCAATTATGTATATATATAATATAATATAATATAAAATATAATATAAAATATAATATAATATAATATAATATAATATATAAATTTAATATATAATATAATATAATATAATATAATATATAAATTTAATATATAAATATAATATAATATAATATAATATAATATAATATATAAATATAATATAATATAATATAATATAATATAATATAATATATAAATATAATATAATATAATATAATATAATATAATATAATATATAAATATAATATAATATAATATAATATAATATATATATATATAAATATACACATACATGTGTGTGTGTGCGTACACACTTTAGAAGTGCGTCCCCTGGATTGTGCCTAAAGGGTGGTTCCCCGCCAGTTGTGTGTCTGTGTGTGTGTTGCTTGAGAGCTAAAAAACACATTAACTAGCTATATCATGCTATATCTACCATAAACCATGATATGCACCTAGGGACTTTCTAACCAACTTAGCTAACGACCTGGGGCAGATGAAAAGCGTTGTTCAGCGGTGAAATTCCTATGTTCATGGTTAAACCCAATGTTTCATGGTTAATCCTCTCTGGTAATCAAACAATCAAACAATTTCAATTGAAATGGTAGGTTTAAACGAGAAAATCAACCATAAATGGTGGATAGTGGATTGTTTGGTTAGAAAAAAGCCTTGCAGTTTTTTCCACAAAAAAAGGCCTTCTTCGTAGTTGCCATCTTCGAAGTCAACTGGGCCCTGCGATTGCTGGTAGTGGAGCCTTTGACACGGCTGTTTATCGGAGCCCAAGGTCAACAGCAACTTGGAGACACTGCAGGGGTTATGGAAATGGATGAAATGGATCAAGAAATGGATGAAATGGGTCAAATTTTGAGGACAAAACCATCAGAAAAGCAGTAGAAAAACCACAGATTCTGTATGTTCTGATAGCATGAAGTTCGGATTCAGCATCCGGCATCCAATTCTTTAGGGCTAGTTTTAATTCCCATGCGGATGGTCCTTCATGTTTTTTTCTGTTTGAATATCAACCACAATGGGGGTACAATGGTGGTATTGATGTGGATATGCAACCAACAATATGATTTAGTAGTCGGAGTGTCTGAAAACGGGCCATTTCACTCCAGATAAATGTGTATTTCCATGAGGAAAATGATGATGAACCATCAAATGTGGGTGTACCATATTTGCAGACCAACCCGAAAGTGATGATGATGCCCTCTTGTCAGATTTTCTTGAGGCTGAAACCAGTTGGTATGTAGATGGATCAAAACCAATTATACCATATTTGGGGGATAAACGTGAATGTGCCAGCTATTTGGGGTTCACTAGGGGTTTGATGGGTTTTGACCAATAGCCACATTTTATCATTTAGAATCAAAGTTCTTGTGGCCTATCAAAGATTAGGGGCTTCATATTAGGGGATTCATATGGATTAGAGATGATTAGAGTGTCGGATGCGAATCGACCAATGGGCATGTTGGGTCAAAATTCATCTACATAGATGGGGATGGGGGTAGATGAAGGTCCTGATATCCCAAGAGATGGTTTTCGGACGAAAAGACCCTGGGATATTGTGGAATTCCTCTAGATATTATATATATATATATACATGTGTGTGTGTTGCTTGTATACATGTACATATATGTACACAATGCATATGTATATAATACATATGTATGTATATGTATGTGTATATTATATATAAGATAATACTGGTATATGTGTGGGAAGATACAAGCCTTCAACTGATCTTCGCGGCTCAGGCTCATTAAGTTTTCGCAATCCGTTCTCGAGGCCAGGACCAAAAAGTGGTGCCAGGGACACCTGGGTCGATGCTGGTTTCTTAAGTCATGGGGCATCACGGGGCATCCCCAAAATCATAGGTTTCAATACTAAGATATAGTAATATGGTCTAATGACTTGGATGATTTGGTGGTACACTGGTACACCTATAGGAAACAATCAGATGGTATCAGGCCATGGTTGGATTTGGTGTCACTTTTTTTTTCTCTTTGGATGAAGAGTTGGAGTGTTTTTGGCCATGCGAATGGTTGATTGCTATCCGGTAAATCCAGCGTGGCTGGCTGAAACATGCCCCATATCGGTGGGGTGATTCTCCAGCCAGCCACGAGGGTATTTTTTATCACGATGCCGAGTGGTTCTTTTTTGGAACCCAATTCAAACATCTCAGGGAGCAAAAGACCGAAAAAAAAAATAAGGACCTCTCATGTAGCATGTTTATACATGTTTCATATCTCATGACCGATATATCATATATCATTGTACGGCATATCATGGTCATATATCATGTCTGATGTATCATATATCCATATTCAAATCCAGGTTTCAATGTATGGTACAACATGGTACAACCTTGCAGGCCTTGGTCTATGGTATCTTTACCATCATTGGCATTGCCATTGTGCCTTCACTGCAATAAAAAATGGAAAACGATTGATGTTTACTACCCAGGAGTGGTGGAGACTTGTGTCATATGGGAAAGAGAGGTTTCCTCAATAAAGCTTCCAACTATGTCAATTCATGGAGGGGAATGAAACACAGAGTTGGTCGTTTTCGAACCATCCGGGTATTTTGGCCAGAATTGGTACTTGATTCTTGAACCATAGTAGATAAGTGTCATCTAAAGATAGGACCCAACGAAAAATCAGAAATGAGTCATTTGAAATTTGCACGAAAGTATCTAAAATGAATTGTTTACATGTAAAATCTATCAGATGTCGATTTTCCGGACATTTGATCTCAATCATCCCAGAAATCTCTGCAATTTTGCTGTGGGTTTCCCCAAAAAAAACAGGTGCCCAACCAGCCTTGGGCCTGGCCTTCGGCCAACTGGTGGAAGGGATTTGATAGCGGTCGGAGCCTGAATCGGTGGGACATGGCTGGACTGCAACCGGGTTGACACGTGAAGATCAGGTTTTAAGAAGCTTCATGTCAAAAAATGTGGGCCAGTGATTTTGTTTGTCCAGATTCGGTAATTTTTTTAATTGACTCAGAAACAGGCACGGCAGCGCCTAAGGTGACCATTTGATCATGCGATCTGATTTGCGATGTTTCTACATCCTCTATGCAGCGCGATACATCCAGGCACAGCAGACTTGGCATCGTCATGCATCGTCCCATCCTGCGGCGGTTTCCAGTCGCATGTCGTGGCGTTGCAGGCAGCCGTGACGGTACTCCTGGAGCCAAAGAGGAAAGACTTCTTGGAGATGATGGTCACATTCTTAGTGTCAGCTAAGCTGATGGAGGATGATGATTGATGGTTGATGGCTGATGGCTGATGGCTGATGGTTCATGATCATCATCATCATCATCATCATCATCACCGTCGTCATCATCATCATCATCACCGTCATCATCATCGTCATCATCATCATCATCATCATGAGCAGGAGGAGGAGGAGGAGGGGGAGGAGGGGGAGGAGCGGGAGGAGCGGGAGGGCGATGGTGTTGGTGATAGTGATGGTAATAAGTTGTGCTTATGATTGTAATGGTTGTGATTCGATATGTTTGATGCTGGTGATTTTTCAATGTGAACCATGGCACAGCATGCTTCGCGATAGCGAAAATGCGCACACAGAACCTGGTGGATGTCGCTCGAGGTTCACCACATCGTCACTATCGGAGTTTCTTGGTGGAGAAGGACGATGAAGGACGATGGTAGACCCAAATTTTGCAGAAATGATTGAGTTACTACAGTTCTGATTGGGTAACAGTTGCCCGCTTGCGTGAAGGAACCCACAGAACAGGAAACAAAGATGCCATAGCACCATTGAAATTCATGAATTGACAACAATTTTTGACTGTGAGTTCAAGTGAAGTTAAGCTATGTAGATATATATATATCAATGTTCATGCAATTCATGGACTGAATTCACCATAAGCCAGCAATGTAAACCATTGACAAGCGAGTGTGCTGCTGGCCGCAGCCAGCAGATGGTAACAGCGCCTCCAGGTGGTCTATGTTTCCTACTTCTGTGGTTGGAATCGCGTGGGTGTGGTAGTCACTTGGCAAAGACCTTGGAGATCAAAAAAAAACAGATCGACCAGAAATGCCTGGGTTTTTTCAGATGTACCACAAAAAAATACCTTGGGATATAGCTAGCAGCTATGGCCACATTAGTGATATAAGTGATATACCTATGATATACCACATGAGTGGCTTATATTTTACCACAGTTCTTTCACCATGTGCTTTGAGAAAAAAACACCTCAACTCCATGGCCCTCAAAAAAAGCCTCCGGAAATCACATCGCTGGCTGGAGAATCCACCATTTTGAAGCGTTTCAAACTTGATGTTGCCAAAAAAACCTCCGAACTTCGGGAAGTTCCTTGCTATCAGAATTTCTCACAGGATTTCAGAATATCCCAAGAATATCCCAAGAATTTTCGGCAAAATCTCCATGTCGAACGCTTAAACCTCTGATTTTGCCGAGGTTATGGTCCTCTTGGATCCCGCAGATGTGCCATTACACCTTGCGACACTGGAACTCTATGGTCACAAATTGATCATGGGATGGGTGATGTTTGATGAGATGTTGCCAGGGTGATGTTTGATGAGATGTTGCCATTTTCAGGGGCCTTATATATATGTGTGTGTGTCATTGTTTGGGGGGTTGAATCATGGCTAACCATTGAAGGTGATACGGTGATATGTTTCGCATGTTGTGTTCGGGAACTCTGCTGTACTGATTCTGCATTTTGCACTGTCTAACGATCATAAAAATTGCTATCTTCCCTCGTTGATGCTGTTGGAAGCATGATATGTGGGTATGGGTCAAAATTAGGTACCCCAATAATTGGATGGTTAATACTAAACTAGACATGACTAACATCTGTGGTCCCCTAGGTCCGGTCTTCCATTTTGACCCACATCCATGCGGCGAATCCCAAGCCCATTTCCAAACTGGTTGGTGGTTTGGAACATTTTTTATTTTCCATAATATATGGGATAGTCCTTCCCATTGACTTTCATATTTTTCAGAGGGGTTGAAACCACCAACCAGCAAAGGTTGCCCTGATCTCCGAGGAAGCTGTGCAAGTACACCTCGGAGGCTCTGGAGATGAATATTTGGCAGTTCTTCGCAGATCGGCTCTTTGAATTCTTTGCGGTGCTGTTACTGGGCAGTAAAAGAAAAAATGAATGGCAAAACTTGTTTTGTGACCAGTGTGAGATGAAGTGTTATCAACTTTCAGAAAATCATAAATTACTGTTTGGCTGAAGAATTGGATGAAATTTGATAGAACTTATATAATTGGTTACCTGCTTACCTTAAGGTTTTTAGATGTTGATGAAGCAAAAACAAACATGTGTTGGAGATACCCTCTGGTAAACTAACATAGCTATTGAAAATGGCCAGTTATAGTGGATTTTTCCATTAATAGCATGGTGATTTTCCAGTTCGTTTTTTGTATGTTTGAGGGTATCCCCATTGCCCCATTGGACATCTTGGGAAACAGCTGACATGTTAGTTTACCAGAGGGTAGCTTGGGTAGGCCATGACCCTGCGCAAGGGCAATGCTACGATGGCGCAAAAAGGCACTTCTTGGACCGCTAGGATGACTGGTCATTGACGACGGATGTTTGAGATATCACTATTGAATGTTTATCTATGTATAATATATAATATAATATATAATATAATATATAATATAATATATAATATTATATATAATAT
>Ga0126342_10002657_pt1 | contig 28317 bp, 28 predicted proteins | sample Cyp1metagenome_FD_92528 | JGI IMG/M metagenome (GOLD analysis project Ga0126342, IMG submission 92528) | Coral microbial communities from Lord Howe Island, Old Settlement Bay, Australia - Cyphastrea 1 metagenome | ecosystem: Host-associated > Invertebrates > Cnidaria > Coral ... | reverse complement strand
TGAACATTTGGGAAAGTAAGTGATTTTCCCATGAAACAATTTGGATGTTCATTGAACATTTAGGGAATCAAGAGGTTTGTCCATGAAACAATTTGAATTTTCATTGAACATTTTGGGAAAGTAAGTGATTTTCCCATGAAACAGTTTGGATTTTCATTGAACATTTAGAGAATCAAGTGATTTTTCCAGAACAAGTTGTATGTTCATTGAACATTTAGGGAATCAAGAGGTTTGTCCATCAAGTTTCGATGTTCATTGAACATCTAGGAAATCAAGTGATTTTTCCATGAAACAATTTGCATGTTCATTGAACATTTAGGGAATCAAGAGGTTTGTCCATGAAACAATTTTCGATGTTCATTGAACATGTAGGGAATCAAGGGATTTGTCCATGAAACAATTTGTATGTTCATTGAACATTTAGGGAATCAAGAGATTTGCCCATCAAGCAATTTGGATTTTCATTGGGCATGTAGGAATGTCAGTGATTTTTCCATCAAACAATGTGAATGCTCATTGATAATTCAGGAAATTCAGTGATTTGTCCAAACAATTTGAATTTTCATTGAGAATTTAGGAAAGTACGTGTTTTTTTCATCAAACAATTTGGATGATCATTGAACATTTAGGGAACCAAGTGATTGTCTATAACAATTTGGATGTTCATTGAACATTTAGGGAATCAAGAGGTTTGTCCATCAAGTTTGGATATTCATTGGGCGTTTAGGGAATCAAGTGATTTTTCCATAACAATTTGCATGTTCATTGAACATTTAGGGAATCAAAAGATTTGTCCATGATACAATTAGGATATTCATTGAAAATTTAGGGAATCAAGAGATTTGTCCATGAAACAATTTGGATGTTCATTGAACATTTAGGGAATCAAGAGATTTGTCCATGAAACAATTTGGATGTTCAATGTTCATTGAACATATAGGAAAGTAAGTGATTTTTCCATCAAACAATTTGGATTTTTCAGTGATTGTCGCATCAAGGAGTTGTATTTCACGCGATATTCGCATGTAAAAATTGTATGTCCCAGTGACTGTCCCTGAAAGAATGGGATTTCGGATGAGTTTCCTATTCAATAAACGAATGTCAGAGTAGGTTATGCATTAGACATATTGTTTCTTGAGGTATCTTGAGGTGTTTTTCCAGGGTTCTGGTGATGTTGATATATCACTTTCAAGTATTTGTTAGAGATCATATCCCCCAATGGATAACCACCATTAACCATTATTAACCACCATTAACCATTATTAACCGAATTCAAACATTTGCCAAGTACCAACTCCTTTTTTCCTCGACTGTGACGACCTGGTCGGGTTGGAGACTACCCACGAAGGACTCAAGTTTCATCATCTGGTTGCCGAAGCAGATCGTTCGAAGTTAAGGGAATTCTTGAAGCCACTTGGCTCTGGGAAGTCGAAGTAGTTGGTCCGACCGTAATGGGGATGGTTGCATCATAGGTACTGACAAACAACTTTTAACCATCAACAATCAGGATTATATAGAGATATAGGCAGGTGAAAAAGCAATGATGGAGAGATAATGGGGAGATGCTGGCCATTATTTTATATCCCCCTAATGGAGAGATAGAACCGTATTTAGGAATGATAGGGGATATGTGAGTTCAATTAATGATGGAGGTACCTGCCGGTAATGTAACGTAGCTACTAAAATGTCCCATTTGCAGATGGTTTGCCTATAAAGACGATGATTTTCCATAGCTATGTTAGTTTACTAGAGGGTAACGAAGAGATATTCGCCCTTTAGATTGCGGGATTTATATATATAACCATTGATAAATAGGGATTTGACCGTCAACAATGGAGAGTAAGCCTAAGTGACAAACTGAAGGGACTACATTGATTTTGAACTGGGATCTATAAACTGATTTCTAAGTGGGGAGGTGCAACATTGTGGTTAGGAAGTCGGTAATAGAATCCAGAGTTTGGAGCAATTCCATGTTTACTGGGTGGGACGAATTGAAAATCGACCGGAAACCATGGAGTTTGGCTGGGTTCCTCCAGATTTCCCTCAAAAATCTCGGATATGTGTCGGATATGCAGGAAGTTAACTTAACCTGAAAGATTTCATTCTTTGAAGTCTGGAGCTGAAAGATGATTTCTTAATGTTTCTTACATGTGGCCCTGAATCGGGTGGGCTCACGTCTTCTTGGGGATGGCAAATGCATGGCTAGAATGATCCTTAAATCCTACCCCTGGTTATTTAACATAAGACATTGATAATCTCTTTCAGATTCTTGAAGATTGGCGAAGTTCAAGACTTCCATGCATTTTTACCAATTTTTCTCCATGATCCCAATTTTTCCATAAATTTTCACCCGTTTTCACCCAGAGTCCCCATGGGAGTCGCCCCAGCCCCGCTGCCGAAGCCGAAGCACCGAGTCGTGCGGGCTACGCCGCCGCCAGCAGCGAGACGGCAGACTTGCGGAGCGAGAGCTCCACCTCGATGCAGGGAGGAGGTGCCGAACAATGGAAGCACATTTATAAGATTTTCCTGGGAATTCTATGATATTTCCCTGGGATTTTTAGAGATTGTTTATGGGATGTTGGTTGGGCTTTTTAATTTTGGGAATCTCATGATTTTGATTGAAATGATAGGTTTGGATTGGGATTTGAGCTGGGAAGATTTTTAATTGAGAATCTCATGATTTGGAGTGAATTTATGAGATTTTGATTGGGATTTTAGAGGGGAATCTAATGATTTCTTTGAGAATTTATGGGATTTTGATTGGGATTTGAGCTGGGGATCTCATAATTATATATCTTTGTGAATTTGAGCTGGGCACAGTGATTGTTTTTTTTCATGGGATTTGAATGAGAGCTTTAATGAAACTCATATTTCATGGGATTCGAATGGGTATTCATAGTGATTTAGGGGCATATATAATGGTTATAAGTGTTCAAAATCAAAAAATCATTGTTGGTTGATGATTATAGGGAAGTTATATCACCCAATATATTGGGGATTACTTTATATGTTATAATCGGATGTGGGAATCCCTAGTATCCAACCGGTAAAATTGATTGACAGAGGAGTTTGAACACTGCTCAATTATCATTGTTCATGAGGATAACTAGTGTTACTGGTAGTTAATGGGGACTAGCACTCAATATCTTAATAGTGGCAATGACGAAAAGGTAAGAATAACTTTGTCATTTTCATTTCCAGTAGTACCGCACAAGATGGTGGCCGAAGTTTCAAAAATAGGAAACCTTTGGGAGAGGCTGGTTGCCGTGAACCACGGATGGCAGAACGAATCCACTGATGGACTGAATGGTGGTTGGAGTTGTGTTTTTTGGAGCGGTTGCAATGGTTGCAGTGGTCACCTCACCACAACTGCGGGATGTAGTGTGGGGTAGTGCAGTTGTAGTTGTAGTTGTAGTGTAGAGTAGTGGAGTTGTAGTTGTAATGTAATGTAATTAGTGTAGTGTAGTGGCAGTTGTAGTTGTGGTGTGGTGTGGTGTAATCAGTGCAGTGTACTGTACTGTAGTGTTGTGCACTGTAGTGTGGTATACTGTAGTATGGTATACTGTAGTGTAGTGTAGTGTAAAGTAGTGTAGTTGTAGTGTAGTGTAGTGCAGTGTAATGTAGTGGTAGTTGTAGTTGCAGTTGTAGTTGTATTGTAATGTATGTTAACTAGTGCAGTGTAGTGTAGTGTTGGGTAATGTAGTGTAGTTGTAGTTGCATTTGTATTTGTAGTTGTGGTGTGCTGCAATGTAATTAGTGTGGTGGTGGTGGTGGTCGTAGGAGGAGGAGGAGTAGTAGTAGTAGTAGTAGCAGTAGCAGTAGTAGTAGTACTCGTCGTCGTCGCCGTCGTCTTAATAGTAGTAGTAGTAGTAGTAGTAGTAGTAGTAGTAGTAGGAGTAGGAGTAGTAGTAGTAGTAGTAGAAGTAGTAGTAGTAGTAGTAGGAGTAGCAGTAGCAGTAGCAGTAGCAGTAGCAGTCGTAGTAGTGGTCGTCGTATAGCTGTAGTCGTCGTCGTCGTCGTCGTAGTAGTAGTAGTAGTAGTACTAGTACTAGTACTCGTCGTAGTCGTAGTAGTAGTAGTAGTAGTAGCAGTAGTAGTGGTAGTAGTGGTAGTAGTAGTAGTAGTAGCAGCAGAAGCAGTAGTAGCAGCAGCAGCAGTATGAGTAGTAGTGGTGGTGGTGGTGGTCGTAGTCGTAGTCGTAGCTGTAGTTGTTGTAGTTGCTGTGGTAATACTACTAGTACTAGTAGTAGTAGTAGTAGTAGTAGCAGCAGCAGCAGCAGTAGCAGTAGCAGCAGCAGCAGCAGTAGTGGCAGTGGTAGTGATAGTGGTAGTGGTAGTGGTAGTAGTAGTAGTAGCAGTAGTAGTAGTAGTTGTTGTTGTTGTTGTTGGTGTTGGTTTTGGTGTTGTTGGTGTTGGTGTTGGTTTTGGTGTTGGTTTTGGTGTTGGTGCTGTAGTTGTAGTTGTAGTTGTAGTGTGGTTAGTGCAGTGTAGCGTAGTGTAGTATAGTGTAGTGTAGTGTAGGGTAGTGTAGTGTAATTAGATGTCTTTTAGTGTAGTGTAGTATAATTAGTGTAGCGCAAGGTAGCGTAGAGAATTTGTAGTGGTAGTTGTAGTTGTCTATCTATATGTCTATCTGCAAGCTTGAAAACGAAGGTATTCTGCGAGACTTCCTCAGCTTTTTGAACTTGACAAGATTAAAAAACGCAGCATTTCTGTGAGACTTCCTCATTTTTTGAATTTGACAACGTCAAAAACGAAACAATTCTGCGAAACGCCCTCAATTTTCGAAGTTGACAACATCAAAAACGAAGCCATTCTGCGAGACATCCTTCAAAAATGGAAAGTTGAGTGTACCAATGCGCTTTGCGGTTTTTCCACTCCATTTGTCAAAAGTACTGCGCCTGCCACGAAAAAGTGAAGCTGGGTCATACAAAGTGCTGCGCCTGTCACGCAAAATCACCTTAGAAAACCTGAAGATCTCATACTCCAAAATGCAACCCCTCTTAGGAAATCTCTGCCCTGACCTCCTAACATCTCTGATGAACATGTCTCTTGTATTCTCTTGTACTGCGCCTGCCACGCGAAATGCATCTTTCATCATCTTTCCACATCCTCTTCAAATGTCCCAGGCCTGCCATCGCTTTTGGACATGCTACAAAACCCCCCGGGTTTTGCTCACTTTTGGTAAGGTGCGGAAACCCTTGCGCCTGCCACGCAAAACCACATCTGAACCATCAAAAGCGGTCCGAGCATGTGGTGCTTTTAACATGTTGACTTGGAAATGTGCTACGCGCCACCATGGCGTGCACTTTTTCGACATCTCAATTCCTTCAAGTGCTCTGAAGCTGACGTGCTTTGTACAGTTTGACTTGGAAATGTGCTTCGTGCCACAATGGCGTGCAACTTTTCACCCCTCATCCGGCCAGATGGCTCCGCACCCGCCGCTTTAGCGAGCCTACTTTTCGACCCTCCGGAGCCACAAATCATTGAAAAGACACAGTTAATTGCGCCTTTTCTACCTTTTCGCGCGCCTGCATCTTCTTCTTCTGACTCTTCCTCTTCTCTGATCTTCTCTCTTCTTCTCTTCTCTTCTCTGACTCTTCCCGCCTCTGCTTTTCCATCTGTCCATATTGTCGTAAGTTTAACTTCTAAACTTCCTTCGGTCGTAACTGGCTATCGAAATTGTGCTCATTATTCAGAGGTTCACCTGACTGAAGGTGGTGTTGGCTGAACCCTTTGATGTGAAATCTCTGATCCCCCCTTTGATCTTCCATTAATGTCCCATTATACCTCTGCATACCCATTATATCCCCAGCAATGTCACCAACAGGTTGAACGCATCCAGTTATGATTTTACAATCCCAAACTGTTCTGCAGTGGTTAGTTTTAATCACCAATCATCAGTTCATATCCCATTCTATCCAGTTCGATTTATCTACCAGTCCATTCCAACTTCACAATGCTTCAAGGAGGAAGCCCCGCCTCCTCAATGTCGATTCAGATGGGATGCTTGGCTGACACTGTTGGGTACCTTCAGGTAGTTTCACACCTTGCTGTGGAAGACACGGCCTCTTTAATTCGATGATTGACCTATGATTACCCTACTATTGAAAACATTTGAACACCACAATTTTCCAATGTTATGCTAAATGGCCAGAGAGTAATGATTAGGTACTGTTACACATAGCAGTTACATGTAAAACTTTATGTGACTATATATATATATAGCAGGCTACTAAACTTAAAACCAACCACAAACCGTCACAAACCATAATATCCCAGCAGCAATGGGCCCATATATACCTGGACCATCCAATATTACTTAATTTTAAGTACTTTGGCCATGCGTTACTGAAACTGGAAACGATATATATATATATATACACACACACACATATATATATATATACACACAGGTAGGTGCGCGCGTGTGTCTTGATTAACTATAGGGCCAAATGGCCATGCATTTCAGACTGGTGAATTAGTATATGTTACCCAGATCGGAAGGTTGGAAGGGAAACCACCTAGAAATTGACGCGTTTTCGGTAAGGGAATCATTATGATTTACCGGGTATATGTATATCTATATAGTAGGTATATGTATATCTATAGATTTACCCGGAGCATTGTGAACAAAAGATATCATGTTGAACTGTTGGTAACATCGCGCAGCGGGCAGGCCACAAACCACAGTGAAAGTGGATATGCGTCCATACAAATGGCCATTCATGTTCAGTGTGAGGGGTGAGTCACCAAAATATCAATACAGTATGATATATGTATATAATTGATATGTGATGAGGCCTCCAAGACAATTCTCTGGAGATATTTGGGGATGGTGATCACAAGTGATCTGTATATTTTCGGGGGCTGAAGCCACCTACCAGCACCAGTTTTACTGCTACTCTTTGGAATTCAACATGGATTGCCGGAAAATCCTGTTGAGTTCGATGATCTTCACATGAACAAACAAACCTACATTTAGTTAGGGTATGTCCCATTGCCTGCCATGTTTGCTGGCACCGAAGGGTATATCCCATGATAGCCCCATATAATCAATTATGAACCATCAATTTCATCAAGCTATGGTCCTATCTCCCAATGATATCCCCATTACAAATTATAGTTTGAACTTACCCATGTCCGCATCATAATCCCCGTTGTTGATGTTTAAATCAACACTTCACAATGGTCAAGTCAAGTTGAATTTTCCACGCTCAATAAATCCTTGTTGTTAGTTAATATTCCTATTCCATCCAAAAAAATCAAATGATATTCCGAAAAAAATCACCTTGTCGGTTCACGGGTGTGGTTTTGCACAGGTGAGACTGGCAGGCTGCTACAGATTTTTCATGCCAGCATACCGGTGGCAGAGGGTGAAGAGATGAAGAAACAACCTCGACATCTGGTTGGCATCCAGGACAACGGTTCCTTGGGTTTGATCAATAGAAATAACCAGAATATCCAGAATTACTTTCTTCGAGTGACCCCCACCAACTGACATTCTATCTGACATTCGGACATTCTATCTGGCATTCTTTCTGGCATTTATCTGACATTCCATCTGGCATCCTATCTGGCATTCTTTATGGCATTTTATTTGAGGTATATTCTGACATTTTTTCTGGCATTCTTTCTGGCATTTATCTGACATTCCATCTGGCATCCTATCTGGCATTCTGTATGGCATTTTATTTGATATATTCTGACATTCTATCTGGCATGATTTCCGGCATTCTATCCGACATATGTTCCGACATTCTATCCGGCATTCTTTCTGGCATTCTATCCAACATTTTATTAACTATTTTTCAAAAATATGTTATATAAGTTTTATTTTGCAGAAATCTTTGATTTCCTAGACGTCCAAACCAGAGGAGACGAGAGGAGAAGGAGGAGGACAAAGAGAAGGAGTTGCACCTTTGTTAAAATCTAGAGACCCTCATCTGGCAGGTGGGGACAAAAATGCTGAAACATGGTGGTATAACCATGATTTCACCATGACAGATGGTGAAAAATTGTGAATTAACCATCAAATCTGGTGGCTTCACCAACAAACATGGGGGGTGGAATCGGAATATTATTGGGATATACTGAGGATAATCTGGATACATTAGAACGACCTCACGCCGCGACGTCAGCAGAATTAGGCTCCGGTGACTATCCAAAAATGGTCTTGTGCGAACTTGCAAGTAATCAATCAAAATCAGTGATGGCTGAGATGAAAAAGTATCTGGAATAGGTTTGTTTTTGGTATTCAGGAAACTAGGTTTGTAAATGTTTGTGGCTGATTGGGGTGCTCTCAGCACCACTCAGTCTACTCTCACATGACCGTGGAAGATCAGTATACATTCGATGATGTTCCTGTTGAAAATGCTGATCTTTGGTTTTCATCAGCAACCGGTTTGCAGGCCAACATGCCCGACACAATTACAATTGCATGCCCCAAGGGAATTTAGTTACGTTCTTATCATGGACATAAGTTCATTACATTTATCTATACATACACAATATGTATAACGAGGGGTAGGTGCGTGTCAGTTCACTCACAAACGGTTTGCGCACGGATTTTTTCCTACATCGAAGTACCATTTTATGCCATGGAGGAGCAATTCAGCGCTCAAGAGTTCAGTGAAACGACGGAATCCAACAATCTCTACATGGACCCCACCACGGATGCAGAGCAAGTGAAGCTTAGCCGCAGGAATGGAGATTCAGGGTGCAGCGGAAGGGATTGCAACCTGACAATCCAACATACGACACAGAATAAATGAATAAATGAATAGGTAATAAACTAATTAACTTAATTAGTTTAATTAACTAAATAAATGCAAAAGTAAATAAATGAATTCTTGGAGAGGGCGATGGAGAGAGAGAATTAAATAAATAGATATTTATAATATATATATATATAAACACGTATCTTTCATTCCCATCCTTGGAGGGGTAGTTCAATCCTAGAGTTGTTTTCTATAAATAAACAATAACCTTAACCAGCCAAAGATTGATTTTTGTCGGCCAAAGATTGACCATGGACAAATCTCCGAAGAAAAAATCTAGATGGAAACCCATTTCCACGTGACTTTACAATACATAAATGTGCATATCTACTTTCTAAATCATACATGGATGTGATCCTCATTTTAACATCACATGTTGTGCCGAAGGGTATTGGAATGGTGTAACTCTTGTGTCGGTTCAGCATCCGCTTGCGGCATGTGGCACGTGGCTGAGGTATTTGTCAACCCAAAACCTGGCAACTTGGCTGGCGGTTGCGGCTCAACATCTGCAAAAAAAAGGATGGTTCAAGAATCTGGAACGACGGTTAAGGGGGAATTATCCCAATATAGTTTTATTTCAGGCGCGCTGGCCAAGGGAAGATTGTGAGCCTTATTTCACGTTAGTGAATTTATATGTTATTATATAGTTCTTTCCAGAAAAAATGTTTGAACCCCAAAATTTGGATGGCCTGAAGCACAAATCAGGAAACCAAGATAACCAAACGGGTCCCAAAGTCGTTCCCCACCCCCGTGACTGCTCAGGCAGCACAGCAGCAGAGTTGCTCAGCTCATTCAGGGATTGTGGCCACTGCGTCTTTCACAGGAAATTGATAGGAAGAACGGAGATTCAATGGTAATTTATCAAGTAATTTTTGGTGTAGTTTTCCTTTTTTCTATATTTTTCTGATATTAAACGCCTGCTTCATCCCAAAAATCAGGAGTAACCCAATGCGATTTTGGGTGGGTATTGAGCATTGAGGCGAGAATGTTGTTTCATTCCTTCACCATGTTTGCATTATTACTTTTCTTCGGGGAGGTGCTATATCCAACCATATCCAACAATTCTTACTTCATCCATAGTGTCAGTGGGAATTTCAGGATCCTAAAATGGAGGTACTGTACCATATAAGGCCATATTTTGCGGGGATATCCCCTTACATAGGCCTTATATAGGCCTTATATATGGTAGGTACCTCCAATTTGGGTTCCTGAGTCATGGCCATTGATAGTTTGAGACATGCAGAACTAGACCCATGCGTGGCGCCAGGCTTTGAGGGTCGGCAACGTCGACCTCCCAGTACTGGCTCTCGAGGTTCTCGCGATTCCCGGGGATCTGCCAGTGACTTGACGTGGCGATCTATGGGTCAAACCATTAAGGGTTACCCTTTGGTTATGACTAACATACCCCCTGGTAAACTAACATAGCTATTGAACATGGTGATTTATAGTGGATTTTCCCATTAAAAATGGTGATTTTCAATAGTTATGTTAGTCTACCAGAGGGTAGCCATGGTATAGATGACCCATAGAAATAGATGGTTTACCGAACTTAATAGCATGGTGGTTCTTTCCATGGCTATGTTAGTCATAACCAGATGGTAACCATCATGCACACTTGATGAACATGGGATAATCAACAGGGGAAAGATGGAAAGCGATTATCGAACATCATATGGGCATGGGCCGGTCAAGTTTGCGGGACACCAATTGATCCACAAAAGCTGGTTCAGTATTTAAGCACCGCAATGTGTGAGCATGTGTGAGCTATAATTCCCAATAAACAAACCTGTGAGAGTTGATGATGGCTCATGAATGTTGATGAACATTTCATTGTTTTTTGCTCATGACTCCAGTTCTTGGTTGCTCGAACGAAGGTTTTTTTTGGGTGGTCAGAAAAAAACAGGCTATCGAACACCAATTTCTTGTGTGCTAATCAGTTCCACTTCGTCTCGAGAAACTTGGATTTTGCTGTTGAATTTATTGTGAGGTTCCATCCTGAGGTTTATTCAATGGAAGAAAGGCCCCATTGAACAAATCAAATCCGTATGTTTTTTTGTCATTTTGTGTTACGTGGATTTGCTGAAGGTTTAGTTTCCCGATGCGAAATCTACCATTCATTTCAGGAATCTTCAAGATATACATCCCCAGATCACAAGTCATTTGACCTAGACGCCAGCAAATCACAGGTTCCGTGTTGCATATCTAGGTGGTAAGATATGGCCTGAAAGATGCTGTAGGACTTCCTTTTTACGGAACTAATGACATCTCTATTGTTAAATCTCCATGATTTGGCAGGCAGTGAATGGCAGTTCCCCTGAGGTTCGGCCTCATCCCTACGATCCTCGGTGGCCGGGCTGCCCGAGATTTCCTCGATCCGCTTTATCTTCAACGGCTACTCCGAAGGCGCGGTTTGGAAAACGGAGCTGGTGCTTCAGTTAGTGCGAAAAGATGATGAGTGAATTCAGGACTCCCTTGAACAAGCTGGTATGATTCTAAGTGAAAGATATGGTCAACCAGTGGGAACTCGTTTGACACATGAAAGCCTCGAAAACTCAGTGCCAGGTTCATTAATACGATGTCTTGAGCTTGCGAAACAGCGGAGGTGTTTATCAACAACAATAATTTCAGACCTCCGATCAGCAATTCAGCATGAACCTTTTTTTGGATCCTTTTGGTGATCATGAAATTTGAGACGTGGGAATTCCATATCATATTTCATTCATTGGTTGAGGACCTTGATGTTGACCCAAAGGAAGCTAGGAAAATCAGTCAAAAACATACATACATACATACATACATACACATACACATATACATATACATATACATAAACATATACATATACATATACATATACATTTACATACACATACATACATACATACAGACAGACAGACAGACAGACATACATAGATACATACATACATACATACACACACAAACATACACACACACATACATACATACATACATACATACAGACAAACAGACAGACAGACATACATACATAGATACATACATAGATACATACATACATACATACATACATACACATATACATATACATATACATAAACATATACATATACATATACATACACATACATACATACATACAGACAGACAGACATACATAGATACATACATACATACACACACAAACATACATACATACATACATACATACATACATACATACATACATACATAATACATTACATTACATTACATTACATTACATTACATACATACATACATAATCACATTATATTACATTACATTTACATTTGCATTTACATTACATTACATTACATTGCATTACATTACATACATCGATCGATCGCAAATTCTCCACGCATAGTATAGGACACTTATATGTCCCTATGGATGCAAACGCTTCCCTAGAAGGTACTGACAGTCCTATTAATAGCCCAAACACTTCCTTAGAAGGTACTTGGATCCATGGGGTATATACCAGGGATATCTTGGGATAATGTTTTTTCATGTTTTTCCTTTTTTCCCAGATTTTTCCAGTGCGCTTGGGTAATCTAACGTGGCAAATGGAATGATTGAGTCAACTATAATACGGTGGATTCAGTTTGCTGCTCAAATTCCGGTAGTTTGGAATATTGGCGCATGAACCTTCCCAACATATGTGTTGTCGGCATGAAATACACACTCTCGGTATAAAACTCCTAACTTCGTTGGATGAATCTGTTCTCTCGTTCAATCCCAACTATCGTCGGCGGCTAGATCATAGTTTTGCATAATTGTGCGTATAGAATCCACGTGTTTATTGGTAAAATCCAAACTTCTATGAGCTAAATAGATCTTGTATGACTGGTTGGTGGTTTGGAACATTTTTTATTTTCCGTAATATATGGCATAATCCTTCCCATTGACTTTCATATTTTGCAAGATGGCACCACCAACCAGATGATCTTGTATTAATCAAATTCCAGTTTTTGCTGTTCAGCTCCTTAAGGGTGTGTTGCTGAACCCTGCTGAACCCCCCATTTTTGGTGCTTTAAAGATCCCATTCTTGCGGGTCATGTAGAATCTCATGATTGATTTCCGCACCATTTTCGTTTCGTTTTTTCCCAGTTTCACTGGTTGTCACCCCATTTCTTGCTGTTTCAATTCATTAATTCATAAATTCACATTGTTGAGTCCAATTATCCATTGATCATCCCCTTATTTACCATTAAATCATATGAACTCCAAATGGGTCAACCTTGCTTAGATTTAGATACGAACTAGTACTTCAGATTTGTTTGCTATCAATGGTCAAAGTTTTTTGTCCATTCACCAGCTAAGAAATGAGATTTGTTCACAGGTATCTAAGATTCACCAGGATTTTTGGCTGTTTGTCGGACCCAAAAATCGCCCACCCCCCGGTTCGTCGCGGGCCAGGCCTGAGCATTGTCGAGGCGACGCTGCGCTTCGACACCTTCCGGGGAGAGAAGAGCAGTGAGCCAGCGAGGCTGCCGGAAATGAGGCGTGGAGGGCCGGGAAGGGAAGGGATTTTGATGGTGATTTTCTTGGGCTATTCCCAAATGTTCCTAAGGGAAAAAGCATGAAATCCACAGTTTTCTGGGTTCACCTCAGAAATGGGGATGATGTTTCATGGGAAAATATGGGACATATATGGGACATATACGGACATATGGAAAATATTTGTTTGGGGGGGTCCGAGTTAAAACCATTTTACCAGTTATTTTTATTGTTATTTTTAATGGTTATTTAAATGTGGCTATCATTCCATGGGGTGACTGACCAACGTAACTGGTTGCCATAGCTGTGGAGGTTGTTAACTGGGGGTCCTCAGAAGTTTGGATTTTCATTGGGTTGGTTCAAGGTAAAATTGGAACTGGAAACCTCCATATTTGTTGGAGAAAACCTATCCACATTTCGATGATTTTTGATTGGAAAACATGGGACATATTTCATGTGATGTAGGGGGATGGTTTTTCTTGATCCAGTGGAGGGAGTGGTGAAGGGAGCTAGGGGCATCCACATTCCCGAACCATCTGATAGGTTTGGCCAGGACCATGCGTTTACCTATATTTTACCATTGGGTATCGAAAACCCTCCCCCAAAAGATGCGCTTTGGGATGTTTTGGCCAATTTAGGTTGTACAATCAAAACTAGGCCCTAGGCATGTCATGTGAGATCATCTCTGGCATGAAAACAACATGAGTAAGATCCTAAAGGACGCTTCTCACCTACATAAATTCCAACCAAGTAGAGGCAGTTGCCCCATGTTGCCCCAATTTGCCGAGTTGCATGGAAGTGGATTGGGCAGAAGAAGCCCGGCAGTCTTTTATGCAAGCTCCATGGTCATTTTTTGATCGACACGGGCCATTTGTTGGCCCCCTTCTGACTTACAACATCCAGTCAGAGATCCCGATGGGTCCTGGCACTGCTCCCTAGTGTCAAGATCTTATCTGGAGACAATCCTCGTGATCCATTCAGAACCCTTGACGAATATTTACATATACTACCCTCTGGTAATTTAACATAGCTATTGAAAATGGTGATTTATAGAGGATTTACCCATTAAAAATGTTGATTTTCCATAGTTATGTTAGTTTACCAGAGGGTAATCCCAACCCCGGATCATATTCAATACCCAAACTTCAGGGACTCCAATTCATGAGATCCAATACATTGCACGAAGGTGTCAAGTACTGACCACGTCTTTCACCAAAAGCTGGTGCCCCCAAAGGTGATTTACCATGAAAACTAGTGCGCAAACCCAAGGTTTTAGAGTTTTGTAGCATGTAGAAGCCAACTTAGCTTCAGACCCAGCTGCTCCCATTTTGGCTTCAACAAACCCCAAAACTACAGTCCAAAAAAGGTTGATCTAGCCATAAGGATCATGAAATAGGACATCTTCCGATTTTTTGCACGTTGGATCACCAAATTCACCATGTTTGCTGCCGAAATCCTATAGTTTTCACCATTGTTGCCGCTTAAACTCACGGATTCTTCACCATTTCCTGGAGAAATCCCCCAGATGTGTGGCATTTTTTTGGCACCAGGCACTGGATTCGTAGTCGGCACTGGGACCAGTTCCGCAACTGGGTGCAGATGGAAACGCAGCGCTGTTGTGCTGGGCATGCCGACGAGGAACGGGCGAAGAGTTGGAACATGGGACCAGTGGTTTTGGTCATATTGGGGTAAGATTTTACAACTGTAATATCTATATCTATATCTAACTAATTATAATTATAATTATAATTATATCTATCTATCTATCTATCTTTCTATCTATCTATCTATCTATCTATATATATATATATATATATTATGGTTAATTACATGGAGTACTGATGATTTTCTTAAGACTCATTATAAAAGTAATTATTTCACTAATATATATATAAGATGCATATGTGCACACACACACATACATACACACATATATATATATATACTGTATTATATATATTATATATATATATACATGTGTGTGTGTGTTTGAAGTTCATAATATATTGCTAAGTATGTGGAATAGTCCTGTTTGAACTGCAGAATGGCTCAGACATAAGGACTTGTCCTATTGGAGTGATATATGTTGTTTTTTTTGAATATAGGGTGCCAAAATTCATTGATTTATTCATTTGCCATATTAAATTGACATTTGGGGTGGTATTCCCCATTTTGGACACACCCATGGAAGGATTTAAGCCATTGGAAAGGACACACATTTGGAAATGCTTACTGCAGGGGAGAAACATACGTTTACCTTCCGTAAAGCAAACCTGGCAATGGCAAATGGGGGCCAAAGATAACCCCGGCAACAGGCAACAGGGGTGGCCTTTACGAGTTTCAGAAAGGGATTCATAAGCCGTATGCCACACTACCAATCAGATGACACACACACACATAGTTAATATATATATAATATTATATTAATTTTAATATATATATATATATTATATACACATCTGGTTGGTGGTTTGGAACATGAATTTTATTTTCCATATATTGGGAATTTCATCATCCCGACTGACGAACTCATATTTTTCAGAGGGGTAGGTATACCACCAACCAGATATAAATCTTATATTATATATTATATCCCCTAAAATCCAGACCATAGCATATTTTTCTCCCACAACCAGACCCGGTACTGGGATGAGATTTTATATATAGGATATTATAGGAGTCCCCACCACGAAAAAAATCAACCTAGAAATGATAAGCCACCAGCAAGACGAAAATGGGACGGGTGTTTTCGAGTTGTTTCAAATCTCTGTTGTTTTTTCTTTGGCAGCCCCCATGTACCACTTTTTGGTGGGACACAATCCACTTCCCCTCTGGTTATTGAACGTATCGAACTGGAACATCACCGGTTTTGCATAGGTAAATCATCATGGGCCATGGCTTCGAACGATCCCAGTCACCCATGTCCGGTCCAGTCGTCGCCAGGTCAAGTCTTTTGAAGGTCCTCTAGAGTTCTACTATCCCGGCCAGCCAGACATGACTCTGGTGGCCGGTAGTGTCAACGTCATGGGTCCCTTGGGCGTGGGCCGTAGGGTGAAACCGGTAATCACACGTGGACGTCGAGAATCCGTCTATAGATGATGTTCCCAGTGACACCTTTGTTGATAGTGGATTTCCTGGCTAGCCTTGTTTGATTCCCGAAGGGTAGCTTGGAGAAAAGTCCTCACAATGGTGGGATAATGTTTCATTTGTTAAAGCATGTGACACTGTGTACGCCATATGTGGAGGAAAAAAGGTTGGGAGACCAAGTTAAAGTCCAAACCGTAGCACCTACACCAAAAGATAGAACATTTATTGCATATTTCAGTGTGAGTTCACTTTGCTATTTTAAGTTGGTAGCTATTGGGAGCTGCGAAAAGCCCCTTACTTTTCTTTTCCACTTTGACACTGGGAATCGTAAACGAACTCTCTGTGTCTCAGCGCCAGTTTGATCATTGATAGGCCCATTTATGCCCATTTTGATGGTTTAACATGACCCATATGCTCCATGGTGCTGGTATATTTACCTACAAAACTGGGTGATTTTGGACAAGGGCAAATGTTGGTGCGCATATTCCAGCACCATGGGTTGCATATGGGTTATGATAAACCACTGGCTGACCGGGGATACTCCGATGTTCACAAAAACACCCATCTTGCAACTGGTCATAGCTGGTCAAAGCTGGTTCAACGGGAATGGCGATTGCTCGGGGAATCCCTCTCAGCTGGTCAAACACATGTTAGAAGTCCAACGATGTCCGACGGCTGTGGCACGTTTGTTTCAACTGGAATCCAACACTTCTCATTCGGTTGGTATAGGGGGAAGATTTTTTGGCCATGACATATAAGAGGTTTCAGCTGAATTTTCTCCTCAATTCTCAGAACTTCCTTGCGATTTGAGGTATTCAAAATGATTGGAGTGACAACGAAGATGATGAGGAGCAACTTGACTAAATCCAGCTCTGGGTCAAAATCATCTTGTTTGTTCCACTCGTTGGCTGATGAACACGCAGTGCCCCTGCTTTTTTGCCAAAGCGACACGATTGAAATACTTTGCTGAAGCCGCCGCGGAAGTTTACGTGCCACTTGCCTTCTTTTTGCGCATGTCCCAATGCCAGGTGGAAACACGATCCAAAAACATATGGCGTCATGATGTGTTATGTAAAAACAGGTGAACTTCTAAGTTCTGGCAGCAAGTCTTTGGCGCTGGCATCTCAAAATGCCGCATACTCCACAAGCTTGGACCATCTTGGATGGTGAGTTTCAGATGTTTTGGCGACCAAACTGGACCAAAGACATCAATTGCTGGACTCCTTGGTCGACCTTTGCGTGTCCCAATTCTATCAATCCTCCTCTTTTGGACACAGCTGTATCATTTACCAATTGTTGATGTTCCAATTCCCACCCCTTGCTGGCAAATTCCCCATTCGCCCATATGTATCCATATGTCTTAGTCTTGAGAGCGCACACAGTTGAGATCTGACAACTTCTTATTTCTTGGTGGTGTGTGCAATCCTCATAACCAATCATAACCAATTAGTCAGTATTAATCAATCCCATCCTGATATTCAACATCAATTCAACACCCCCAGGTCCATCAGGATGTCCCAGGTCCCGCATCCCCCGAAAAGTTTCGGGATTCCGGTGGCCTCAGGGAGGATGAGGAGCCGGAGGAATCGAAGCCGCGGCATCCGATCAAAATCTTGAAGCGGAGCCTGACACAGGACCGCTGCCTGGAGAAACGGCAAAAATAAGAGAAACATATCTGGGTATGGATCAATACCTATTAATACCATTTTTAGGGGAATGAACATCCATTTACCAGCTATTTTGATGTTCACCAGGGGTACAAGGTAAATTATCTGGGTAAATTATAACGACCTCACTGCGACCTCACTGGAAATCATGGTTAATAAGGGGAATCATCCCCAAATGGCCGCAAGATTCAGGTTAGTGAATGATTATAATTTGCCCAGATTTGATGGAATTTGCGACTGAAAGATGAGACTTCTAGAAGAGTAATGTCAAGCCTGGATTGATAAACCCCTATTATGACTATTGGAGGAGTACCCCCTAATTAATAAACCATGGTTTATTCATCCGGGGTTGACATTATCCTTATCGATCATGCGATTCCACATGATTCCACCGATTTCTCGCTGTTGATTCATATGTTTATTACTTATATATGTCTATTCATGTTTAATGTCAACCCTGGATTAATAAACCCCAAACGGTTGTTGAATTGTGGGGATACCATTTAAGTATCAGATTAATTGGTTACATATTTCGGAATTTAGATATATTTAGATGATTGAATTGAGCGGCTCAATTTTGCGGTGTTGAAAGACTCAGGACTCGGCACAGGAGAGCCAACCGAAAGTCTGCGAGGTCGTTTCCACGGATTGCCACGGGTCCCGGCGGACGGTTTCCTTTAGGGATAGAAACTGGTTCAATGGATGATATAATATATATATAGTTTAGTGCAACTTGATCGTTTGCTATGAATGGGAATAATTACTGCCCATGATTTGAGAAAACCAACTCGGTTTTTACTTTGCAGGATATCAGAGATTTGCCAAGGGGAAAAATGCTGAACCCCTGATTTTGGGCATGTCCCCAATGAACTCTGCATTTTGTCTTGGATCTATTGTGATCATTTTGGGGTGTTAGATGGGGTTTTAGTTGATTGTAGATATTTCAGGAGAATGGATAGTAACCAGCAGCTCAGTGACCCAAATTGACCGTTCGGATCGCAGGCGCCGTCTGGTGGATCGACTGACAGTATGGGTGTGAATGCCAGCTCAGCTGCCACAGAAGAGGAAGAGGAAGAGGAAGAGGCTTTGGAAGAGGCTGTGGAAGAGGCTGTGGAAGAGGCTGGTAAACCACCTGCTGTCGAAATGGGATGGAAGCTAAGGATGATCTCTGAAGTTGTTATATATATATATATGTGTGTGTATTGATATTATGTTATATAATATAAAACAGTCCTGCTTAATTAATTATCTACATAATATGTATATAATGTTGGCTATTGGTTAGTGTGAGGGCCCCACCCCTCAACAATTTACGTCTACTGAATAAACAACCATTTTAGACGACCCCCCTCAACAGTTTTTAGGATAGTCAACTTAAGTAAGGATTTCAATTGACATCAATCTACTTTCAATTGATTTTCCTTTCAAATCCGTTTTTGATTTCACCCCAACAGTTTTTGTGCACAATAGAGTACCATCGAAACAATTACATTATTGAGGATCTCGGTTACTCATGGGGTACCCCCTTGAAAAATTATTTGGGTGATGTTTTTAAATAAGGGTTTAATAAGGCATCTCATTATTTGGGAAACCTTGCATTTTCAAGGCTTTAACATAGATATGGCTTTCTAAAGTAAATGGACCAGCTTTACCCAAAGAAAGGTGGATAAAAGATTTTATTTGGATGCTGTTTCTTGATAAGGGTTTAGTAAGGCATCTCATTATTTGGGAAACCTTGCATTTTCAAGGCTCTAACATGGATATGGCTTTCTAAACTAAAGGGACCAGCTTTACCCAAAGAAAGGTGGATCAAAAGGTGGATAAAGCTCCTCCTGAAAAAATCGGATCTGAGAAAAACATTTTCCACAATAGAGGCTCACCACAGCAATTTATGTTCAGCCATTGTCATGGGATGCCTTTTCCAACCAAGCAGGCTGGCCTCACCATCATCTCAATTGCCCGATCTAGTTGAGCAAAGAAAGGGCCAGCTAATGAACATCAAATATGATCAAACAGTACTACAAGATGATCAACACAACATAGGCAGCAACATGCAATGTTTGCGGGTGTTGGGACCACCCGCTGTGCTTCCTCAGGTCCCATTTCAGCACCCATTGTTGGATCAGGAGGCGGAAGCTGAGGCGTGACCGATGGATCACAAGGAGAACCATCCCAACTTTAGATATGAAAACACGGTTGGAAAAATCTGCATGAAAACCCTATATTTGCGGGTAGAAAACAATGGTTTCCTGTACGTTTTCCCTGAAACACCGATCCATTAACGGATAAATCATCTTCCAATAGATGTTTTGGCAGTCCCCAAGATCAAGCGGCTAATTCCTGGAGGGTGTCATCCTCGATTTGCTGAAGATGATTCCTTTCCATTTTCTCATGTTTTCTCATTGGTTAATCTTCCATTTGTGGAAAACAGGATTTGTTCTTATTCTTTCTATGTCTTAACTTGAGCGAATCCAAGTTATGATCCATGGTCTAACCATGTCTAACTGTTACTTTAAAGATATTATATATATATATAAATGGTCTGAGCTTTGTTTTGGTTATGGCTATTTCCATACAAACACACGCACACAGATATATAATGAAATATATATAATTATATACACATAATAGCACCAATAATTAAGTAACAATTGAATAATGATAATAATCATTGTTTTTGCCCATTCTACGGACATGATGCGGAGCACGGCTTTTGAGCAACCGCAGCCGCCAGGTGGACGCACTCTTGGTGGAAGCTAGGCAGATCCAGCGGTGAAGGCTGTGGAAATCCCCCGCTATTTATGGCCAGTTTGAGGAAAATGACGAGAAACCATGGATTTTAGAGTTTGGGGAGCGGTTGATTTCCCAGATCTGGTTGCTGGTTTTTATTTTTTCTCGGATAGATTCAAAGATGTTGGGTGGGTTTGCCACCACAGAGAAATCATGTGGCCCCTGTTCAAAACTGAGGCAGCCATGGGCCCACAAACTAGCAGTAGTCAATTTGATATAAAATGACTTGATTCTAGGGGGCCGATGATTTTTGTTGGTCTCACTCTGGTGTCCAAGATAGCTTCGACTGGATGACCCCAGTGCTGCTTGGCCTGTGAATGACGGTGAGGGTTCAAGGCCCGTGGCGTTCCCAAGGCGTAGTGATTGTGACGGTGACGAGTAGGGAACAACCATCCGATTTCTACTGCTGCGACTGAGGAAGTGGAATGCAAGGCCGGGCACATCCGGGCACAAGTGCTTCCCTGTTTTCACCAGGGTGCTTTTGGAGTTCTTTGGAACTGGGTGACCATGGTTGCCATGGTTGCCATGGTTGTAGACATTGGTTAGAAGGATGTCTTGTTCTCCTTTCTGTTTCTCTCAACCAATGGTTAGCTGGTCGTTTAGGCTGATAGGATCAGGCCGCCCGCTGAATCTCAAGTGGATCACCCGAGGCCAAAGATGGCAACAGGAAATCAGCATGTTCGAAAGGAAACCATCTGCCATAGACATTCTTAGACTATGGTAACCTGCCAAGAGAGAGAGAGAAAGAGAGAGAGAGAGATACGCAGATATATTATTATATAATATGTATAGAGAAAGGGAGAGAAGGAGAGATTGTTCAAAATTAATTTACCACTACTTACCTCTAATTATTCCCACAGGATTTACTATAAAACCTTATAAAAACCTTATAAAACTTGTAGGTCTTTAGCCTCAACGGCCGCCCCTCAACGAGGCCTTCTCACAGTACAGACGCCTGAATTCCAAGCCCCGGAAATCCAAGCGCTACGGACATCTCTGCCGCAACCGGCCTCTAGAGCCCAGCCTCCTGGCCGTAAAAAGCCATGGGTTTTTTGCATCCCATGGATTTCTTCCGGAAATCCATGGGTTTCTTGGATTTCCTATGGGTTTTTAATGTTTTTTTTTCCATGGATTCCTATGGGTTTTCTTGGGATTTCTGTGATTTTCTATGGGGGTCCATGTGTTACTATGGATTTCCGTGGTTCTCTATGGGATTTCGTGGTATGGAACTCTATGGATTTCTATGGCATGACTGCTGCTGCTGCTGCTGCTGCTGCTGATGATGATGATGATGATGGTGATGGTGATGATGATGATCCAAACCCCAACAATAAAACACACGGAAGAACCCCCCGGTTTTGTCCAGGCCATCATCTTGGCGGTATGGGGGGGGCGAATTATTTGACAATGATCGGGGGGTGAGATTGGTCCCCTGTTTCACCTGGCGCTTAGATTCCCAAAACCACCCACGGGCTCAAAACCTCATGTTCCCTATCAAAAATGGCAACTTTTGTGTATACCATGCAGCCAATTTTCAGACAAACTCATGTCATGTTGACATGCGCCCAGTCTCAAAAGCTCCAACTTCGAGTCTTCGAGTCCCAGCGTGCACAAAATCGGTATCCGTAGATTTATGTTCGTTGGCTGATGTGCGTAAATCTGTATGGATATGTTTTGCATGCATGTGTATACATTGTATGCATATACGTGCTTACATACAGTACATAGAGAGATATTTTATATATGCAGATACTTGGTGGCTCATCCCACTTACTAAGTAGCTTTTTCAGTGGGATAAGTAGGCTTAATTCACTTACAACTATGGTTAATCAGTGTTAATCATGATTAATCCACCTACTTTCGATTCGTGGGAGGCTTTGCATCCTGTTCCCAGGCCTAGATGCCATTCCGGAAAGGCCCTGACCCTGAGAAACGAACTAAAGGCAGGTGGTAAAGCCACTCTGTCCTAGCACTCTGGTTTCAACCCAGACAAGGTGAACAACAGGTTTTATTTTTTGGGGGGATCAGGAATCGTGTGGGTTCGAGAAGCCTAGTGGCCTAGCTACGAAGATTTCGAAGTAGAATCAGAAGATTGGAGTTGAAGTGAAATGGTGGGGAGAGCAAAATCTACAGTATATGGCATTGTGCAGGTATGATGGCACAAACTTGGAATTAAGTGTGAGTGCGATTTTTCGATGGATCTTGTTCATGTCCTTATTTCCTTTCCATTTTGTGTTGGGATCCTTTCGGTGAAAACAACAACACGTATAACAGTAAAGGCATATATATATATACATACACATATTAATGATATATTCGATATGATCTTGAAACCAGAAAACAAGACTTGGTAGAAAAGCCACCGGTGTCCGGACAAAACAGATCGCATCGCTCCGATTGCTTCAGAAGTTAGAAGTCCATGGCTGATGGCTTATTTTTTTGCCAATTTGTGGATGCTGGTGGTTCCAATTCGATTCCACAAGCTGCATAAGAGAGCACATGTCACAATTCCGCCATTGATTTTGGAGGATTACATAGTGACATGGTACAAGGTTTGAAATCGGTTTTCTGAAATTGGCGTGCTGCCAAACCTCATACTCGCGCACGGTCCGGTTTCAAAAAGTGGTTGCATGCGCCTTGTGCATCCTTGTACCGCAATTGACTTCTGGGTCTCATGTCATCTCGATCTTCCATGGAATTCAATGTCGAGGATGAACCAGGGATTAAAATGCATCAGCTGTAGCCCATTTTTTGGGAGGTCACAATAGCCATCATTTGTAGCCTCTGGATTTGGCTCAAGTCTCGATACCTTGGCACCACCTGGACATAGATGAAATTTGAAAGCTAAGATTATATTTTCTATTAGGTATCACCAACACCAGTAATCATATTTATATATATATACATATGATATAATAATTTTGATCATCCCAACTTTAAATTTGACTAGATGGGTCAAGCATTCCAGCCCATTTATACTGATTAGGCTGTCCTATACGTACGGGTATGGCTCGAACTTGCTGTATGCCAAAACTAATGTATTCGCACCCCCACATACAGAGAAAGAGAGAGAGGGAGAGAGAGAAAGAAATAGATCGAGATATATGTGGGGTATAAAAAGAACAAGTTGCTGCATACGGTTGTTTTTTCCCCATTAATATGTATATCCATGAAAATTACCGGTCCTCCCATTTTGGAATCGCTACCCCTATTCGATGCCGCCTCGCATCCGTCGCATCGCACTGATCGCAGTGCTGCTGATCTTGCCACAGCTCACTCCAAAGGTGCGGGATCCGTGGGGGTAACCGGTAAAAACCATGGAGGATATATGATCTGCTTGGTGGTTTGGAACATGAATGTTATGACTTTCCATATATTGGGAATTTCATCATCTCAACTGACGAATTCATATTTTTCAGAGGGGTAGGTATACCAGGCCGTATGCCACCAACCAGTGATTATATGATGATATCCTTGTTGTATATAACTATTATGTAACTTCTGTGGCTTCGGGCACTTCTTGACCAATCTTGACCACGGATCCTAACTGGCAGATCCAAGTAGTGACAAGAAAAATGGGGGTTGACGACCAGCAACAATGGTATGTTTTGGTTGATTTATCCACGAACTCCTGGTCCATGTTCAAAATGAATGCTAGAAATGTTGCCGGGAAAATGAGTTTAGATGTTTGAAAATGAGTGGACAAAATGAAGCACGGCTACGGAATTCAATTCGCTCCAAAAATTCAATTCGGCTGTTTTTTTCGATGTTCCCGATGGCCCTTGAATACCCCAAATTAGTGGGGCTTTCCATGTCAATGGATTGGTTTAAGGGAAAATCTACAGGAAACCATGGATTTTCCCATTAAATATGGGGTTCTCCTGTAAAATTTCCCCTAAACCAATCCATTGACCATGGGTTTCCAAAGTCATTTGGGTACCCCAAATCATCCAATCATCCAGTCGTTGACCTGAGGTGCCGCCTTGCCTGGCTTCCAAAGAACCGACCAAGAGGTGCCCTTGATCGGGGGCTGCGGAGGCGGAGGCTTTGGAAGATGATTCTGCCAGATTTTCATCAGCCAAATACTGGGGATTTTTGTATGAATTTATCATGGTTCCATGGTTCAATGATGAAAAGTAGGAGGTTTCACCTTTCAGATACATTCAAATATGATGGATTAAGCAACCATCAGGGTATGCAATTTGGTTGGTGGCTTCAAAGCAGGTTTGATTTTCCATCCTTTGGAAATAGGACTGATCAGAGTTGATTCACCATTTTCAGGAAAGTTTAAACCACCAACGTGCTCATACTGGTATATCCACTTATAGTTGGTGGTCTTATTTTGCACTAGTTGACCGCACTTCACAACATTGTCCTGTTGTGTGCAAGGATCTTTTGAGGTCGGCCATGAACCTAGTGGACCGGAGATTCTTAAAACACACCTTTGAGGGGCTTTGATCCTGTGCGAAAGTTGTCCAAAGATGCCATACGTTACGTTGTGTACATTTTTGGCCCACAACCTTGCGGCAAAAGATGACCACAAGAGGCCAAAAAGAGCTTGGAGACCAAGAGGGTCTTCTTCTCCCAAGATTGCTCAAGGGAAGATGAAGGGGGTGTTGTTGGGAAACCTTTCAGGGAACACCCTATTTTTCGTGTTGTGTTATCCCATAGCCAAATCCACATGTCTGCTCATTTTCTCCAGCTTTTGCATGCTTTTCTTGTTTGCTACCTGTCACCGCAGGATTCATAAAATGTTAAAGACCAATTTGATTGGGGGCAACTATGGGCAACTCTTTTTGATGGTCCAACTGAGCATGCCTTGCTTAACCACCCTTCCGCACGTGCGGACTTTCTCCCAACGCACCGGGCAGTTTTGGGGTCGGGGAAGTTCCCTATGGGTGATGCCGCCCTCCCAATGATCCCCCCGAGCCCCGGATTCTTCACATCGGTTCGAATCCCAAACCAACTCATGGATACCAAATAGATCTTATGATCGGGATATATTAGGGCATTGCTAGGGTAAATTCTTGCCGGTTATATCACCATTTGTACATGTACATACACCTAGACCCTACAAAGACACCAAAAATGGAAAACGCACTATGATTATCATATATAATTATATATATATATAACATTTTTAAGCCAAAACCACATTCTCATAAGTACTTGGAGGGTCTAGGTATGATCCAATAATTCGATGCTTCATTAGCAGGGGTAACTATCCCAAAATGACCAAAAATGACTCAGGTAAATGAGTCATTATAATTCAGATATACATATATATATATATATCATATAATGTAGTAAGATATTATATATATATACTCTATAATATATATATATATATCATTATATATATATATATCCACCAGTAAATTAACATAGACCCTGGCAGGCCCAGGTGTTGGAAGATAAGTTTTGACTAAAAATGGATAGTTTTCAGGGTCAACAAGTGAATTTACCAGAGGGTAATGGTTAGATCACCGTGTCATTTCTGCTTAAACCTGGCCTGAAGAATCACCCTCATGGCCGTGTCAGGACAGCAGTGCCTGCCGGCTTCGAAGAGGTGCTGCCAGCGGCTGGATTTTTTGAGGAAGATGTAGAATACTGGTTGGTGGTTTGGAACATTTTTGTTTCCCCACAATATGTGGAATAATCATCCCAACTGACTAATAATTTATATTTTTCAGAGGGGTTGAAACCACCAACCAGATAATGATGGATGATGAATCTGGGTGAATTATAACGACCTCACTGTTCTCCTGCACTGGGAAAAATGGTTAGATTGTGGGAAATCATCCCCATAGCTGGCCGAACTATTCAGGTTAGCTGGCCGAACTATAATTTACCCAGACAAATGAATAAGATAGATGAAAGAATGAGAGATGGCTAATAATGATGAACAACTTGGATAACTTAGTCACATGATGGATAAGATAGATGGATATATCATGGAATAGATGGATCATGATGATGGATTATAATGATGGAGATTAAAAAAACAGTTATCATCCATAATCATTTTAATGTTGAATAAAGATGCATATATTTTAAGTACAATCATACGGGATATTGTAGAATAGTGAAAGAATAATAGATGATAATCATACGCTTTGCATATGAAACATCATGTACTAGATGGATCATGATATGTGTGTGTGTCCATTTGGATGATAGTAGATGGACGATCATACTCTCCGGCAATTTGACAATACATGGGTTTGTTTAAGCTGATTTTGATGATTTTTTGAATGGGAAATCCACTACTTGGTCAACCGATTAAGGGAATACTTGATATCTTTGGGGGTCCTTAAGCAACTCCTTGGATATAATGGAAAATCCTGGATTCAATGGATGGATGATCCCAGAATTCCTGGGTGATCATACTTGTTTTATCCATTATTCTGGATGAATGAGGTAGCAACCTCAACGTGATGTCACTGGAAGGAAATTAGGGGAATGGTCGACCAAAATTGAGGAATAGTGAACGGATGGTTTGACGGAAACTCTGTCATGGAATAAAGGATGAATCATCCCATAAATGAATGGTTGACCATGATTATTTTACCCTCTGGTAAACTAACATAACTATGGAAAGTCACCATTTTTAATGGGAAAACTCACTATTTAAATGGCCATGTTCAATAGCAAACTGTTAGTTTACCAGAGGGTATTCCAGATATTATGGATCATCCATGAATTTTCCCAGATGAAGCGAGATAAAATAATGATCTTATGCGTGAGAATGATTCATAAGTATGATGAAGTAAATAGCAGTAAAATGATCATGATTCTGGAATAATTTGATAAATTCAGCTATAATTTTATTACTGCAGATATAAAGTGCAAAAGTAGTTATATATATATAGTTACATTCCATAAAATCCTAAGATCCATAGGTAGAGTTATCCACTTTTGGATATTGGATGTTTTCATATGTTTTCTTAAGTAGTTATATAATCATGGATGGATTAATGTTGCGTATAATTTAACTATTGTTACTATTTATAGCTGGATGATACCACTAGTGATACATAGTAATTAGTTTTAGTGATAGTGGACTGAAATTCACATATGATGGCTGAAGATGGATTTGGAATTTATTGAAGAACTCATTGGGATTACAATAATTGATCATGCATACGGAAATTTACTAAAATATGCAATGCTGAAGTACGCTGGTTAAATTTCACTTTTGGTGGTTATGTCCTGATCTCAGGCTGGATATAAGATGAAAGATGGTGCCCCTGTTCGCGAACGTTAAGTTCGCAAACCTACTGACCTACAGTCACCGACAGAATTATGGAAATGAAAAAAAGGTTCGGCGCCGCAGTTAGCGAAAAAGGTTGGGGACCGAAACCAAGACAAAAAAATTGCCAGATTACGGACTTTCAAAAAAAAGAATTTTGGAAATAGCAATTTTCAGATCCTGATCCTCTAAAAAAGAAACAACAAGTGAGACAAATGTCTACAAAAGCCTGTAATCCACGATGCGA
>Ga0126342_10002656_pt1 | contig 28318 bp, 23 predicted proteins | sample Cyp1metagenome_FD_92528 | JGI IMG/M metagenome (GOLD analysis project Ga0126342, IMG submission 92528) | Coral microbial communities from Lord Howe Island, Old Settlement Bay, Australia - Cyphastrea 1 metagenome | ecosystem: Host-associated > Invertebrates > Cnidaria > Coral ... | reverse complement strand
TACATATATATATATATATATACATATATATATATACATATACATATATACATATATATATATACATATATATATATATACATATATATACATATATATATATATACATATACATATGTATATATACATATACATATATACATTATCATTTGATACAATTTATGTTGATAGTTTAATTCTACATGATATACTGTTTGTATGTGGGCCCATTGGTGCATTTGGTGCCCCGTTGGTCGCATTGCTGTTAGGCAACTGAAAACTGGAACCTCATCTATGGGGTTTTTGAAAAGTTCCAGTTGAAGGCCTCTGCGATGGGGAATTTTGGGGAAGGAGAGCCCTCAAGGGGAAGGGAAAATACTGGGGGGCTTGAGATTCTACAAGGCTCGGTTGAAGCTTTTCGTTGCAGTGTACAATCACAACTTGCTTGGCCATGTTGGTTCAACTAAAAGGTTCGTCATTGGATTTCCAGCCGTGCAGGTGGTTCAAAAACCAAGGTGAACTTTGATGTTTGCTGGAGGTGACTTTTGCTAACCACCCATGACTTTCAGTTCTCACCATCATTCCGGTCAGTTGCCAATTCTCAAACTCACACAAAATGGCTCATGTTTTCCGATTTCCACCAACACATCCGCCATCAAGTACCTCACCATGCCTCACCACAGGTGTCGCAAGGCGAAAAGAAGAGAGCTTCTACCTTCATCGAGGACAAGCACGGCCTTCTTTGCAGCTGGCTGAAGACGCTGTACGTGGGGGTGACGCGTGCCCGAAAGCGTGTGACATGGCGTGGTGTTTTGGTGGGGATGGAGATGATTCGGAGAGGTTGGACCGGTTTCTTGGGCGTAGGAAACGTGGGAAGGACACAAGATGCACAATGTGCCAACATGTCGATGCTAAACAGTGATTCTATATGACAGTATTGGCATCAATTCATATCAATTTGGCATCTCCTGGCCATAAAGGCTCAGAAAATGGAGCCTGATAAGGCCTGGAATGTGACTTTTCCAACAGTATACATTACAGTACTTGTCAGGTTCTATGCAGGATTGATGGTGCACACGCCCACCGTATTCCACATCTCTCTGTGCACACGCCCCCCCGTATCCCACATGTGTCTGTCCAACTTGTTTTGGTTGTTCTTCACCTGTGAAACCCATTTACCCATTGTGTGTCCACCTTAATCCCGTTGGATCCTTCGAATCCATTGGTTGGTGACATGTCTCAAGAGCGCTGGATGGTTTCCATAGTCATGTGGATACCCCAATCGCTGGATGGTGTATTCCATGGAAAATCCATCTATAAAATTCTTCAAATGGATAATGACTGGGGGCACCCCTATTTTAGGAAACCACCATTTGGCCCCAAAAACCGAAGGTTTGGATCTTGGAAAGTGAAGATTCAGGACAAGCTTTGGTCGGTGCCTTGCCTCTCAATGGGATGATCGGAACTGTTTCGATCATGGCTTTGTTCTCACCTAACCATACAGACAATGTCTGCTGGAATCTGGCTGGATATTACTGTATAGTATTTTATAGTATTGTTTGATGTTGTTTTATGTTGTTTGGTTTGTGGTCTTTTTCCAGGCTTATCAGGTGATGTTTTGGGCAAACAATAGCTCGATGATGATGGATGTACCACTATGACACTGGGAGTGCATTAGGTTCATTGGGACGGGTCACCTGACTTGGATAGAAAGCTGTAAGCTTATGGCCCAGCTCATCAGAAATGCTGGTACTTATTTTTTTTTATGTGTATATTATATATATATATATATATATTCGGGTAAGTTGTGATTTGCCTGAAGTCAGGTTTTCGGAGTTTCTTGCCATCATCCAAATGGCGTGACCATAGCCATAGATCAATGTGATATCGAAACGAAACAAGATCCCGAGTTGGCCAACCATAGAAGGAAAAAAACAACAACATGGCCGGGAAAATGATGAGGCTCATAGTGGGAGTCCATAGTCACAAATCCACTGGATTTTCCCAGAATTTCCGGTTGAAGGGGTATTGAACTCACTGCATAGTGCTGTATGGCTAGTGCCGTTTACCACAGCCGCATAAATATATCCCAGCCATGGTGAAAATCCCAACGATCAACCCTGGTGGGTTTACGTCCTCTCATCAAAGGCGGCGAGGGTAGCCCGGTAGTTCTTCTCAAGGGGAACATATCCGAACATCATAAAAAAAATTACTTCCCGGGTGCAGACTTGGTTGGTGGCTTCAAACATTTTTTATTTTCCATAATATATGGGATAATCCTTCCCATTGACTAATATTTTCAAGATGGTTCAAACCACCAACCAGAGACTATGTTGAGCCATTTGCGGACTGTTTTTCCAAACAGGATCGTGCAAGCCGCATCAAGCCGCCAGGTTTCCTCAAGGGCCTTGGGGTGGCGCAGGTGTGCCATGTGGGCGATGACACTTGGCACCAGGTTTGTTGCTCCATGTCTGGGAATACCGGTGGATACCGCTGGTATTTTCACAGTATGTCAATGGGTTGGTTTTAGGGGAAGTCTGCAAAAAAGCCTGGTTTTTTCCAGCAAATGTGGGGGGTTCCTGTAGATTTTCCCTTAAACCAATGGGATGCGTTGTCAAAAACAGCCACCATTGCAGCCATGGAAGATTGACCCACCTGCAATCCATTCGATCTTTTCGCCTCACCCCACCGTTCCTGTGAGATTCAATCGGGGGTTAACCAATGGGATTTCGGGGCTTTCCTGCGCCCCTTTTTCTCTGCGTCTTGACCCATTGTATCTGCTATGGGTATACCATGGCTTATTCCATTCCTGGTCAAACCCTTGTGTTTTCCTGCAGGTCAAAGTCCAAATCATGCCTGTTTGGATGCAGATTCAACCAAACCCCAAAGGCGACCTGACACAAACAAACAGTATTTCTATATAATTATATATAATTATATATATATATATGCACATTTATTTCTATTTTCTTGGGCGGTCTGGGATTTGATTTTGGCAACAGTAATTTCTATACCCAGAGTAGTTTTTGGTCCCAACTTTGCCAACCTTTAGTAATCCAATTGTTTCTTATCTGTATTTTTGTTGTAATTTGATATATGCCCCTCCCAGAAAATAGGCATCTCCGTGGCCCCTGAGGACCAGGCGATCCAAGGCTTTGCGGACACCTCCTCTGCACAGGAGTGGTTCGATGAAGGCGAGTCTACCTATTTATCTAGCTAGCTAGTAAGCCTATTAGCTAGCTAGCTAGCCAGCTAGCTATCTATCCATCCATCCATCCATCCATCTATCTATCTATCTGTCCATCCATCCATCCAGCCATCCACCTATCTATCCATCCATCCATCGATCTATCTATCTATCTCTATCTCCTATCTCCTATCTCCTATCTCCTATCTCCATCTCTATCTCTATCTCTATCTCTATCTCTATCTATTTATCTATCTATTTATCTATCTATCTATTTATCTAATCTATCTATCTACCTATCTATCTATCTATCTATATAAATTATATAAATCTATCTATATAAATCTATCTATATAAATCTATCTATATATATCTAGTTATATATATATGACTTATTTATGTTTTTATACACGCTAATGTATCTACATATGTTTTGTCTGCTCTGATTTCTATAACGACCATCTTCTCTGATCTGGCGCACTCGAATCTAATTTTGTCATATTTTGTCTAACATTCTTCTGAGTGTTTATGAGTGTTTATTAGTGTTTATGAGTGTGTATGAGTGTGTATGAGTGTTTATGAGTGTTTATGAGTGTTTATGAGTGCTTATGAGTGTTTATGAGTGTTTATGAATGTTTGTGAGTGTTTATGAGTGTTTATGAGTGTTTATGAGTGTTTATGAGTGTTTATGACTGTTTATGAGTGTTTGTGAGTGTTTATGAGTGTTTATGACTGTTTATGACTGTTTATGACTGTTTATGACTGTTTATGACTGTTTATGAGTGTTTATGAGTGTTTGTTTGTTTGTTTGTTTGTTTGCTTTTCCAATCCCATGACATCTTTTTAGATGGACCTTGGCTCTGCCTATCGTGCGGCCGGCTGGGAAATTGCCAGCCATGTCATACTAGAGAAGTTATATAAGTAGAACATCATATGGTTATACATAGTTCCATGGCTATATGGTTCCAACCAGTCAATGATATATAACTAGTGGAAAATATAACCAGCATCATAGATTGTTTTTTGACTGCCATGGTTCCGTGCCAGACCCCTGGCACATGGGTGAAACCATGGGCATGCGAATCACAAATTTGTACTTGCTGCAACTCGAAAAAAACACTGATAATAAAAACATCAGAACCGTTTAGTTACTTTACTTCACCCAATAAAATCATTGTTGATTAGAACATCAGAAACGTTTAGTTACCATACTTCACGCAACAAAATCACTGATAATTAAAACACGAGAAACGTAAAGTTATTCACCCAACAAAACCACTGATGATTAAAACAAAATACATGTTTAGGTAAGATAATGGAAGTTGTGGGATATCACGAGGGCATCATTTGGCAATGATGGATGTCGTGTCACTACAAGACGGCACAGTCTTTGGCCGCCAGGTTTGCGAATGTTTCGACAGTTTGGGAAATTTGAGTCAGCAGGGGAGCTCAAGAAAGGTTTTGCGTGCACCCTGCCACTGATTTGAACAGAGCAATTACCTCGGTTGGGGGGAGTGAAGTTGAACCCTTTACATATTTGTGTCCCTTGTTGGTTCTTGCATCATCTTGCATCTCAGACCATGATATATGAAGTTCTGTGCATGATCGTGTTGAATTATTGCGTAATGCATGGCTTACTTCTGTCTACCTGGTCTTGTGGATGTGTGTTCCGACATGGTGGATTTTCTGAAACATTTGTTATCACCATGTTTTTTTTGTGCTCACGAACTCAAAAAGCTTTATACTGCTTTATAATGCTTTTTATGTGTGTATATATATGTATATAATTCAATATATATACAACTACCCTCCGGAAAAAAATACATAGCTATGGAAATTTGTCCATTTACGGACGAATTGCCTATATTCATCAAGTAATCGTTGTGATTTTCCATAGCTATGTTAAATCGCCATAGGGGTTTTGTAGATATGAAGTAGCATGAATTATATAACCACAACTGACTATCGCTTTGAAGGATCTTTTCATGATTTGGTCCTTGTGGATTTCTGCAACGGTGTGACTTTGTTCTGTGAAGTTGCTGGAGGGTACTCGTATCATCACATATCATCAACATGCCCATGATAACATACATACTCACATCATCATTATTCATGTCATACATACATGCATACATGCATGCATGCATGCATGCATGCATACATCCATGTATGCATACATACATACCTACCTACGTACATACGTACATACGTACATACGTACATATATGTACATACATATGTTACATACATACGTTACATACATACGTTACATACATACGATACATGCATAATCATACGTTACATACGTACGTTACATACGTACGTTACATACGTACGTTACATATATACGTTACATACATACATATATGCATGCATGCACTTCTAGGAAGAAAGTTCACAACGTAGCATCAAGACCGTCTGAAGTTCTAGGAAGAAATTTCACAACGTAGCATCAAGAACGTCTGCAGTTCTAGGAAAAACGTTCATAACGTAGCATCAAAACAACGGAGTCACAAGTAAAACGCACGCGACAGGACGATAATTATTACGCTCCCCCCCCAACCCCCCCAAAAAAGCCAACCCCCACAATTAAAAAAAACACCAAAAAGGAGAAAACAAGGTAGAAAAACGGACCATTGGCACAGCGAGAAACAGACAAAATGCCGTAAAAACCAATACAACACGACAAAAAACAACAAAAACACCACGGCCATTTGCGGGCGGTGGTCCAACTACATACATAAAATATAGAAATCGATCACAGACGTTGACCATAAAAAACAACAGCGATAACATATATGTCCCCCCCAGCTGCGACTTATATGCGCCCAGGGGCGGGACTATATGTATATATACATTAAGCTGCAGACTTGCAGGTACAGGAAACCGGCCACGTTTCCCTTCCCACTCATGTCCACAGCTTCGTTGCGTGTGGTAGGACATGAGTGCGACACGCCCCTGCATAGTAATTAGGAAGTTTTACATCTATACAGATGGTTCGCACACATTATATATATATATATATTATGTGATATGTTCTTATTATTCTTATGATTGTTTTGTTTGGACTATTTGTTTATTTGTATGGGTTGTGTATCCAGCGAATCCCACTACGCCCCCCGTGCGACAACGCCGAGGCGAGGCTTTGCTTCGACAACGCCGAGAAATCCGGCCTCGCCCAGGCCGGAGATGGGCCGACAGCGTCGTCGTTGGGGATTGGATTAGATATGATTATGATTAGGTAGATATGACTAATGATATGATTATGATTATGATTATGAAAATCTGGTTGGTGGTTTGGAACATGATTTTTCCATATATTGGGAACAATAATCCCATTTGAGTAATATTTTTCAGAGGGGTTGAAACCACCAACCAGGTATGAATATTATTGTAGATATGATTATGATTAGGATCTAGTATAAAGATCTATTTATGATTTTGATCCTTGTAAATACTGCAAATATCTACTGATGTGCATTTTTTCGTATTCCTATGCTGTGGTCTAAAGCCGCCAATTACTGTGGGTTTACACTGCGCACCTCTAAGACATCATGATGTTTTCTGTGAACATTTTCTTGGCTTTATGCAACCTGTGTGTTGAATTTTGTTATGCTTTCGAGGTGTGTGGCCAACTGTGGGATGCCCCAAGAATTGTCCAATTCTTGTGACCACAAAAAACATCATGAGAATAGTTTCATCCAGCGGTCAAGTGGCCATGGCACGGCATGGAAATGCATGTGATACCCCGCGTGTCGCCAGGGAGCACCCTGGAAATTGCTGGCGGAAGCTGAGGACAGCGGGCTGCCATAGATTGATGCGCAGCGGAAAGGTTGGGGAAAAAATGTCATCATCTTCCCATGAAAATGGCCATACTTTGTGGTACCTATGTCTTGCTCATGTTCAGACACTTTCAGACAAAGCTTCAGACACAGCCTCTAGAGTTTTGAGTGACGTAAGACAGATGTTTTAGCCTCCAAGCAGCTGAAAGCAGTGTGATCCATCAACCAAAAAAACCTAAACAACCATAAATCCTGGAAACCCTGAGTTGGTTTATGCAACATATACAGATGTCTATAGATCATATACATTCATATACCATGAAACCCAGCTATACCCAGTTTAGCTACTTATGAACGCAACATGGCTACCGAACTGGGGGCACCTTGCGTACCTTGCCAGGAATACAAGACGCCAGGGAAAGAAGACTTTGGACAGGCCGCTGATCGCAGCGTTGCACCCAAAAACCATGGTGCATGGGGATAAAACGATAAAACACACATATGTGGTTATGGAACCATCTAAGGGGGAAAACCATATCATCATATAATCTTAGGGTGATGGGATTGTTGTTAAGACGATCCAGGCATTTTTTGAGGTTGGTGGGTTGGGGAGCATGATGCGCATGATGCCCGCAGTCAGCTGTTGGCACGAGAGAGCAGCCTGGATGATAGGCCAGTTCAGTTGACAAAGTAGTTGCAGGAGGATCTTGGATAACTTGGTGCACTCAGAGCACTTGCGTGAGACATTTATCTGTGTAGCTTGAGGGTTCGGTTGGGGGTTGTTGATGTGCAAAAGCATGGTGATTATGATACCCTCCATAAGTTGGGATAATTTCCTACATCATCCTACATCATCCTACAACTATGCTTATATATAACCACTTGTAACTGGAATTGCGCCCCCGAGTACGGTGTTGATAAACTCCATCACCATTTCGGCCGCATCACAGGTCAATATACATACTAGAACTCTTCCGCTTACGCACATGTAATGAGGGTTGGATATCCACCACGGTCATCCGGCGAGGGTCATTTGATCTCCCCAATAAGATTTCTTTGTGATGCGGTTTTTCATTTTCGGGTGGGTCTCACACACAACCAGATGCAAGTATGTCAAAAATGTAATTACGTTAACTTATAAGTGCCACCAAATATGCAAAAGAAAGGCAACTGGATCGGAAAAAAAGTATCATGACAGTCCTGCCACTGAATAGTTTGAGCAGCGGTTGTGCGCCATGGCACTCCTACCTGTGCCCGGAATTCCGGAGAGCGGCAGCATTGAGGGAGACTTCTGGGAATTGCACCGTCAACTAGGGGAATGTTGCTGAGCTTTGGGCGGTTTTTTGGGGTGGAATATGGTGATTTCATGGACAAAAATTGGTGGCTTAATATTGGTTTAGCCATGGAAGAAATGGGGACTTGACCGGGATTGAACCAGCTGGTCGTTGATCGGATGGATAGACCCAGGCATGGGCAATTCAGATACATGATGCAAACAATCTAGTGTGGCATATATGTTCGCATGGCTTTGACAGTTCATGATGACATGTGAGATGGATGGACAGTGACAGATGGATATATGTACACATTCGCGTGCTGACCTAGAAGTGGTGACTGTTTCTGCCATAGTGAAGCTAATATATATATAAACAGTATATATATATATACATATATGTATATGATACGTATATGCAGTATACTCTTTGAAGGGCCTGAAGGGGATCTGGTGGTGAGCCTCCCCTTACAATAAGAAGCAGTGCGCGGGGAAGAGATACAATAGCATACAACAGCACCCTTGTTGCCATATCCTTGCTGCACAATGTTGCAGGTTCAGAGCAATGTTGCCATATGGCCAAGTGGCCAATTATCACTCTTGCATGTGCCCATAGGCCATCATAGGCCATCATAGGCCATCATAGGCCATCATAGGCCATCATAGGCCTGGGTTTATAGCAGCATAGTGACATAGTGTTAGGGTTCATCCAGCATCCAGCATCATACCACCATCATCCAGCATCATTAGTGGTTGGGCGTGGCCTTGCCCTTGGTCCATTCCCCAATTCATGGCCCATTTTCATGGACATTATTAGTCAATAACCATTTGTTTTGATGATTAACCACTATAGATCCCATAGTTTTTATATAGTTTTAAAATGTTTTAAACTTTTTTCCCCAACATGTTCAGGGTACCAACCCCAGCTCTCTGTGTCAGGCTACGCACGCGACGTGCAGCCCAAAGGGGAGGCCAAGGCACCAACTCCTCAGGCACTGACGATCCCAGACATGCCAGGTTCGAGAAGGCATAGCCGAGCGCGCTTGTCCCTCGGATCTCTCGGAATCGGATCTGGCCAGGGCTTTTCTTTGGTTCGTTGTCATTGGTTTAAGCAAATCGATAGAAAAACCTATCAAATGCCGGGCAAATTTGGTTTCGACCTTGCGACCGAAAGCTGGAAGAATGGTTAGGGGAATCACCCCCCGGACTTCAGTCAGGCTGGTGAAAAATAAGAATTTACCCAGCTTATATTGCATTATTTCAGGGTCAAAGCAACAGTTTCCGATTTTCTCTTAAATCAATTCGTCTGGAGTTTATCTGAAATGCTAAGAGGAAACACCCCAGCAACCCAAGTGATAATCATGGTTTTCCTCATTGTTAACGGTCATTTCGGGGTAAACCCATTTTCAGACGGACTGTATATATTGGTTTCATCAGGTGCTCTACTGCTGCATATTTGTCCCATTGGGTTTCATGTTCTGTGGGGCTAACGTAGTTAATACATATATATATATGTGTTGGTTATAATTCATTTTTAGGAGGTTGACATGCATGTTCATTTTCCTGGTGGTGAGATAGTGTGAGATAGTGGTTCTTCAACAACAAAAGGTTGCTGGTTATAGACGAAAGATAAGGACCCCGTTATACCGTTGATGGGCCATCGGGGTGTAGCTGTAGCTTTGGTGGAGCACGAATCAAGTAAAGTGCCAGGTCCGGAGAACTCTTGAACTCTTAAGCCCAAGTTCTTTTTGGTGCCACGTTGACTTTGGGATGCACCAGATAGTGAAACTTATCAGGGCATAGGGAAACCCTTGTCCTTTATACTGTAGTTGGATGTAGTTGGCCTTCTGGTCACTGCCATCCTGCATTGGTACAGGAGCCAAAACAAATCCCCAGGATCCAAGGCCTTCGTGGCCCAAGGTCCAACATTTCTGGTCTGTCAGCCTCGGTCTCCGGCTTTGGTGCGCAGAGTTTTGGCTTGTCCAGCCATGAGACTTGGCATGCGGGGCCAAGGTGAGTGGCTCTGAGAATGGGGGCACCTCGAAACCATAGGAAAAACATCTCATTTAAACATAATTAAATAAATCAATAAAAACACACATATATATATATATATATGAATATGGTATATATATTATACATATTATACATATGTGTGTGTTATATATATAATTATGTAATGTAATGTAACGTAACGTAATGTAATGCAATGTAATGTACTTGATAATGTTATGTAATGTTATGCAATGTAATGTTATGTAATGTTATGTAGGGTTATGTAGTGTGGTGTAATGTTGTGTAATGTTATGTAATGTTTTGTAATGTTATGTAATGTTATGTATATGGTAATGTTATGTAATTTTAGGTTTTGTAATGTTATGTAGGGTTATGTAGTGTTGTGTAATGTTATGTAATGTTTGTATGTATATGTAATGTAATGTAATGTAATGTAATGTAATGTTATGTTATGTTAATGTTTGTATGCATGCATGCATGCATGCATGCAGGTATGTATGTATGTATGAACCCCCCATTTTATGAAACCACTGGGCTAGGGGTCATTTGTTTCGTTATGGTGAAAATCATTGGGGGATCATTCTAGAAAGATTATGGCCAGAAGTTTCAGGCAGTGAAACCAAAAACTTGGATAGATCTTCCCAACCCCAACCACCGATTCCAACCAGGAGTTTTGGAACAATCCTGGCAAATGTTTTGGACGGAATATATGCACCCAACCAGCTAAAGATTCATAACTTTGTTGCAGGGGTTCGTCTAAATTTGACCCTGCCTTGGGCAAACCTCGGTTTGGTGCCCTTTCTCTTGGCCCCTTTCCGTACTGCAGAGGACATGCCAGCGATCCCTCCCAAAGTGCGCGTGGAGGAGCTGCGGGGGCGAAGGAAGCAGACCATGCGGAGTTTGGCGGGTCGACAGGGCATGGGCTTGGATGACTCCGAGGACGGCAGCGTCGCAGCGTCGAGTTTGGGTACGGCTGGAGGATGGAGGACCATCCGTGGATCATAACTGGTTCATAGGATTTCATATGCCTGGTTAGTGGGCTATGGCTATGCCATTCACAAATGGGGTATCACTGTGTCGCGGTATACCATGATTAACATGGGTCATAACTATGCTTCTGAACTAGTCACTAAGTGGGGTGTTCCTGCAAGTATGGAGGGGTGGCCAGACTGATGCAATGGCGGGCCCTGACCATAGCACTGGGGGTGGGGATGTTGAGCAGATGGACAGAGGCACGAGAAGTCATACAGCACAGGGACGAACGAGGTCGGGATATAGTTCCCTTTTTTATAACATTTTATGACGACAATGTATACAATATTTCCCCGTACGCCCCCAAAAGCTCTTCTTCAGGAGGTCAACGTGAAAATGATTGATCTGAAGATGCACGAGTGTTGGAAAGTGAAGAAACCCACGGGGAAGCAGCAAGCAGGAGGTGACTTGTCAGCAAGAGCATGAAGGTATGCTGAAGATACAGGCAGTTGACTACATTTTATTTGCTGTGCTAGTTGAGATGATCCCATTTGCCAATTGACATCAATTGTCTACACTTATTATCTTTGATTGGTTCGGTGAAAAATGTTGAAGTCACCAACCAGATCTAACCACTGTAGTGGCACGCAGTAACAATACTGTGTTTTTCCTCGTTCTACCTGGGATGGTGATCCCTGAACTCTTCAGATGGGTTGAACCAGCCAGCACATCCAAGCAGTAAGCAGCACATCAGGTGCCCATCGTTTGTCCGGCTAGGTCCGTTTGGTGCTTATCATCTTATCCCCATCGATGTTTACCCACGTTTTCCCTGTGTTGCTTGCTTCAATTCAAGTTGATGTCTCCACCACCCCGTGCTGGGAGCATTATCCATCATTATCCTACCTAGTGGTTAGTAAACAAGACTCGTTAACACCCTGTTTGTCGGGTTGTTGGTAACCCTGGTTACGAAGTATTTCCTGAAATCCTGCTATAAATCTCATGGCATTGGTTGGTTATGGTTGATTAAAATCCTGTGAAATCCATTATATTTACATACTGTAACATTTAATCCCATGCGCTATAAATCCCATCAAATCCCCACTAAATCATACTATATAAATCCAATCAAGCCCCATTAAACTCCATTAAATCACCATGAAATGCAATTAAAACTATCAAAACCCATTAGATTTAAAACCCCATTGACTCACCATTATACTCCCCTTGAATCACCGTTGTTCCTCCGGATCATCGAGGTACCAACACGCGGCGCATGTCGGTGGAATTCGCCGCCCCGCAGACCACAGTGGCAAGCACTGCAGAGGTGGAGAAGAGCCACGGCGGGTTCAACCGATGCGTGTCACCTGACTGGGGTGGGAATGACTTGCCATGAAAAATGGGGGTTAAGTGGTTAAGCACCACTTTTATGGAATCTCAGGGGGGCTAATGGGATTTGATGGGGTTTAATGGGATTTCATGGTGATTTACTTAGGGTATCTTGGGGTTTAATGGGATATAACTCACCAAGAATATGACATAATAGCATATAACAGCAATGATATAGCTCCAAAAAGACGCCGAAGGTGGGATGGCACGCTCGCCGATCAGGCTGCACCCGGGTGGTCTCTTCCGAACCGTTTGGAATCTCATGGTGGCACTTTGCGTCTTGCACGTACCTTGGAAGCGGACCTGGCTAGCTGTTACTTCATGTTACTTCATGATTCTTAGTGAGATGTTTCATGATGTTCCCTCACTCCTGACATCTCCTGATTATCCCATGTTTTGCGGGGGCAGGATGCCCTGCCATTTCTCTGGGTTATCTCCTGGTCCAATGTGCTCAAAAGAATCACGTGTCGGTTGCCATGCTCGAATTTATACCGCGCGGTTGTGTTTCCCGACCATGTACCAGGACAGTCTAGTGGGTTTACTTGCTGACTTCCAATGTGTATAGATGATGTACCTCTTAAACACTGGGATCACTAGGATTCTTACCATTGCGATTTCTTTTGGGGGGCTGGAGGGAAAATCACCAGTGCACCATCAGCACATCTCAGGATCTGGTTCTGATCCCACTCTCCGCCTTCGATTTAGTGGAGCCTTTGCTCAGATGTAATATAGAGCTACTGAACCGAGCGTTTTTAAGCCTCCAACTAACATCGGCTGACTTGCTTTGGCAAGGCATGTTGATCCCAGTTTTGGGTTGGCCCTAGGAATGGGAAGCACCCCCCAACCACCCCCAACCGACGTCAGGAGACAACTTTGCTTTCCGTTCTGCAGTGGTTGGTTCTTCTGTCCTGGAACTGTTGCTTGGCGCGCCCATCCCGGTTTTGCAATCCCATCCCCCCATATCCCCCCAACATATGGATCCCCAAGATAAATAATTCCGACACTACATGAGGGTTGAGAGGCTGGATATTGAAAATTACGAGGGATGGATTTCTATGGATTTATATGGGATTATATGGGGTTTAGGGTCCTATATGTGTCATATTGTGTCATTTTTACCAACTCCACTCGGTTCCGCAGAGCCATGGCACAAGTGGCTGACCTCGCCCAGGTGATTTAGTTGTGTCGCTCCTGACAGGGTTCTATGACAATGGCACGCTGGTCATGGTGCCAACACAGATTTGGATCCACTATGTGACCTGGAAAAATGGTGAATTGCCATGAGTCAAAGGTCAACATTTTGGAAGTATGAGGTGTTATTGAAAATTGGAGCCATGCAGCCATGATGAAGCATAATGAAGACCTAGTCATCAAAGCCACCAAAATTCGGTCATGGGCATCACGTCGTTTACAGGAACCCTTGTCGTTCTACACTACGCATCCATGAGAAGCATCATGGTTTCCAGCAGAATTATTACCATGATTACCCTCCGGTTATTTAGGAGTTTGCCATGGAAGCCATGGCCCATCATGGCCCATTTAGTTGGATGACTTCCAGTAGCCATGGTGATGAAATCCATGGCAAACTGGAGGCCAAAACCTGGATGATCTTCGATCTGAGCCTCCTGGCGGCAGGGGATGCCAGGTGCTCATCCCCAGTCTCTGCGCGTTTCTTTGCCATGTTTTCACAGATAGACTTGTGACTCCTTCAAGGTTCAAATGCTTTCAATAGAATTCCTTGAACAAATGCTTTCTTTGGATTTCCCCCGGGAACTATCAAGGACATCCAGAATCATCCAGATTTGGCGCTCCAGTGCATAAGTTTTGATGCACGCACACGCATGTTCCTTTCTGGGAGTTTGGGGGAATAGAAACTCTTTTTTGACATTCAACCCCCGTCGTTTTGGACAAAAAAACGCACACGCTTTGGGCTAGTTTGAGCCACAGATATCATAGCCATTTTGGAATAAAGCTCTTTGGATGTTACTGCATGTGGAATGTTTAAACTCATTGTTCTGTCAAACCCAATTTGAACAATTTTGGGCGTGAATTATGAACTGGCACAGTATTTCCCACTTTATCTCTTTCCATAAGAAAAAACTATAAAATTAAGGTTTGGATGTTGAACACCTTGGGTACACATATTATATTGCACAACATTCCTATGGCACTTAAAATGTCTGACAAACCCAAAAATCACATATCAAGGTCGTTAGTTCTACCCCACTATATCCCGTTAACATCTCATTCATCCATATGTTTATTGGTAAATCCACCATTTTTCCATTGGACTCACATTGATCAGTTCTCTTCCATTCCATTAAATCCCATGAAGTTCCATTAAGCCCATGAAATCCCTATATTTCCTCATGTTTATCATTGTTTATCCAAAGTACATCAAAGTACCCATCCCAGGTTACCCGGTTACGGCTTGGTTTCGAGGCCTGATCACCCTGGACTGGACGCTGGTGGCGCTGGGTGGCGCGGGCGCGGAGCGGGACTCCGATCAGTGGCAGACGCTGCGGCTGCTACGGAGCCTGCGACTGGTGCGGATGCTGCGGATGATCAAATTGAGGCGTGCGCCGGGAACGCGAACGCGAAGGATACCTATGGATACCCTCTGGTAATTTGTTACATAGCGAAGCCATGGCCCATTTATAGTTGATTTACCTATTAAAATTTAAAGATTGTGATTTTCCATAATTAGCTATGTTAGTTTACCAAAGGGTAACCAAAACTTAAACCAAGAACGAATTGGGATCTATATAATGGGATTTCATAGGATTTTTTGGGGATTCAACGGGTTTTAATGTGATTTTTTTCATGCTTTGGAACTAGCTTGATGCTGGTAAAGCAATAGGATCCACCCCCAGGTTTACCATGAATAGGTGGTTTTTTCGGCCATCAAGATATAGGTGCTTGATGACATTGCGTTACTTATATGTCAATGTTAAACCAACAAGTTCATGGATATTTCTGTTATTACCAGTAGCCAGTTGGAAAATGATCTGCGAATGGGTTCTTAAATGGGAAATCATCTTAAACTAATGGTGGATTTTCAGCACCATGTTTGATTATCAGGGGGTATATATAGTTGTGGTAAGAGATATGCTGTCCCTTTGTTAGAAGGAAGCAAAGGAGCTATGGCTAACCATATTCCCTGTCAAATAGGGAGCCAAGGAGTTACTAAGAGATTCCCAACCACATGATGGTATATGTGGGCATCAGTGGGCTGTTTTGCTAAGTTTTCCTGTAGTTAATGAGAAAGGGTCATGGTGCAGTGTTGTCTCAGGAGTTGATCAGCAAAGGGAAGCGGTTTGGGATGTGTCCTGCTCAAGTGCCAAAAACCGTTGGGTTTGGGTATTAAACGTCCATGAAAAGGAATAAGCACGGCCCACAACCCTAATAATACCCCCATCATACCGAATCACACCCTACAGTATCAAATCTATGTCGCTTGGGTGCCTTGGCGGCACGCATTTCATCCCGTCCTCCCAGAAAAGACAACGCACGGCTCAGCGGCTCAGGCGGGCGCACGAGGCGTTTCAGGAGATGCTTCACTCCCAGGCTTCCAGCTGCTCGACTTCGTGGGATCATCGTCAAGGGATGCATCTCTCAGAGCAGTGGCTGCTAAAGCCTTGTTGGTTGTTGGGGGCACACTACCAAACATATTGGGGCTTATCATAATCCATTCTGGGCTTTAGACCTTTTGCAGGAATGTGGCCAACCTGACCTCAAACTCCACTGTCCTTCCAACTGATTAGGCTCCCTGGCTGAAACTTGGACCACGACCAGCTGAGGTTTGTACTTCGGTCTCGTCAGCAGTTTGGGTTACTTGCTGGTGCTGAACCACTTCATCGCCTGTGGCTGGTTTGCGGTGAGCCATTTGGATAGCCAGGTGAACTGGGTCTTAGAGCTGGGCTTGGACTCACAGAGCGTCGCATATCAGCAGCTTGGTGCTATTTTTAGGGGATGGGCTGGGTGGAGTAATGTGATGTAACGTGGTAGGCTCAAGAGTCATGAAAAACATAGCGTTTAATTTAACGTGTTTGGGATATTGCTTATGATTTTTTAATACCCAATGGAAAGGGAAAAACACATCCGGTTAGGAGGGAGCCAAGGAGCCAAATGGGGTTGTTCCAGCTTCTCACTTTCACTCTTTCATAGTCCCCAAAATGATGAAAAAGGAATGAAAAGGACATCCCCATTGAAAAAAATCAAGGTTCTCTTTTCTATCTTTTTTTTGGGGGGTTTAACTCTACTTCACCCAGCCCTTCCAAACCAAACCCTTTGAAAACGGTGGGTTTTTTCTTCGCTCCACTCGAGGTACCTAACCTGCATGAACTGGGCCTTCGCCCAGCTTGGTGTGGGCTCGAGTAGCGCGAAGCCGGTGAATTCCTTAGACGCTGGGCTCTGGAAAATCCCTATTTGTAATATAGGCTGTTGTTCATAACTATGTTAGTTGTAATATAGGCTGTTGTCCATGATGATGATGAATAGGTATGACCGATGACTATGCAAACCATACATTATGATGCACTATGAATATATATATATGTATACATACATACATTACATTACATTACATTGCATTGCATTACATTACATTACATTACCGCACATTACATACCTACCTACCTACCGACCTACCGACCTACCGACCTACCGACCTACCGACCTACCGACCTACCGACCTACCGACCTACCGACCTACCGACCTACCTACATACCTACATACCTACATACCTACATACCTACATACGTACCTACGTACCTACGTACCTACGTACCTACATACCTACATACCTACATACCTACATACCTACCTACCTACCTACATACCTACCTACCTACCTACCTACATACATACATACATACATGAATAGATCCAGTGTAAACTTAAACCTGGAATCTTTGCGAGGGTATTGGCTATGAGGAGGAAATAACAAGTCCCCTGATTCGGGTTATGCATATATATATATATACAGATGGATCAAAATCCGGGTTAAACCACTTCTGACCAAGCAATCATTGGGATGATTCTGCAAGTGAGGGGCAGCCCTCAGGTAGTCAACCATGGTGTGTTGGCCTCTATGTGTACATGGTTTACTGGTAAACGATTGGGGTGGTCCATTGCTTATCAGACGGCAAGTTCTTGGCCATGTGTTTGGCCACAATTAGGAAGAGCACAGCACACCCCAAAAAACATATTGTTTCAGTAAGGAATCTAAACTATAATGCATATATACTGTAGCCATGCTCCATAGCAAATTTTCTACTATATCTTCGGCTGGCCGCGGAAGATAGGGTCCTGCAATGGATTTTTACTGTCTACGTCGCTTATACCAGAATGTCTATTGTTAAAAGAGGGCTTTGAGCCGAAAAAAACCATCCCAAGGAAAGTCAAACCAGTTTGGAAGCTCAATCGTCCAGGTGGTCCAAAGTATCCTCAAAAGCATCAAAAGTCTGGTGGCTGACAAGTGGGCAGCTGCTTGTGCTCACCACTTGTACACTAAGATAGTGTCTGGAGATGTCTCGAGATGTCTGCAGATGTCTGTAGATGTTTGCAGGTCTTTCTTGAATTCTTACTTTGATTCGGAACATGCACTTTGCCCTGCTGAATAAGATGGACATGTCCAGATATTTCCAGATCCAGAATTCCAGCTCGGCAACGGGTCCAACGGGCTAGAGCGATCCTATTCACTGATATGAAAATCCATGGATTTTCCCCATTAACATCCATGAACAAGTTAGATGATCAAGATTCCAAAAAACACACTTCGGGCACCTTGGAACCCAGCTCCTCCTGGGCATTCCCTGGATTCCCTGGCCTTTCCCGAGCTCGTTGAGGAGATGGGCTTCTGCATTTTGATCGCCTTCCGCTCACTGATGACCTCAGCCACATTGATCAGCACCGTGAGCAACTTGATGGCTGGGCTCAGCAAGATCAAGGAGGATGAGCCGCTTGGGCCATGGGAGGAGAATGGCGGAAAATGTTTTTTCTTGAAGTAAAAATCATGGAGGATTTTAGCAACATAAATGAAAATTAATGATGGTTCACGCGCGATTTATGATCACGCAGTTTGCCTATGTTATCCTATGAATATTTAATGATATTTAATGTCATTTAATGTCATTTAATTTACATGTATATATATAATTATGCAACAACTATAGCACTATTTTGTTGGATGGGTTTATACACCAACTTGCGGCGCACTGAGTTTTGACTTCCCGGAGGCTGGGTCACTAAGGAACACCGAGTTTCGCTTGTTGCGTTGCTACCTGAAGCAGAACGACATTCCACAGCCCTTGAGCCAAAAGGTGACTCAATTCCTCCAGCATCAGTACAGCTGCCCGGTTGAACTGGATGAAAGGGTTTGGGGATAGATCGATCGGGAAATCCTGTAGGTAATGGTAATGTATGGTAAGTTGATGGTAAATTTATGTAATTGGAAGCATTTTGAGTTACTTTCGGGTTGTTTTTTGAAATGCTGTCAGTGAATAATTCTGATTTACTTATGAATTTGTTATGAAGTGGTTGGGAGCCTCAGCCGGTCGACAGATCATGGAAGTTACTCAACTGCTGACCTTGGCCTTGGAGTCCCCAAATTGTAAGATCAACATACCGACCATTTGACATTGGAGAGTTCGCTGATTTCAATTCCAACTAATAGGTTCGTTGAAAGACCTTGGGGTCAAAAAAGAAATGTTATAGACCCAAGCAGTAAACATCGATAAAACTCCAAGTTGGAATGACTAAAATCTTTGGGCCATTTCTTGAAGACGTTGGGCCCACCACTTCTCAGCCGTTGCACCTCACATCTCCCAGGCTTGCGACAGGAAGCTCGCTCGGCAGATATGGAGGTCCCCGTCCTGACGCTGCTGTCGAAGCAGCTGCAAGGCGAGTTGCAGTTCGCCAGATATCATAAGGCGCATGCAGGGAGCTGTGAACGGAGCTATGATGTTCATTTTTCCTATAGTAAATATTAAACAAAGAGGGAAGCCAAGGAGCTACTAAGAGTTTCTCAACCGCACGATAGTCATCATGATAGTTGGTGATCATGATATGATAGATTGCAGAATTCTAACGTTCGGGCATTCTTCAGATCAACCTGCAGTATGCTGGAGCTAGGGCAGTAAATCAGGGCGCGCTTCCTTTGAACCAGTGGGCCTCCATGATTTTCTGTATTTGCAGGGTCAAACTTTGCTGAATCTCTTTGCCTTGTTCCGTAGGGTATTGCCCTGCTGTTTCTTAAATGTTCGAAGCAAGAAAACAAGAAGTAAACTTGCCATGCAGATATCTTACTCGCCTAAGGATCTTAAGTCTTAAGGGTGCATGACAAGATTTCGAGCCATAAACCTGGAGGCCTTGTGTCAACTGCAAGTGGTGCACGATTTGGATCAAATGCGTGACCTGCAAGTTCTACAGGCAGAGGATGGTAGATGGGGATTGTACATGGGGGAACTTGGACATTGGATGACACATTTCAAAGTCAATACGATGTCCATATGGGAACTTAAGACATGAATCTGAAATGTGTTTTGTTGGGGTAGCCATCTCCCGTGAGCCTTGATCATCTTGATGGTCGAACTCACAATTGGTCAGCTTTGGATTTCTATATTCATGTGTCCTGGCTTTGAATGTTGCTTCAATCCATTTTCTAGGTGAATGATAGGTGAATGATAACCAGAAGGAGGGAAAATGAGTGATTTCACCTCTTGATTTACTTATTTTACTCTCCCAGGCCCGCATCGGGTCTTTGGGTGCAGGTCATGCAGCGGATGTCCCGAACGGCCATCAGCAATACGGTGGTGGCCAGCAAAGATGTGATTTTTCTGGCTGGAGCCGAAGCCAAAGCTGCCTACTTCACTCAGAATCTTGTTTTTATGGTGCTAACGGGGATACCACCAACAATGGAGATATAACATGATATAAATATAGAATTAATATAGATATATAATCATACATAAATATACATAATGTATAGTCTGCATAGTCATCAGTCATCTCTATTCATCATTATTGGCCAAAAGCACATACACTCCAGTAAACTAGCATAGCTATAGGAAATGATCCATTTACTTCGTTGATTTACCTATTAAGGTGATGTTCCATGGCTATGTTAGTTTACCAGAGGGTGATGGGGATACAACCAACAATATGGGAATTACACGGAATTACCCTCTAAAATGTAACATAGCTTTGGAAAATAACCATGGTTCAGTTCAATAGGTGAATCATCGGTTTCTAAATGATGGGTTTCCCATAACGACCTGTTGAATCACTAGGGGCAACCAAAAAAACAAGTGGTATAACAGGGACATGATGGAGATAGAATTCGGATACAATGGGAATATCGGATATTATATGATTATGGCGATATATTTGGATAACTTATGATGGGAATTGGATGAGGGGCCCCACTTTTATGTCAAGTTGGATAACTGTTAGACAATTGGATAAATGGTAGTTACATGGCTCACATATCTAGACGAAAAATGATAAAAAATGATGGTTTGGATTGGGGGTAACTATCCCGAAATGGCGGAACTGCCCAGGTTGGCGAATTACCACAGTTGTATCCAGACAGTTTTTGTGTACCCTATGATAGTGTATACATGACATAGCCATGGAGAATGGTCATGAGTCATGAGATATTTTCCCATCAACAGCTCCATACCAGAGGGTACCCGGCCTGGTAAACATACAAAAAACTGCTGGGAAAATCACCATTTTTCATGGGTAAATCCACGAACTTTCCATGGCCATGTAACAAATGGATCCCGATGGATCCGGATGGATCCGAATGACCCCTGAGGAGCGGGTCCCTGACTTATTTCCACGATGATGGGCAACAGACAGCCTCTTGGAAGTGATGTTTTCAGATGGGCAGCAGAAGAAATCCTGGGTCAAGCTGGGATAGATATGGTATTCTATAATTTGTTGCTATAAACACTGGCAAATATGTTGAAAGCCAGTGTGTTTTTGCTTTTGTGCAGGGTATCTAAGATTGGCCACGTTGATGTCACGATGGCTTTGGGATGATACAACGACCCCCACTGGCCTCTCGATGCCTCCAAGATCTTGGATAACCTTGGGCGTTGGTGGTTGCCATTGGTTGCCTACTCTTGAAAAAGCATTGTGTATGCAGAATTATGTAGACATGTAAGTGGATGCAGGGAGATCCTAACAAGTAAATGTATTTGTAGATCATATAGTATTCATATAGGATGATGATTCTGAAGTTTTTTTGGGCCAACCTCGGGAAAAATCTTGGCTTCCCTCATCAAGGTGGACTGCAACTCTTGGATTGCGGAAGTTTGCATTTGGACGCCTTGGGTTTACATGGGAGATCTTGTGGCGGAGGATGTGTCTCGCTTAGCCATCTTGGATGTGGATGAGTTCTGCGAAGCTGGGATGAATTCATGTTGAAAATACCCTCTGGTAAACGTTAACAAAAAGCTATTGAACATTGCCATAGAAAGTTCGTTGATTTAAAATAGTGATGTTCCATAGTTTTTTGTATGTTTACCAGGGGGTACAGTACCCTCTGCTGGTCTGTTTGAAAGTGCTCCAAACTCAGCCAGATTCATCATAGTTCATCCTTTTCCACCTTGATGCCATCAAGGAACTCGGCAACTCTGGGGCCCAGTTCGTGACATGTCATGGATGCTATCCCCAAATATGTGTATAAACCCCTGTTGGTTGATGATTAATTAAAGGGAATATACTAGCCAATATAGATTATATCTGGTTGGTGGTTTCAAACATGTTCTATTTTTTCCATTTCATATAATTATGGGATGTCATCATCCCAATTGACTTTCATATTTTTCAGAGGGGTTAAAACCACCAACCAGATATCATATCCAATCCCATCCCCATCCTCCAAAAATTGAATACCCGCTGGCAATTTAAACGTGTGCCATTGAAAATCATCATTTTTGATATTTAAATAATCCCGTGCATATTGCACGGGCTACTGTTAAATTACCAGCAGATATTGGATCGCTAACTACTAAATCCCATTAAATCCTATTAATCAAATCCCATTAGTTTCTGTTAAATCAATAAATCATAACATCATATAAAAATATCTAAAATCATCTAAAATCCAACTTAGCCCAATCCCCCAAACTTGGCTCTCCCCCAGTCTCGGTCTCCACCCCGGGACCCCCGCGTCCCCATTTGGACGTCCATCAGGAGACCTTGGGTGCCTCTTGGATGACACAGAATGCGGCGCGACGCTATGCCGAAGACTTCCTGGAGAACATGCGAAAGCAAACCACCTGGACGGAACCGTGGTGGATAACGCTGGGATTTTTGTTATTTTTGTTGAGGGATGAATTGATATTGTATGGTGATTTAATGATGATTCTTAATGGGATGTACTAGATGTTTACTAGTGATATCTAGTGATATAATGGGATTTAATGGGGTTTCATGGTGATTTCATGGGATTCCAATGTCGTCCTTGTAGGAAAAAATGTCGCGGGGCCGGTGACTGGTCTATCGGTGTACCATTTGTCGTCACCTATTATGGCCTATTGTTTGTCCAATTGGGGGAAGCCTCTATCCATCAACCAGCCAGTGGTAAATGACATCTATGATCATCTATGGCATTAGCATTTTTCTGGAGGTTGGAATTGCAGCATGGGATTTGCATCGTGTTTTTTTGTGTCCTCGAAGTTGATATGTGTTGATCATTGATTGTATAGGCCCTAGGCAAAATATGGCAAATTTGTACATGTATGGATGCCTTTTGCTTTTCAATTTCCGGAATTTAGCATTATTTGGCAATTGTCACGGATTTTAATGAGGGTGTTATAGAGGTATTTCAACCGACTTTGTTGGGAAATGGGATTTTTATCAATTATATAGTACATGCTAAGTTGCAACTCCCTCACACCCGGGATACGCACGGATAGAATATGATAGTCATGCTATGACCATTTTTAACCCTAGTCAATAGGCAGTTATGATTCCTGGACTTCCTTGAGCGCAGCAACGCCAACCAATCTATCAAGGCTGCCGACTGTGATTCTGGTTGGTTCTGACAGCATCCTCGGGATGTTTTTTTGGGTGTTTGAATGGGAAACATTGGGAAACATATCATAACATATCTATCAATGGAGGACGGTAAGCGATGGAGAGAGCAACCAATCTTGCTCCTGAGGATATCGTTAAGGTGAACTTTGACGAGGACGACAGCGTAGAGGAGCGCCCGTGCCCACAGAATTCTACTTCATCTTTTGAGGGTTGATGTTCCATATATTTGGATGGTTAAATCACCAAAAACAACCCATATGTGAAATTCAATTTTTGGGAAATTGTTTGGGCTGCCAGAGTTGGCGTAGGGTTGGCACGGGTTTCCTGAAGCTGAAGCTGTTCTGGCTGATTATATCATAGTTCTTTTCCATACGCTCACTCTTGGTATCCGCACAATTCTTCATCTACAAGCTGAAGGACCAACTATCAGACCATCCTCAGAGAACAATGCGAAAATCTCAAAGGTGATAGCCACTGTCCAGTTGTTCCTCTAAGAACCTTTTTCAGCATTATTGAGCCATATTGAATCCAGAATTTTCGCTTGTTAAATCCCCAATTTGGCCCTTGAAATCCCCGTGTTTGATTGATAATTTATATGTTAAGAACCTTTAAGAACCATGTTTCCCCATACGTTCCATCGTTTTGCAAGGCCAAATCCCTAAAAAAACTCATGTTGATGGTGAAATCATGTTGAATCACCCTTGAAGTTCTATATGTCTCGAAAAAATGTCCAGGCGGAAAACGCTGCCGAACCGCTCGGCTTTTGGACGCGACTCTTTGGTCGTCGTTTGGCGCCGCGGCTGCGGACGGTGGTGCCAAAGGAACCCGAGGAGCTGAGCTGAGGCAAGGCTGGTGACTTGCCATCGCGATTGGGTGGCTTTAACATGCTTTAACCGTCAAATATACCATCCGGTCAATTATTGTAAATAGATTTTTGCTATGAAAACCTCCATTTACAAGGGATTTTCCATTGCCATGTTTGATTATTACTGGGGTATGGTGTTGTTTAACCATCAAAATTGTAGAAAAAGAGTGCCCCGAACACAGAAGTATTGTTTCTTTGCATCGAAGTTGGTTTTTCACCCAAAAAATCAAGTGTTTGACCATCAAAAATGGTGGGCTAACCATGAAAAAATGCAGCTGTTTACTGTTTAACCATCAAAAATAGCGGTCTTATAAGGCCAACATATTGCCAATATACACCAAGTCTTGACGGACATGATTTTGGTGATGAACATTTTTCAAGCGGGAGGCACGTGTTTCCCAACATTCCAATAGACGTGTCTTTGAAATGACAGAAATACAATGGAATACATTTTGAACCACCATGAAATGTAGAGAATTACAATCAATAATACATAGCCTGTAGTTTTTTTTTGTGTCTAACATCGACCGCCATCCCGAGACTGCGATCATGATCCACTGACTTTCAATGCATTCACTGGGTAAAGCCACCAACCAGCCAAGTTTGCGTAGAAAACCCGCAGATGCGCGGAGAACAAAGACTCGGGCATGCCGGGCATGTTCTCAAAACTTGAGGACATCCAAAAGCATACCAGACGGCGCAGCCCAGCAGACCCCAACAAAATGGATGGCTATACAAACAATGTCCATATTGCCGGCTTGGTTGCGAGTCAATGTTTTAGCGATGACCATGCAAAGCATGATCTTTGCAGGGTTTCACCGTGTTCAGTTGCCGCATTGGCAAGGCCAATGGCCGTAGCTGGTTGTTGGTTCCAAAAATTGCATGTCTTCAGTTTTTTTCATAGTTTTTCCCCAGGGATGTTGCCGATCCTGTCCCGGAATCCATCTTGGCATGCTGGGCCCTTAGAATATTGCAGGGTTACCATGTAAATTGATGTGTTTTTTCCGGGTTGCGCCCCATTAACCCATGGATGCTAGCTAGCTGTAGCCTGACACTTGTTTTTTTGATGTTTTCTCCAGATGTCGGAACCAATCAAGCTCACATTGCTGCCAGCTAGGAGTTGGGCGCTGCAACTTGCTCATGGCAACTGAAAGGCCCCTATGGCCAATGGGTAAATCATCTGAAGATCTTGCCATGTTTAATCAACACCAGGGGTTTTGTTGGCCATTTCAGGTACATAAACTGGAGGTACTGTACCATATTTGGTGGATTTTGCTGGGGATATTCCCATTGATGATATCCAACACACACATATCTTCGCTTCCGTTGCAGCCCAGGGATGTCCAACGTAAATTCCAACTGTCGAAGAATGTCTCACCGATTGCTCCTGCGAGCTTTGGCCCAAAAAAGGAGGGGCTAGGCTTTGGGCGCTGCTCACTGGTATGACCACAATGTGACTACATGAAGAATGAGCACATGGAAGCCTATATTATCCTATATTTTGGATTATTTTGGTGGCATGTCGCGGTTGAGATCAGTTGAGTAATTAAGTTCTTTCGGTTTGCTCCCAAAGAGATGCCAGATTACAGAGTGATGTAATCGTAAAAACCGAAGGTTGGTAGATGTTGGTAGGGCTTCAGATCTCCATGGACCATTTTCAGCACCATCCCACGGTGGCGGAAGCTGTGGTTGGTGGAGTGGGTCTGCAACATGCTGATACTCTGAGTAAGTGATACGGATAGGAAGCTCTCTCTCTCTCTATTTATATATATATATATACATAATACATATATATATATATGTGTGTGTGACATATATATATATATATATGACATTTATATATATATATATATATGACATATATATATATGATATATATATATATAATATATACATATGATATATATATATATATACATACATATGTATTGTATAAAGGCACGCTTCATATTGAGTAACCAATGTTGCACATCCAAGGACATATTTTTCTACGACAGTTGTTCCACCTGTCCTTAATGAACATCTAGCCTGGCAATCGGCACTCCTATTTGCATGGGCTGGTAGACAGAGAATGACAGAGAAATAGATGATCGATGATCTATCATTATCTAAGATTTTCCATTGATTTATCTAATAGATGATCTCTATCTAATTATCTAATATCTATCATTATCTGTTCCTCTTAAGATCTAAGATGTGTTCCATGGATTTTTCATGTCAAATTGGATTGCCGGAATGTCCCCTTTGGATCAGCAGGCTGGTGCGGCCTATGTGAAGTTGGCCGAATGGCTGGAGAATGCCTTGACAGCGCGAGAGAATCGACATTTGCAGAGCGCCGCCGAGGCGGAGAAATGGGCGGATTTACCAGCATGCGAATGTATATAATGGGATGTAATTGATGGGATACAATGGTATATAACTTATACCAACTAAGTATAATGGGATACAGTATAATGGGATATAATGGGATTTCAATTATATCCCATTATATAATGGGATATAATGATGTATAATGGGATTTATATGCCATATAAGGTGATGATACAATGATATAACTTACCAACTTGATACTGGTGGTTGGGTATGTCAATGGGGTATGACCTCTGGTCATCAAACATGGTTTGATTCCTGGGGGGCAATAAGGTGGGGTCATGGTACACGAGATCCAATGGTTAAACATGATCCCCCATGAACATGTGGTACATTGTGGTACTGCATGCTTCTTATGTTATCTAATCATGGATGTGCTTTCCATAAGGTATTGATTAATCAGTCCAAGATATGTGTGGGTCATATCTGGGGCCATGGTGGACGCCATGGCCTGGATATAGGAACTCCCGGCGCAGGAGGTGGGCCTGGAGGAGAAGAACCTGCGGCCCCGCGAAGCGCGGCAACGGGCGGCCGAGACCTTCCTGGAGATCGAAGACTTCGGACAGGCGGGGCCGTTGGCGAAGGTGGCTTGCAACTGGATGAACTAGGGTTTATGGTGGGTTTATGGTGGGTTTATGGTAGATGGATTATAGATGGATCTATTGTGAATGGGATTCATGAACCAAGTGGGGGAAACCACCCTGCCGGAATGGGTTTTTGGTGTTTTTCCTCTCAGCATCTCTGAGCCATGGAACTCTCAGCCACGGAACAAACAAGCACGGCTTGATTTAGCTGAGGATATTCCATAATATTCCATGTATCATGACCTTGGCCCAAGGTTATACTATATTGATCTATATTGTTTTATGATGTTTTATTCCCATGTTGGGAACTGGGACGCTGTCAGAAAGTTTGAAAACCTCTTGGGCCAGTTTCAGCGTCGGGCGCAGGCAGGGCGTGAGTTTGAAGCTGCGGGTTGCTTCAAAGATGCTGCGGAGTGCGCTGAAGTGTCTCGCCAGAACAAAGCCATTATCTGGGTGGTGGTTTGGAACATTTTTTATGACTTTCCATATATAGGGAATAGTAATCCCAACTGACTTTCATATTTTTCAGAGGGGTTGAAACCACCAACCAGCATTGTTGTGTGGGTTTATGGGGCATCCGGGATATTGGCCAGCAACCAAGCTCGTATGGGATATGTGGGTCCAAAATTCAATGATTGGTGTATAGACTTTCATGAATCAGTGCTCTCCGCCGCACATGCGTGCGAAGGTTGTTTGGGAGGTATGGGGTGCATCCGCTTCCAGAAATATGTAATTTTGGGGTTTCGCATGGCCCACTTCCGGCTCCTGGTGTATTAAGAATAGACCCAAGTTGGTGGCTCGAACTAGGTAGCGAGCAGCCAGGGTTTGCAAGTCTGCAGGTTGGGGTAGTT
>Ga0126342_10002655_pt1 | contig 28319 bp, 22 predicted proteins | sample Cyp1metagenome_FD_92528 | JGI IMG/M metagenome (GOLD analysis project Ga0126342, IMG submission 92528) | Coral microbial communities from Lord Howe Island, Old Settlement Bay, Australia - Cyphastrea 1 metagenome | ecosystem: Host-associated > Invertebrates > Cnidaria > Coral ... | reverse complement strand
TGTATGCATGTATGCATGTATGCATGTATGCATGTATGCATGTATGCATGTATGCATGTATGCATGTATGCATGTATGCATGTATGCATGCATGTATGTATGTATGTATGTATGTATGTATGTATTATATATATAAAGATTGTTGATGTGTGTACTGTACATTCTATGTAGAAATACATGGTATATATGCATGATATTTATGTTTTCTATACATATGGCAATTTTTCGTGAAAAATCAAGAACCATGGTGTTTTTTCCCTGTTTTAGGTGGCTGAGGAATCCTATTTGCAATGGCCTCTCTTTACTCAGGATTAGCTCATATTTAGACCACCATGTCCTCTATCATCTCCAATTCTGCACTGGCAATATATTATATGTATGGTGGTTTGTTGGCTTCAACATGTCTGCAATTTTGAGTAGTTTACTAAAATACTTAGTTGAGCTGCCTGGTTGTACCCAAGTGTTTGTTAGCAAACATATTTGCTGCATGTGCTGGTTCTCCCAATGTTCTGATTTTGGTTGAGTCTTTACGAATCAATTTGAAATAAGGTGTCTTTCAAAAGGTTGAAATTTCCCCACATATCAACTATCATTTGGCCAAGGGTAAAAATCTCTGATTCCCTGTGTGTACACTCATTAGAATGGCGGGTGCTGTAAATGGATGTTTGTCCCCCCAACCACATGGAAAGGGAAAGGTGTTTTGGCCCATCAACACATCATGAAGAAAAACGTATTTGCGACTCACACCCATGTTTTTCGAAATCTGCTGATGAATCATTTCTCACGCTACTTAAAGCCCTGCTTTTGGATGGTGAGTCTCCATTTTTGTTGCTTGAATCTCCATTTCGGGATTAAGTCACGCTTTGCCCCACTATCCCCACTTGTCCTACTTGTTCCGATACCATCCACTGCTGCACCACCGCCACGTGGCGCTGCGACATCTTCGTAGTGCCACTGGAGCTTCCCGCCACCGACGTCCAGGCCCTAGCCGCGAAGGCTGCCAGTGCGTCGCTTCGCTGCGCGGCGCTGTCGGAGGTTTGGGACCAACGGAGGAACTTCTCCATGAGATCCACCAGACCTGGCAAAAAAGGAGCATTGCTTAAGAAATCTTTGATGTATTCAAATGTTATATACCATGGAAATGGCCCTTGGCCCAAATCTTTCCAGTACCGTGGTGGGGCTGTTTCCAATGGATGCTTGAAAGATCGTTGCGCCGTGGCTTTGTTTCCTCGTTGTGGTTCTGTGGCCGCCAAAGGCAGTTGATTGCCTGGGAAGAGGGGGTTTGCTGTTTGGGCGCTTGATTCAGGATTCATCCGGGCGGATGACCATTTGCAACATACCCTTGTCATTGCAGCTACATACCTCCAAAGCAACCCATGATTTCAACCTCGAAAGCACCTTTGGGGTGGCACGGCCAACAAGTCAGTCGCAAGAATGGCATATTTTTAACAGACCTAGGTTGCATCCCGCTGCCAAAAGGTAAGCTTGGATAGTGCAAGCAAGCCTTCAATGAGCCATGTGGGTCATCCCTATCCAGCTTCTAGGCGTGTTGGAGACAACAGAAAGTGGGTCAGGATGGGTTGCTTTTTCACTGTTTGGAGACCTAGGTGCAGCATCACTTCTTTGGTTTTGCGAAGCAATCAATTTCGGCTCGCTTCTGCTGCATAAGTTTGCTAGACAACTCTGGCACCAACTGTGCTGCTTGGTGAATGGACCGGTGGGCATGCCTGACAATTGCCACCCCTAGCCACCTCAGTTTCAGCCAGGGTTCGCGAAGAATGCTGCTTTCCCTGCTGGAAACATCTGAAGTGTGTACTCTAGTGCAGTCCCACAGCTTGTGGCATACCATGGAAGCTGGAAACTCCTTTACCCCTCTTTGAAATGTGCACAAAGCGACCTGTTGGACATTGAACTCGTGCTGCACTGCCACTCAAAAGCCGTCCAAGATGTATGGCCATATATAAGATGGAAAATGATGTTTGGACATTGGAACATGCCTTCTAGATGTTAAAATGAAAACTGAAAGCGGCCTCTCAATGGAAAATTGGTGTTTGTTCTTTCATATGTTGAAATTTAAGATCCACTAGACTTGATGAGAACATGCTGGAACATATTGGACAATGCTGGAGATGGAAAAGCTTAGCTGTTAAAATATGATAAAATACCTGTTGGTAGTTGAATTTAAGATGTTGAATGGAAAAATGGATGAACCTCGGCGAAAGACTTAGCTGGAAAAATGACATGAAGTGCCGTAGACAATTGTGGATCGAACATTGAATGCATATGTACCCATTCTTTGATGGCCATTTATAATTCCTAAACTGAAGTTGCACATGTCAGGCACCATGCAGCTCCAACTAATCAGCAGATTGATGGTACTATCATTCTCAACTTAGGATCAATTTTCAGCAAAACATACCTTTAGGTCACAGTCCCTTGGATATGTTGTACAACATCTGAATCATCTGAATATCAAACATGTCTGAAGCAACAAGGTGGTGCCCCCCAGTTATAAGTTGGTTTATAATCCCATTAACTATAGATATATCTACCATAAGTCCTAGTTATTAGAGTTATAAACCAACTTAGCTATCTTGGGGGCACCACATTGAATGATCCTCACAGGGCTCAGCAACCCCAAGGCCTGTATCCAAATCATCCACGGCTTCTTCATTCTTTGCGACACTTTCTTCACCTCCAGCAGCTTCCGTGATTAAAGGCCCGGTTGACACGTCGACCTGTCATCAGATTTAGGCTAGTAGGGATGGGTCAAGGAACAAATACGTTTACTGTATGGGGCAGTGCCGGCTAGGATCTTTGATGATGTTAGCATACGAGAACAGATCGGATCAGTTCCGTGTTGTTCACGTTTCTTTTTCTTTATATTTTTCTTGTTCCCCGGCAAGTATGTTTATATATGTTTTGTATAATTGCATGGGGAATACTCATGTGGCTTCCCAGTCAACATCGTTGTATAACATTCACATTATGGTGAATCCGACCAAATGTATCCATCGCATTCATCAAACCTGCCAGGCTGCCAGGTTTCATCCAGCATCCTTACTTGCATCAACACTCAAAAATTGTTGCACCCGCCGAACTTCTGGTTGGTGGGTTCAAGCCAGCCTCAAATACTAGTCATTGGAATGGCCATCCCATTGTTAGGGAAAATATGGAAATACACAAGACCAAATAAAACCACGCCAACCAGGTATTGGTTCTATCCCCATTTCGGTTGAATATGCTATTATATAAAAATTACCATATTTCCTTTAACTAGTTTCCTGTTATATTCCAAAGCATCCAAACCACCAACAGCAAAGGGGTTCCCAGTTGTGTCGGCTCCCATTTTTTCATGGGTAAATCTGCAATCTTGATGGTTAATTCCCAATTCTTGTTGGTTGAATCCCGATTCTTCATGGATGTTTCACATTTTGGTTGATTTAATCTCTGATTGATGGTTCCAACCCATGGGAAATTCAACAAAACAACAAAAATCTTCCAAATCGCCCAGCACATCTCCATTTTTTCATGATCTTCAATCTCATTTTCCCATATTTTTTCTCCATTTTCACTGGTTCCATAGGCCCAATTTACCACGGTTGCCGCCTTGAAAAGCGCTGCCTTCGGCACCTTGGCCGCGCCAAGCACCGGCGCCTCGAGGGCGGCAAAGAAGGTCAGCAGCGGCTCGGAGATCTTCTTCTTCTCACAGAGATCTGATGCAAAATGCTGGGGTCAACGGGGTCAACGGGGTCGGGGTCAACGGCTTGGGGAATATGGGAATCTGTAACCCATAATTGACGGATCCGGCTGGTGCTGGTAGAAAAATGCTAACATTTATTGGGGGTATATTGATGGGATCCATGTTGGTTACCCTCTGGGAATGACTAACATAGCTATTGAAAATGGCCATTTATAGTGGATTTTCCCAGCTATAAAATGGTGATGTTCCATAGTGAACTGTTAGTTTACCAGAGGGTACTGTAAACATTCAATGGCCATGCAACAGGGACCGATTGATTGGAGGTACCGATTCCATATATTTTTGGCCTATTTTTCAGGCCTATGTAAGGGAATATCCCAGCAAAATATGGCCAGAAATATCGTACAGTACCTCCATTTTTGGATCCTGAAATTCCCATTGAATAATGGGACGCAACCAATTTCCCGGAGATGGAAGAATATGATACATATTTTTTGTATGCTCATATTAGGGAATAAATGAATAGAGATTATGTACATCTATACATGAGTATAATACTAATTTGCGTAAATTGATCTATATACTGTAAGTATAGTGTCTTAGTATAACGATGATAGTATAATGTAGTATGATATATATATATATATATATACAATGAGTATGATGCTAAATTCTTTATAGACATGAAATATATATATATACTGTACTTTTGTATATGCAGGAATTATTCATGTAACATAGTTTCAATAAAAACAGTAGAAAACAGTAGAAAATCAGCAAATATCTGTACACACACCCGTTGATCCTCCATATGTCTTTTCGGATCCTTTTTGGTCTCCACTGCAACTGGGATCATGAAACCATACAGCGAACTACGATGCAGTTTTCTGTGTCAAGCCCATGTTCATATGATTCATATATTTAGGCGTTTGAAACCCCATGAAGAACGTCCATCAACATGTATATTATATATATATAATATTATATAATATTATATAATTATATATATTATATTATATTATAATATATATATATATATGTTGATATGTTAATATATCCAGTCTTTAGTCTTGTCTTTATTCCCATTCTGGGAGATCTACCCCTCACGGTGTTTTTTTTTAAACCGACGTTTGCCTTGCAGCCGCAATCTCATCTCCGAGCGCAGCGCCAGAGCACGGTCCTGGGAGTCTGACGAAAAGCATATGGGATGGGGCCCCAGTTGGATAGCCTTCGGTTGCCTTATAACTGGCTGAATTCTATGGTTTATGGTACTTATATGTACTTATAACCTCTTATAACTATAGTTACTAGGGATTATAAACCAACTTATCACGGGGGGGGGGGCCACATTGTATCGGATGATCATCATAAATCATCTACAAGTGCCAGATTTTCCAAAGTTTACCAGACATGAAAAAATAAGGAAAAATGATGGAAATGGGTGGTTTACCCTCTGAGCTGATATAGCTATGGACACCATCTTCCCGAAAATGAATGAACCATTCTCCATAGCTATATGAAATCAACCAGAGGGTAACCACATGACCAAAAGAGGGGTACGGTGTATCTACCCCATGAAACGAGCGCGAGGGCAATAAACATGCTGATTCATTGTATGACCACAATGCATGAACATCATGAGCAATCAAAACAGAGAAAACAGGGAATACTAATATAACTAAATATACTGCTAGGGTGATGCAATTTGCTGGGTAGGGCTTTGTGGTCTTTAATCCCTTCTCACATGAAAGTAAAATATTTGGAGATGGTGGAATACACTCACAGACGGGAACCTGTATGCAAAAACGACGAAGGAGACCTTCAACTTTGACTCTTCTGCTGAATAACTTTTGGAAAGAATCAAATACATGGTATAGATTAATTAATATTAATCATAGCCTTTCCAACTCGCCTAGATTCACGGCGTACATCTCAAACTTGCGCTTCCTCAAACTATGTCGTGGCTGCTGGGTGGTTTGCTGGGGATCTCTGATGCCAAGAACACCCGACAGTCGGGTTTCAGCCATATCTAGTGGATGTTACCCTACTTGGTGGCTCATCCCACTTAGTAAGTGGGTTATAACCCCAGTCATAAATGGGATAAGTAGGGTTAATCCACTTATAACTGGGGTTATAACCCACTTACTAAATGGGATAAGCCACCAAGTAGCTGATTGGTCGCATTCCGACTTTGAGACGGATGTACATGGTTCATTTTGTTTCAATATGTTCAATATGTCCATTCTTCGGCCCTTATCCCGTTCATAGAAGGTGATATCCCTACTTGATCCTGCTGAAATGGTTGCAATGTAAGTGGAGTTAAATCCAATGTTAGCTGAAGACATGCAGAGATATTGAACAAGATCTTCTCATTTTTAGTTGGAGGTATTTTCATCCGGGTTTGTCTCACCCCAAAACCCGCTGGCTTATTATCATTTCTCCTATTAATAAACATCTATCAGAATCATTCAATTATGTCATCATGTTTGGATTGTTATTTTCTTAAACCACTGTTTTACCTTCTGGTAGTTTTCGGCTATGGAGAATCATCATTTTTTCACAGCTAAATCATCAAAATAAATCGGCCACTCCGTCCATGTTCCATAGCTATGCTAATTTACCAGAGGGTAAATCCATGTATATAAATCCATCTATAGATTTATATGGCTGTATATCTCACATCATCCCATTATATTTCATCAAAAATCCCATCCTATAAATCCCATCATCATATATTATTATCCCAGATCATAGCTTCTTCGTAATATTAAAATTATTATTATTCCATATATTATTATTATTATACCTAGACATTCCATAATGCAAAAATAATTGAACTATTGGGTTTTGGGCCAAGTTTCCCCGCAAAAGTTCAATTTTGGCTCAAATCGTTCGAAAAGGGCAAAAAGTTCAAATAGTTCAATTCTTAACAATTCCTAGCCAATCCTTGTTAAGATCAACTTGAACCAGTTATACTGCATGTTTTCCCAATAAAACATCACAAACGCATCACAAACTTATCAGAAACCCGCAGGGAACCTCAATGAACTACTTCATTTGATTATATATTTAGCTGTCTCATCAATGTGTGGCTCATGGTGGGGGTGTACCTACTTTGTCTCCAGGTGCCACCGTGCCCCTTTCCCTTTGCTTTTGTTTGATTGCTCGCACGCAAGAAATGATCAGCGCTGCCCTTGAAGTTGCTGGACCTCGGGGTTGTCAGGCTCAGCTGACCACCATGGTCAATTTCAGGGTCCATGAGAAAGAGGGCAGTGAAATCATGCAAAACCACAAAGCAGTAGGAACTACAAGAATAACGCATGCATATCATTCTACATCCTTCTTTGTGCTTTGGGTTTCTATAGTATCACAGAAGCGCCATGTCTCATTCTGCTTTGGCCGCCAAATGGGAAGAAGTGGGTGAAATCCGAACCCGTGCCAAAAAACTTGAGCTGGTGCCTGACCCATATTATGGTTTGCCTTTGTAACATTTATACATATATACACATATATCTATATTTAATATATGCATATATATATAATATGTGTATATATAATATATATAATTTATATATATACATATATATTTCTATATTATATATAAACGCATTCCAACATTCTATTAATATAAGCGTAGGGATCTCATTTCTATCTGCTTATAAGGTGAAAATCTTGACGAACGAGATCACCAGGGATGCGATCAAACAGAATATCCAGGTCCTCACCATTGCTGCCAAAGATTTGGGTCTCAGGGTGGGGGTGAAGACTTGCCAAGTCCATGTGGAAGCACTTTACACATTGATGGCTGTCAGTTGTCCAGGACGCTTGTTTCATTTTATATGTATATATATGCATACAATTCATTTTTTTGCAGTTACATGCGTAGATTCAGTTCCCATCCAAAGGATTCCCTTTTTATTCCTATTGGGTGGACTACATACCAAACCTTTCCTAAGGACACGTTGCGGAGACACAAGGCTGGCAGCTGAAACGCTGCTTGAGCTTCACCCAGAACCGTTTGGTGAACCGTCCATGCAGACCCAAAGACCCGCTGCTTCGAAAGTTTATGGATGACCTAGGTTTTTTTTGGGAGGAACCTGATGCAGTGGAGGCCGAGGAAAGTGAGGAGGAAGAACAGGAGGAGGAAGAGGAAGAGGATGGTAGTGAAAATGAAGGAGATGGTGACTCTGATGGTGTACCTGCCAGTGAGATTGGGTTGGATGAGTTGCAATCAGAATCTGGGGATAAGGGTGATGGTGAGGGGCCAGCCAATCCAAACCCAGGGCTTCCAGTTTCAACAGAGTCCACCACCCCCATGCCAGCTGCACCGTTGCCAGAACCTGGAAGCCCTCCGTGTGTGATTCCCACAGCCACTTCAAAGCCAGGAGGGGTGTGTTCCCCACCACCTCCAGTCACCCCGTCTAGTGCTAGTGCAGCCAGTGGAACAGATCCTTTGATCACCCCCCCACCAAAACGGTTTCAACCTCTTGATCTAACACCTGAAGCTGTGCAAGTCTCTTGATTGATATATGTTGACAGGAACATGTGTTACCTTCAAGTTTTCAAACGTTATTCGTCTCTAAATTGCATCTTAGGCTAAAGTGCGGAGGTTGACTATGCTGGTGGAACTCCAAAAGAAGCTTGAAGTTGCCAAGCAACTTCAAGATCTGAAAGGAAAGTGCCGACAGGAACCCCAAGTCGTGCCAGGCTAGTTTCATTTGTTGTTCCTCTAGGGGGTCTAGGGGTTTCACCTTACCACGTGCACAGGTGGGAACATGGACAACGTGGACACTCTACCCATGGACATTGACCAGGTCAACCAGTTTATGTGTGATGGGGTCACGGCGTTTTCTAAGGACAGGTACATTGATCGCTATACTAGACATGTTTTCTGCTATTCTCACATTATTTGGAGCGGGTAGTTTTTGTGTTGGCAGGAGACCTGCAAAGAATCAAGTGAAGGAGAAGGCCAAATGGAATCCATTCAAACACAAAAGGAATCCACAATAAACAGACCATATATCCCGAATTATCAACCATTTGGGGAGCCCGTGAACATCATCTTAATACAAAAACAATGTTGTGGAACCAACCATGTATAGTATATTGCTTGGGTTTTCACCCCGTAGCCTATCAGGAAAACTTCCTGCTGCAACAGTTCCGGATGGAAGTGGGAAAACTGCTGACCCTGTCCAGGCCAGCTCATTTTTGAAATGCCCATGCCCAATCGTCTACTTGCAAGTTGAACATTGCTGCCTTTGGCAGGTATTGGATGTTGAGCCCACACGAGCTGAGCTGAAAGGATTATATAATATAATTTATTTATATATGAATGGTTTCAAGATATCCTCTTGGTTCCCACGCAATGCAAGCAGCTGGCAGGAGATTGCATCTCTTCCCTGGGACCTGAGCCGGGAACACCGAAATACTCTGCCAAGGAGATGGGGGGGGGGCCAGGTGTGCACATGCAAGTGTTTTAGAAAACACGTAAATAAATATATAACATCGATAATCAACAGGTGCTTTCTGAGGTGTACCTATTTTACCCCAGATTTCCCCCATCTATGTTTTGGAAAAACATGTCATCAAACAGGTGGTTTCTGAGGTATACATATATCATCCCACATCTACGTTTTGAAAAACTAACTGGCCATCAAGAGTTCTTTCTGAGGTATACCTATGTTATCCCATATGTCCACCATCTATATGAAAAAAACACAGTGGTTGCAACCGTGTGGAACCAGATACCGGTTTCCAGGACCAGGGTGGCCCAGAAGTTGAACAACTTGGCGCGCATGAAGGACTATGGTCAAAATATATATATATTATTATTATTATTATATATATATGCCACTATGCTTAAGATCCCATTATGTTCATATAAGCAGTTTTTGGTTTTGATAAGTGTGCAGGACTTGATAAGACTGCTGATGATCCAGCTCCCACTCAACCTGATTTGGACAAGGCTTGGCTAAGTTTTGACTTTGTTCTTGCCATTTCTCGCCTGGCTGCTGTAAAACAAAAACATTTTTTGCTCTTGGGTAGGTTCCAAAGAAAAAGAATGAAGAAGGACATCCATATTCTATGCCCCAGCTGCCAGCTATAACATCAGCCATACCTATCCTGCCATCCAGGAGGATCTACTGGAACAAGCAGTGCAGGGGAAGCTGGTGACAGCTGTGGTCACGAGGACAAGCATCCATAAACTTACATGCATATATATACGTATATATAGCTATAGCTAACATCCTAATAAACTTCCATAAACGTCCATAAACTTTTGCGGGGAAACTTGGACCAAAACCCAATAGTTCATGAATTTTGTATTTTGGAATGTCCAGGATAGACATATTATGCATATATCATATATGACAGCCGTGTGCGCGTTTTGGTACGCTCAATATGGTATGCGTGGTGTGCTTGTCGCGCGCAGGAACAATCGGAAAGGAAAAACTTGACGAGACCGCCTTGAATGGAAGATGATGGTTTCGTTCCTGCAACAATGCAATGCCCACCTAAAAAGAGGGGTCGTAAAAAGAAGAAGGCAGTTGATGCACCGGAACCTGTGGAGCCTGAGCCATCCAGTGGCAAAATCAAGGACTTCCCATCAGATGCAGCTCTTGGGATTGACACCAGGGGCATGACTTTTCTTGAACTGGCAGCACTTCGTGAACTTGCCGAGCATGAGGCCACAGCCAAGGGCCGGCCATCAGCTGCAGCTTTGGGGTATGACACTGTTGGCATGACTGATGCCGAGGTAGCAGCAGGTGAAGGTAGCAAAATTAAGAAGGGAGCAAGGAAAAACAATCGCAAGGTTGAGGACAATGTCGCCCCAGGAGGAAAGGATACTGGCAGGAAAACACGCAAGCAGCAAGAACCTGAGGAGCCAACAAGCTCTGGGCATGCCGACCCATCCGCAGTACCCAAGTGCAAGCCCACACAGCATGCAGCAGCAGCGGCAGCAGAGAAAGCACCATGCCCTGATGAATCAGAACCCGCCCCAGCTCCCAAGCGCAAGTCCAAGAAGCGTGCAGCAGCAGAGCAAGCAGCATGGCCTGATGAAGCAGAACCCGCCCCAGCTCCCAAGCGCAAGTCCAAGAAGCCAGCAGCAGAGGAAGCAGCATGCCCTGATGAAGCAGAACCTGCCCCAGCACCCAAGCGCAAGTCCAAGAAGCGCGCAGCAGCAGAGGAAGCGGCATGCCCTGATGAAGCAGAACCCATCCCAGCACCCAAGCGCAAGTCCAAGAAGCCAGCAGCAGCAGAGGAAGCAGCATGCCTTGATGAAGCAGAACCCATCCCAGCACCCAAGCGCAAGCCCAAGAAGCACGCAGCAGCAGCAGAGTCTTCCACAGCAGAGGCACCGACCGCAAGCAGCACGCGAAAGCGCGAACTCACTGCCGAAGCGAAAGCAAAACAAAGCCGCAAGAGCTCTGCCTATCATGTTGCGCGTAGATTGGCTAAGAATCAGGGAAAGACTTTGGAGGAGCAAAAGCAAGCTGGCACAGCCGTTTCTTAGCTTATGTACTGCGTAGAGCCTTAAACCTAATCTGCATGCGCGGTATTTTTGTTTGCCACACATCACATGACACAATCTATATGTGCAAAAGTGTGTTAGCCCAGGCGTACAAAGCCACAGAGTGAAGGAATGTCAAACTACTGAGCCTTGGTGCATTTGCGTTTGCGCCTTTTGACTTTCGCTACGTATGCATAGGCATACCAATCTCCATATGGGTTTTACCGGTGCAATGGTCACTGGTTCTTATCCTGGGCTCTGACGTGCCCAGTGACTGGGGTTGCCATATGTATCTTTAAGATATGGGCAAAATTTCAAATTTGATCACCAAGAGCGCAATCCACGCTGGGCTTACCTAGCGAGGCAAACATGTGAAAAAAAGTGCATCAATTGCATGAATACTTGATTGTGTCACTGATCCCAGCTGCCACCTGCAAACCCATTTTCAAAACCCATATTGTGCTTTGAGCTCCCACGCAGGTGAGATTCAATGGGATTTCTGGCCCGCTTGGCCTCCAAAAGCATGGCCGTCATGTTTATGAAGCCTTGGGGGATTCTCTGCATAAGGTACTTTTTAAGAACGAATTGTTTTACAGGGACAATGACACATATAGTTGATACAGTGGTAATGGGGCATACGGCAAAAGCTGTTTGGAGGATCATCCAACTTATAGTAACTGCACTGCTAGTAGGCCCCCTATCTTGTTTATATATATATAAACAAATTTATATCGATATGTTTTAACCCAATATGTATAATTAAAAATGGTCGATGCTAGAGTGTGGAGTGCATACCAAAGCCATTTTGGGGAAGCTCGAACCGCTGGCTGACCAGTTAGTGGTTAAGCTATAGGCAGATTCTAGTGCAATGCCACGACGACCTGAGTCCATCTTGGTCCCATTGTATCAGATGGGGGCACCGAAGGACTGGCCCTCAGACATAAAATTCGATCCATTGGTTCATCAAGTCCATCCCAAATGCATCATGTTTGGGAAACCCCCAATTACACCATGCAGGAAGTTACTGATTGGATCTATACTTGGGATTTGTAGACGATCGATTTCAACTGGGACCCTTCGAACTTTTAAGGTGCTATGCGCAATAGCCATGGCCCTAGAACGGTTTGTGAGCGTTTTCATCCTCAAGACCCCTGGCCTGCATCTCTTTCTCTCGTAGGCATGCTTGCTGATTGAGGCTTTGCTCCTGCTTTGGTCGGAGATGCCGCTGGTGCAGTGGCAGCTGGTAGAGCTATTTGCAGGGCAAGGAAATGTTAGCCGGGTTTTCCGACACTATGGCAAATCTGTGGCTTCGTTTGACAAAGTGATGGGAGGTGATGCCATGGACTTTGAACGGGCAAGTGGGTTCGCGTCAGAAACCCAGAACATAAGTCCATCTAAATGATTGTTACCTTGGCTTGTGTGCTTAGGCTATGCGTATGGTTGGTCATGTGTGCAGGAGCCCTTGGGAGTGGTCAGTGATAATGTTGGAACTTATAACTTTTTAATAGGCCAACCCCGAATGAATATATATATAATATATATATATATACATATACATATATATTATAATATTATATAATGGTCTGTACTTCTAACAAATGATGCAGTTGCAAGTATCTTCATGATGGGCCCAAACCCTGTTCATGAATTCGTGTCTGTCAGGAGCTGGCGCATTGATACTTTGCGCCCCGCCGTGTTCTTCATGGTGCCGCGTTTCCCGTGGAACCACTTGGAGGACTACTCTTAATCCAATGGGTTTGGACTACAGATTCATAGAGTCTGCTAATTTGACAATTTCACGGCTTCTCAGCTTGAACAGGCAGCCTGTAGGCTACCAAGATTCCAGTAGCGTGTGTATAGATCCCCAACCATCAAAAAAATAGCATCCCAACCGGCTGGCCCAGGCTGGCTCTGATCTTGATGGTGGCTGAAGCATGCCACTGCGTTTGGATAGTCGAGCAGCCGGAGGGGTCTATGGATGTGCTGCCTTATCACCCTAGGCTAGATCACCTTTGGAATGAGGTTGTTTACGTCCCTAGACTGAAAGATTTGGTAACTACCATGTCAGCTACAACTTCATATTTCCAAGTTCACCCCTTGAGATGAGGCTTTTCGTACCAACTTCTGGATGATGCTATTTGGTGGAGAATCGCCAAAGAGAACGGCAGTTTGGAGTAATCACGGTGATATCATCGAAAAGTTAGCCGAGAACTCAGGTATATAATGCAAATAAAATGCAAATAAATTAAATTAACATTGGGGAGGTGATTCACCAAACTATTCCCAATTCCTAGGATGTCGGTCCCTTGACCGAAGAGACCAGATCCAAGCGTACTTTGGAAACAGTTTGTTCAGCCCTTAGCATTTTGAGTAGAATCTCCATGGTCCATTACTTATCTGAAATTTTCCTATCGTTTGCCACCCCAAAAAAAGACCCCGGGAACTTTATACCCCATGTATACTTGTGGTAGTCTTTTTTTGGGGATGGCAAACGGCAGGAAAATTGCAAGCTTCCACCCTCCAGTCCTGAAACTGATCTTCGCCTGCAGGTGTCTATGAAGACGCAAGGGGCCTCAAGCGATTCAAAGGGTTGCCGACCCTTCGCAACTCTCAGATGGTTGACTCAATTAGGCCCTGGTTCAAGGGCGCACGGTAGAATGGAATTAGGTTTGTGGCAGTTTGAAACCTTCAAATGGTGGATGGGGTACATCTCAATTATCTGCAGCTAAGTTTAAGGTTATCGAAAGGGTGCCCATCATGGATAGAATGAAATTAACCCATTTACATGTAAAGGGGGAAAGGATGAAATTAAGGAGGAACATTTCAAGTAAAATCCAGCTAGTCATCTTAATTGGTTTGAATGATGCCATTCACTCTGAAACTTCCTTGGGTGCGAACACTCAGGACCTACCCTGTGGGCTTCGGGGAAGCACTGAGAACAGCAATGAAGGGTTGGCATCCTCAGCCAACGCTTCGTCAGAAGCGTGCTGTTCCAGCGGACAGCACTGATGTGGATGTGTTCCGCTCAATGAGCGTAGGCGATCTTTGGGTAGATGCAGACTTGCCCAAAGTATATAGATACTTGAGACAGAACAAATCCCTGGTCATTCCCGATACTTGGCATGAGGCCATTAGGGAGTTTGACATGGCACTGGATGCTGCCTGCCCACCATAGGGATTCAAATTCCAAGGGGGCCCGGGCATACCTGAGAAACCCTGATGTGTGAAGGAAGAAAATCATGTCATCAAACTTTTTCTATGATTTTCTAATGGAACTCAACTTTTTTCATTTTATACCAGGGGGAAACTACCCGCAAAAAGTACGCAAATCCCCGCAAAAAGTACGCAAATACCCGCAAAAGTACGCAAATCGGGATTTCTGAACTTTTCAAAAATCAGGGTTCAATGATATTCAATTGGTTGATGGCTTACCCTCAACCAAATTTACAATATTACTTCCTCATGGGGTGCAATGGTGAAAAATGGTGCGATGTTTGCAGGGACGTTCGTGATATTCAGTGATCAGGTAACACGGTAAAACCACTTGGCTTTTGCAAGCATGTTGATTCAAACATATTTTCATTCACAGGCTCAAGCGAAAAGATCTGCAGTGAGGGATGCATTCGTGTCCGACTTTGAAACAAGGGATTGCCATAGTCCAAGCCCAGCAAATGGATGCCCTAGATACCACAGACCCAATGGCCGTGGAGGCTGCCTTGAATGTTGGGGCCTAAACTTCAAACCTGTAACCCCCCATGCAAGTTCAGAACCCCTACCATTCGCTCAGGCCACACATGCCCAAATCCGTGAGCTTCAAGCCGCTCTGGGGGCAGAACATGGGTTGGCTCCAGGCAGCACTCTTGGCACTGCCACTGGTCCAGGCCTGGGTGTCAAGGAAGTCTATATATGCATTTTTTTTACAAATCATATGTCCAGAGGGTTTAGTATTGGAATGGCATGTCTATTAATGATGAGGGTGGCAAAATCATATTTGTTGGATGGAAGGCTTTCATCATGAACCTCGAACTGCTGGAGTTTTTGTCCCGGGCCATGCTGCTGCTTCAATTGGAGAGGTTTCTGGTTTAGCCAAAACCCCTTCAGCCGATGTTCTCATGACACTGCCTACCCTTGAAATGGGAAAGTCAACCAGCAATCTTTCCTTGGAAGGTGGAGCCCCAACCCCGAAAAGGTTGGACATGTCTCCTCATGGTTTGCCCCCAACTTTGAGGGATGGATATTCACAAACATCAATGGCATCAGAAAGCCCTACCATCCCTGGTGATTTGAATAACGTGGCTCCGGCCACCGTGAAAGTGCCACCGCCACCAGAACTGCCCCCGGGCAGCTCCAGTTCAACCCCAGAACAGAGCACCAAGACCGAGCCAGCTGAAACCAAGACCGAGCCAGCTGAAACCAAGACCGAAACCAAGCCAGCTGAACCAGCTGTGGAGACACCGCAGCCACCGCCACCCCCAGCCACCACTGAGAGCCCGAACGCCCCAAAGGCTCCAGCCCTTGCCCGCACAGCTCCTGCAGGGGCACCGCCGGGGTCTTCCGGGGTTGACCAGCCACCAGAGCCGGAAGGGAACATGTATAGCGATGGGACCTATTGGAGGACACTTTAGTCTCTCAAATGGGGGTGTCAAAACTTTACCCAATTGCCTTTTAGCTATATATATATAATATATGTATATGTGTTTTTTTTATATCTGGGGGATATGGTGGTTTGGTGACTTTGACACTTTCCCTTTCCCATATATGTCATCACGATTTATGGAAGCTAATTTATGAATTCAGAATGGTAAGCAATAGAACCTAATCATAAGTAGGTGTATATATACTATATATATATATGTGTGTGTGGGTGTGTATTACTGTGTTAATATATATTATGTCAGACATACGAAAGGTAGTAATCATCATATATATCGGTAACTATCACCACGATATACGCCAATCCAACAATAATCTATGCCCACTCGTTCCTTGCAGGATGGACAGGTACATGAAGAGTGTGCAAAGGGGAAAAGCCACGGCAACCCCAGAGCTTGTTAAGCTTTGGGGAAGTGAAGCTGGGAGTGACAGGGTTGCAAACAGTGTTGATTTAGATTTTGTATGTACTGGTTGTCCTTTATAATGGGTATTGCAAATCATTTTTTTCTCAGGAAAGAAACTTCGGGAGCTTCTCCTTAATCATGGTTCGATGAAGGAGGTCAATCTGCACATTGAGCGTGAATTTGTTCAGGACCGAATGAACCTGGTTAACACATGGCATGACATGCTGGTCCTGGGCCTGCCGCAGGAACAGAAAGATACGGTCCTGGGCGGTTGGATGACGGAAGCCAAGCTTGCCTTGAAAGATGGATGGGATGAGTTGGGCCCCAAAATCAATGTCGATCACCAAATCACATCACCACATCACCATGCAATGCAACTAAGCCCTTTGACTGGTTTATTTTTGAACATATGGGGTTGCTAAGGTCGATGGTGAAGTGTGCCGTGAAATGGGCCACCGAGCGTGGCCTAACAAGAACCAATCCCGTTCATGGGAAAACCGAGTTCAGGGTGCCGACTGATGAAACCTTTGAACATTCGGATACGAACAGGTCTTTGCAACGAGCTTCGTCTTCCATCGCGTTGGAGGCTTGATGGGGCTGTTCCTGGCAGTGAGAGAGATCATAGCTGCACCCAATGCCTTTTTTTCTATATATATCATATATAGCCATTATATATAAATTATATGTTAATTTATTGGGTTTTGCAGGGTGGTCAAGATCTTCTACTTGGATGTGGTGCCAGCCTCACTGCCGAAATGGCAGTGATGAACCTTGGAAACACAACCGTGCTATCACCATAACAAGTCAACTGGATCAAGATTGATCAAGATATGGTGTAACAACTCGTCACTCAGGAGGGGAGCCAACACTTCCAATGAGGGCCTTACTTTGGCTGGTCTTCGTGAGCGTCAAAAACCAAAGAAACAAGGTTTGCAGTTCCCAGTGTTGCAGTGTGGTGCTGACCCGGTCAGTACTTTGGATGCAAAAAGATGGATGCATACCTCAAGCAAAATCACTCCTCCCAAACACTCCTCCCAAACAGTCCTCAACAGCGTTTTCTCTAAGGCCAGTTGAGCACGTTCCTGGAAATTGCTTCCAGGAAGTTGACCACAGCTGAGACTTTGCAAGAGAAGGTTGAACAGATCAACTCACACCGTGGAAACCAGTTTCTTGCACCAACAAAGGTATTCGTCATGATGAAAGAAAATCAAGCTGTTCCATACCGTTGCTAAGAACTTATTTCATACTTAGGCTGCTTACAGAGTTCAAGGATAAGCTTGACAAGTTCAAAGCGCAACACCAGAAACTCCTTGAGATGGAATCCAGAATTCTGGTTCTGGAGCATGAGCCGGATGCGTTCCAGCCTCAGTGGCCAGTGAAAATCGAAGAACCCAGTCAACTCACTCAACTTCATCTGCAGGGCAACCAAACAAGAACTTCGCGGAGTGATCGTCCAGCTGATCAAGGATGACTGCGCTTTGAATCATGTGGCTGTTCGCTGCAGGCTTGTTAAAATTCAATCTCAGCCAAGTACGTTTAATTACTTGCCTGCTGTCATCACTGAGTCTCAAATTCTAAGACATGATCGAGTTTCAAATCAATGAATGCTAAGACCATCTCAGAGCAAAACTGTGCCAGGGCCGTCAAGGCGACGCCGAAGCCCAAAACAGCACCTGGCATTGCCAAAAGCAAGGCGAAAGCGAATGCCAAGAAACGCCCCCGACCTGCCACCAAGGTGGAGCCAGACGAAGATGATGATGACGAGCAGGAGGAGGAAGAGTCCGAGACAGAGGAAGAGGAGGAGGACCCGACCCCGAAGAGGAAGATCCCCCCAAACAAACCGAAAGCAACTGCCAAAGGCAAAGCCGGCGCCAAGAAGAACTCAGCATCCAAGAAAAAGTGACTTTCTTTTGGGCCCACTAATCTTCATAAGTTTTGCTTCTGATTCTACAGCTGGGGAATGCTGAGAACAACTTTTGTTGCAACGGTGTGCCTATACGTGGCTATTTTCATATTTGGAACTGATAGTAAAAGGCTTATTGTTTGCGCAGCTTTTCAAACAGTAGGTCAACAGATTTGTGAAAAGTTTGGCCACACTGGCTACCGCTGCCCTGTGAAAGCATTTGGCGAGAGAAACTTCCAAGACGCAAGACCGGAAAAAAAAGAGATGCAGCTGAGTTTATGTTGTAGCACTGTAGCACCTGCACCAAAGTTCTACAAACTAGTGCTGCTTCATGCCAGGTGGAGCTGCTAGTGCTGCCTACTTCCGAGGTGCGGGTCTTTCTGGAAGCTGCGCCCTTTAGCTTTTGGGATTTCCAGGTGGTAATGTATCTCGTGCCGGCCAGGACGTGGAGATGATGAAAGTAGTAGCGATGATGCAGCTGCAACAGAGCTGGCAGGGGAGATCATGGTTGATTATGTTTCAGGTGTTTCTCGGTTGATACTCTTCTTCGAAGCCATACTATACTGCTCACATATTTTCCTATATGGGTTGATTTGATTTATTTTCCCCAAGGCTGAGTCTGCCTACAGAACTGGAAAGCTAGCAGCGATGGCTTGCAAAGTTCGGAAGAACAAAGGTTTCCTGGCTTCATGTAAGTAGAATGTAGTGAGCACGTTACTGCATGTACACGTGTACTAAGGTGCTAGAGACCTCTTGCACAGGCTAGCTCGCGTCGGCAAGAGCCGATTGAACGCTTGCAGAGACTTGCACCGGATCTTGCACAAAACCAAAGGTGTCCTACTTCCAATCAAGATTGATGTGTGCGCCGTGCATATCATGCGGAAGAGGCCAGTGAGGCGATACCAGGTATGGTTCCCAATCCTGAAGCTTAGCAGCTGGATCAACTACTTTGTGAAGAACAAACCCCAAATGATTTTGGGTGGATACCATGTGTCCCAGGCCCAGGAGTGGCAAATGATGCTGGGGGCATTCTGGCAAACCTACCAAGCAACAAACCCGGGACATCCAGTCTTTTCCACCCCCTTTGATCTTAAAGGATGCGTGCCAATTTTTCTTCATGGTGATGAAGGCCGTGGCCTTGCCAGAAGACCCTTTATGGTTTTGAGTTGGCAAACAGTCATATCCCACCATGGTCCTGGTGTTTGCAACGACTCAACGCAACTAGGAGGCCATTAGTCTTGCAAGATATTTTTTCAACAAATAGTTACCATTGATGTCAACAGGACCTGGATTGCACAGTGAGTTAAGGCACAGCTTCACAACTCGTTTTCTCTTCTCGGCCATCTCCGCCAGCCTGTATGATGGAGATCGGTCTCTTGATGATCTCCTGGATGAGTTTGCTACAGAGCTGATTGAAGCTTATGAAAATGGTATTTGTGTGGCTTGATTCAACAATACCATCATGCCACTTTGGGTAGAGGGCTTCTCACAAGTGTTGACCTAGCTTTACAACTCGATTGAACAAAAGTTAGATGTCACTCCTCCAAGATGGCATCGCCCTGTTCTGTGAGGACATAGCTGGCATCCGCCTGCGCATCGTTTGCATTGGAGCCAAAGGAGATTGGCCATATCTCCGCAAAGTATCTTTGGCTCTACATGGGGTTTTCTTGGGGCATAGCGTATAGCATCTAACCTCTACCTATTCATGTATATATTCATCTTTATATGTCTATCACTGTTTTTATCATTGACCTACATCTGTTTATATCTATATCTATCTATCTACATCTATCTACCGATATCCTTCCTATTAAATCTTATTTTCTGTCTCTAATATCTCTAATTATCTTAATCTTTCTATACCGATCTCTATCTATCTTTTTCTATCTTTATTTATCTATATCTATTTAAAATCTATTTCTACCTAGATATCAAAATCATTCAAAATCTATCTATACCAACATCAATACCTATATCTATATTTAAATATATATATATATATATCCCTATATCTGCATCTATCTATATCTATCTTTCTGTCTTTCTAGCTATCGACATCTCCACCTCTATCTCAATCTCAATTTCTATATTTATCCATATCTACATCTATCTATTTCCAGATATTTCTATATATTCATCTATTTTCTATATATATATATCTATCTATCTATCTAACTATCTCTCTCTCTCTCTTTCTTTACCTATATATATATATATTCATCACTCTGTATCTACCTTTACCTACCTATATTTGTCTGTCTCTACCTTTACCTATCTAAATTGATTTATTTTTCCCTATCCATCTCTACCTTTACCTATCCATGTCTACCTTTACCTTTCTAGACCTACATCCATATCAAAACCAAATCTATGATAAAGATAAAAATACAAAAATATAAATATATATATATATTACAGTATATCGGGTTATTTTTATTATACATGATATCCGGCTATGTGTAGAAACACATGTCTGTTATGTACATTGGTATATATTGGTATATTGTACCCCCAATAACATATCGAAAGAAATACCCATCTGATCCACTTCTAGTATTTGTAGGTTTCTATCCTGCATCTCTGTGGCCAATGGCGGCCCTTTCTGAATTCCAGGCATTCAAGTTGATTTCTGGGTTTACATCAACCCGCCTTTGTCACAGATGCACTTCCAAGGATTGCGGAAGAGGGATTTGATTTCATTCGCATTAAAGTGCCACAAACCATTTGTGAAAGCTGCGAATTTCCATTCTAAACTGAAAGAGAATCCCAAGCAAATAGTGGGTGCCCTGTCCTTTTTCCCGCTCCCATATGCAGGAGTGGGAAAACCCATCAAGTTCCGCAGCTTGGCGGAGGCTGGGCCCAGGTCCCAGCCCTTTCAGACCTGGGTGTGTCTTGCTCAAAGTGCCTGGTCTTGGGACTCCAGAAGCCGTGCTCTTAGACTTTTGCCATATATTCCACCTTGGCTACGGTCAGGACATCGCAGCCAGTTCTGTGGTATTGTTGGCACATCTGAACCATTTTGCCGGAAGTAAGTTGAAACACAAGCTAGAGACTGCTTACTTCCGCTTTGATGAGTGGTGCCGCGAGCATGGGCATACGTCTCATATTCAAGCATTTTCTCGGCAAGCGTTTGACATGTCTTCGATCCTAATCTGCATTTGTTGAAAGTGATTCCCATACATAGTGCAGTTGAAGTTCTTCAAAATATCTTAAAGCCATATATATATATATAACTCAGGAACCAGGATTGGCCGACCAGTATTGGGAGCAGCAAGGCGTACGATACCGGCCTAGTCATCGCTTGGCTGGAGGATGATCTCCATGTAGAAAGCGAGGCTTTCGGCATAGCATGGTGGGAATTTTCTCCTGGTGAATCATTATATAGTGTTTCCTTGTTGGTGGTTTGTAAAAAAAAAAAAACAATTTTTACCATATCTTTGAACAAACCCATACAATAACCCCATTTGTGGTAGATCCAACAATGCGCTGGTATCAAAATTCCCATCGGAAACAACATATTGTGACTTTGGCCTAAAACATGCTTAGCCAGAAAATACATGTCAATTCGGTTTGGGTGATGTTAGATAGGTATATACCTAAAACTCTTGTACGTTAGAAGGTGCAATATTGATTCTAGATGTTACATGTTGTACCACCCCTGAAATTAAATCATGTTGCAGGTGGACACTGCGGATGAGATGTACCAGCTTTGCGCTTATCTCCTCAAATGCTGCAACAGGTTCTTTCGCCTGATCAGGACCCAACTTTGAGCCAATGTGGTTCTTGTTCATTTGGGCTGCAAGGTTTTTTCTCTGCAACCCAACAGGAGCAAAGGAATTTGGCTTTGGGGGGAAGCCTCTTCTGATGCAATGCATTATGGGTGTGAAATGAATGCATCTCAGATGCACCTACATGTATATGTGTGCTGCATTTTGTTCATCAATGGCCAGCCAATTCGTTATAATATGAGATTTTGGTTTGGCACCCTAGGTGGCATTCGCAAACTTAGCCGGCAAAGCTTTCTCACGTGAGCTGAAGCTCTACAAGTACCGCCCAAAGTTTCACCTGGGGACACACCTTGCCCTAGACCTTGAGGGCGAGGTGTCAATGAACCCATGTTGTAACCTGGCTACTAGTAGTTAGCTGTTGCGTGATTCAACCCTTGCTTTCCTCAAGCATGATGATGCCAGCAACTCAGGCACAGCAACATGGCAGGATGAGGATTACATTGGCCGTGTGTCCCGCTTGGGGAGATCCTGCCATCCTTTGACGCAGACCTTTCGGTGTTTAGAAAAAAGCTTGGGGATGTACCAGGTCCAGTTCAAAATGATCTCGGACATTGTGTAACAATGCTGTGAACACCGCACTTGGGGAAAAGACTGCCAGGATGTACATTGGGGGATGGAAGAGGCATATAGAAAGTTCAGTTCTTCCCAGAATAGTTCAGTTTTATCCAGAAAAGTTCAAATAGTTCAAATAGTGCAGAAGTTCAAAAAGTGAAGAAATTTCTTCACTTTGGAAGGTCCAGGTAATAACTATATTACTATTCGTCAGATTATAGATGGCTACAGTATGTATATCCCATGTTTAAGTCCGCCCCGCCTGGCAAATGGCGTCCACTTCCCAAAGGCGCTTCAGCACTGCGGCATAGGCGAAGCCCCAACCTTGGAACAGGGCAATGGAAAATCGTAGGTATACAATGCGATATATATATATATATATAAGATTATATAGTATACATGTATATATATATATACACTTACATATACTATATAATATTATATATATATCATATTATATATTATATATTATTTATTATATATTATTTATGATATGTTATTTATTACATATTATAGACTATATATTATACTGTATAATATATATATATATAATATAATATAATATCTATTATATATAATATATAATATATAACATTTAATATAATAATATATATATATTATATTACTTAACCAAGAATCTGGTGAAACCAACCATTTATGCGCCATGGCATTTTCAGCATCCCAGTGTTCATCTGGATCCAAGTCACCAGCCCTTGGATGAGACGCCTCCAAGCCAGTGAAACACGAGCTCAGGATGCTGTCCTTGGGTCATGGTGATACTGTGGATGGTGGAAATCTTATAAAATCTATAAACATTGATGATAATCATAGGATCTATATATCTTTGATCATCATAATAATGGATATATATATTATATATTATATTATGGACTTATGATGGATATCTGGTTGGTGGTTTTAACCATCGTGAAAAATATGAGTTCGTCAATGGGAAGGAATATCCCATATAGTGTGGAAAATAAAAAATGGTCCAAATCACCAACCAGTAAATCATGGGATGTTTACCATCTATCAACTGGTGCAGGATTTCGCACCCATCCACAGCAGGAATGATCCAAGATGATACAAGTGTGTGGTCATGGCAAGGTCATCAAAAGATGCTGATCTGATCTGATCTGTGCTAGGAGACATCATCTATAAAAGCATCTGTGCTAGAACTAGCTGCGGTCGGAGACATCTATGAAGGCAAAGGGACAATAATGCCCATCCTCCGGTTGGATTCTCCCCATCTGCTGAGTGATTCCATCAATTAAATCAGCACAGTGCCAGAGAGATGGCCATAAAGGGCTGGTACCCCCATTGAGGGTTGATGGGGCCCATTGATGGGGGGTCAATAGCCGCAAAACAGCCTTCTTTTGGGGTTACCTGTGTAATGATCCTTAGAGTTCCAGACTTCACGGATGGGTCAAAAAGTGGTCAAAACTCTTGAGCCCAAAAACTCCATGGTTCCAAACTATTGAAACCTATTGAGCCCAGATTGAATGGATCCAGATGGATCCCCTCAGAAAGACCACGGGCTCCAGCGGCCACTTGAACTGGCGACCTAAACGACGCCCAAGCTGCCCCCAGTTCCTCCGCCGCTGTCGCGTCGCACCACAAGGCCTCCAGCACTCGTCGCAGCACGGCGAGGCTGCTGAGGGAAGCGGAGACCTTAGACGTGATGAACGCTGATTTTACGGCGGTTTAAATGGTGATTCAATGGGAACTAATGGTGATTTAATGGTGATTTAATGGTGATTTCTGGTGATTTATGGTGGTTTAATGGTGATTTCTGGTGATTTCTGGTGGTTTAATGGTGATTTATGGTGATTTAATGGTGATTTCTGGTGATTTATGGTGGTTTAATGGTGATTTCTGGTGGTTTAATGGTGATTTCTGGTGATTTATGGTGGTTTAATGGTGATTTCTGGTGGTTTAATGGTGATTTATGGTGATTTAATGGTGATTTCTGGTGATTTATGGTGGTTTAATGGTGATTTAATGGGATTTAAAAGGGATCTAATTGTCAACCAAATTACTTCCTGGCAGAAAATAGTGGATAATATTTCAAGATGAAGTCCACTTTCACTGGGGATGTTCAATTGCCATCCAACCGGCTAGTGGATGATAATAATCATCACGAAAATCACCAACTGACTCACTGGTGGCTCCAAATGATTAGTCATGTTCATGACTGTTTTTCTGATTTTCTGGAGTTTTCAACAATTCATGACTTTCCTCAGGTCAACAACCAGGCCATAGACAATTCTCCATGGACTTGATGTGAGCATACCTTCTGACCAAAGCATAGGATCCATGTCCATCAAGGACTACAGTAGGTTCTGCTGATTGGTTGAAGTTTTCCAAAATGGATTCTTGAAATGGACTGTGCCTGGGAGAGATGATTCCACCATAGTAGGAAAACCATATTGCACAGCCATCGTCTGTGTTTTTGCATTTAAGAGTTTGCTTGGCGTACATGGAGAGAAGTATGGATCGAAAAGAGTTCAACCAGTGAAATTAGAGATGCACTAACAGTTCACTAACAATTCTGTATAATGTGGGTAAAACAATAAAACCCATTTGGGAATGATTTGTACCACCTATTTATGGTAATTTGGGGTATATGGTTTATTATTGTTTTCACCACATGACATATTTCTCAGTCGGAGTATTCATTGGTTTCTCAAAATTAGAGAAGCCCAATCTGTCGTCAAGATATTGACCTCGTGCCCAGCCACTGGCAGAGCATCAAGCACTTCTCGATCTCCCAGGTCCAACCACCAGCTGTTGCCTTCCGAGGACGACTCTTTGATGCACCTGACACTGAAAAACTCCAGCGGCTGGACTCTGGTCGAAACCGAACTTTCCGCTGTAATGGGATGATCGAAACTGGGATGTGAATGCTCATTGGAATATCCCATTGAGGGATTATATTGGGAAAATCCTTCCAATTTGTTGAGGAAATATTGGCCCATAAATGGGTCACTTCAAATTCCACCATGTTGAAATCCCAAAAAGAAAGGAGGCTGTCACAACTCAGCCCAACAACCCTGGCCGCCACTTTCCAACAAATGGAAGCCCTTTTCATCCCAGGTACAGCTGCAGGAAATTCATCTTGCTGTCCCGCGGTGCTTCCTTCAGGAAACTCCAAATCTTCCTGGACAAGTCGGACAAGTTGCAGCTGGCTGGAGCTCAGTCTGAGCCCAGTTGACCAACCCGAAACGGCCCGAAATCCTGGCAGATACTGCTCCCAACTCCCAACAGAAATCCATAAGTCGAGGCAAGAGAAATCCATGGAGTCAGGAATTCTTGAGGAGCACTTCATCCCCAAAATAAATATCTAGCAGGATATGATGCAAGCGCTACTGGATCAGCTGGGGTCATCTGTGGCTGGGGAAGGCTCCGAGGATTCTGGTAGTCGCTGGTCCAAATCACTTGCATCAAGTGTCTTTGAACCCGTCCCAGAATAGGGCTAAGAAAGTCGAATCGAAGTCATTCACTTTGCCTTGGTGATGTTCGTTTTTTGAAGTACATGCCCAAGTTTAGTGAGCTCAGTCTCTGATGATCAACACCGATTAAAACATAAACAACAAAACATATATAAGATCTATAGTACAACAATCATTATATGATATTATTATTTTAATATTTATGATAATTTTTATGATAATATATATATATATATATGTATCTTCAAGATTTCTATACTATAATGTTATAAGTTTCACGATTTCCTCTGATTTCCTGAGCTTATGAAGCTTTGCGACCCAGACCTCGGTGACCCCAACTCCGTCCAACTCCGTCCTGGCTCCCTGCAGAGCCACGTCATCGTCAGTCGCACCGGACGTCACCGCCAGCAACCTGAGGAATGGTTGCTGGTTGAGCCACCCATTCCAAAAGATCCCATTTCCGCCATTTCCCTCTGGTGATTTTTGACACTTTGCATCACTTTGCATTTTTTTGATATTTTTCACTATAAAGGGAACATTTTAAGAGGTAAATCATCCCGCCGGGTGGGTAATTGAACGTGGCGGCGTTGCCCTTTTGATGTGTGTGGATCCTGTGTCGTTTGGCGTTTTGCAATGGATTTCATGTCTTTTTGTCAAGTTTGCGTCTCAATCCCATTGGTTTTATTGTTTTCTGTGCACTGGCCATCAAATATGGACATTTCACCCCAGAAAAGTACTCAATTGTTGGTGGGTCATTTCACAAAGTAACAGCGGGGCCATGGTTTTGGCACATGAAAGCGGTCTTTTTTCTGAGTCAAGCTTTGGTCACATCTGTGCCAAGGTTTTGCCAGTCAGAGACATCAGAAACGTAGTTGGAAGTTGATAGTGAAAAGGAACGTACTTGGAAGATGTCTTACAAGGGATGCTAACGTACTTGGAAGTTGATAGAAAAGATAACAACGTAGTTGCACGAAGACAGACCAGAGATGATAACGGAGTTGGAAGTTGATAGTGAAGATAACAACGTACTTGGAAAATGTCTTAAAAGGGAAAAAAAACAATAACAACGTAGTTGGAAGATGTCTTACAAGGGATGCTAATGTAAATGGAAGTTGATAAAGAAGATAACAACGTAGTTGGAAGATGTCTTACAAGGGATGCTAATGTAAATGGATGTTGAAAAAGAAGATAACAACGTACTTGGAAGATGTCTTACAAGGGATGCTAACGTAGTTGGAAGCTGATAGAGAAGAAAACATTGTACTTGGAAGATGTCTTACAAGGGATGCTAACCTACTTGGAAGTTGATAGAGAAGAAAACATTGTACTTGAAAGATGTCTTACAAGGGATGCTAACCTACTTGGAAGTTGATAGAGAAGATAACAACGTAGTTGGATGATAACGTAGTTGGAAGTTGATAGAACAGAAAATAACGTAGTTGCACGAAGTCGGACCAGAGGTGATAAAGTAGTTGGTAGTTGCTAGAGATGATAACAACGTACTTGGAAAATGTCTTATACAAGGGATGCTAAGGTACTCGGAAGTTGATAGAGAAGATAACAACGTACTTGGAAGATGTTTTACAAGGGATGCTAACGTAGTTGGAAGTTGATAGAGAAGATAACAACGTAGTTGGATGCTAAGGGTGTTAATGTAGTTGGAAGTCAATAACGTAGTTGAAAGTTCTTACTACAAAGATTGTTAATACCCCACCCTACCCCACCCCAAGATGTTGGACAATCAAAAATAGTGACAACCACACGTTCGGTTGTCCACCCGTAGGCACAATCATCAATCCCCATTAAACCCCAAATACCCTCTGGTAATTTTAACATAGCTATGGAAAATGGCCCATCGACAGATGATTTACCTATTGAAAAGTTCAAAAAATGCTATTGTCTATGATTGATTAGATATGTTAAATAACCGCAGGGTATATCATCAAATTTCTTGGCCAGCTTTAGCCCTCCAAAACTCTGCCCAGAAGCACTTCCCAGAACACCTCCAGGACCACAGGCTCTTGTCGTTCCAACAGCACCAGGTCACTATTCTTCCTGGGATCGGCGTGTTGGCACCATGACTTGCCAACCTTAGGCTCCGCATATGATATAGTGAATGCTATCACAGGAGCAAGTCCTCCAAAGTGAACATTTCTATACATTTCTCATTTTTCGCAAGCAACGGCTCAATATACATATATATATATATACACTGTATATACGTGTATTGTGAATTTACTATCTCCCTGAGATAATTCGGGGAACCCTATCCTCCAACCAAGCTGCAAAACCCCGTTTCACTGGCCTGAATGAATCCTCCCGCCCGCCCAGCTGCACAATCCAAAGGGCGC
>Ga0126342_10002654_pt1 | contig 28322 bp, 32 predicted proteins | sample Cyp1metagenome_FD_92528 | JGI IMG/M metagenome (GOLD analysis project Ga0126342, IMG submission 92528) | Coral microbial communities from Lord Howe Island, Old Settlement Bay, Australia - Cyphastrea 1 metagenome | ecosystem: Host-associated > Invertebrates > Cnidaria > Coral ... | reverse complement strand
CCTTCCGTTCTTATGTTAAGTTTCATGTTTTATAATTTTTTAAAAAAAATTATAGTTTTTGTTTCTGGTACGTAATTATTTCCAATCCCCTTTTTCCTTGAAAATGTTTATTTTATGAAGTTATTAAATTAATATATTTTTTAAATGTTAATTGAATATTTCTGATCCTAAATTTATTTTTAATTGTATATTTGGTTAATATTTATCTCATTTTTCCTTCACTAAATATATGTTTTGCCTTATTTAAAGTATAATTTCTGTATTCATTAGTTTTCTTGATCGTCAGTAGTTTCTTTATTAAGATATTAGATATTGGTTTTTTTGTTATATCTGAATTTCTTATTATTTATTATTATTAATTTTTCTATGTCTTGTTATTCTTTGACATAATTTTTCGGTTGTTGAATTTATATCCATATATTTTAAATTAGTTTTTCGTTATCTGGATATTTTATGATATAGTATCCAAATGGGATATTTTTAAAATCTGAATACCAGTAGTGTTTATTGTCGTAATTATTTAAAGCATATTTAGTCTGATTAATACTATAGATTTGATGAATTTTATTTCTGATAATGTTAAAATTGATTTTTTCTTTATAATTTTTATTTAATTTTTCTTCATAAATTTTATTAGACATTTTATGTTTTACTACACCTTTATTTTTCTAATGTTTTTTATCGTCACCATATATTTTATGGTAATATGCCTTTGATTTCAATCCTATAAAGTAAATAATTATTTTACCATTCATTTTATTTTTGATTTTACCTAATACCTTCTATGGATAATTATTAAAATCCATATAATTATTAATTTCCTTAAAATCTTCATATAAATTATCAGTTTTAATTTTAATTTCATAACTATCAGTATCAATATAGACCAATTTAATATTATTTTGATATTTTGGTTTCATAACATCATAATAAAATAAATATATGGTAATTTTAGAATAGTCTAAAATAGATATATCCATATAGATAGATTTGTTTAGTTCCATTGTTTATTTATTTTTTTTAGAATTATAAGGTTTTGCTTTTATAATATGTCGATATTTGAATAGTGGTGTATTTATTAATTTTTAGAAATATTCAGGTATATTGATTATTTCATAATCACCATGATTTTCTTATATTTTCCATGGTTTTGCCATATACGGTGTTATTTATTAATTTAAATAAATTTATTTCAAAGTCATTGTTGGTATTTTTTTTTTTTTTATGTTAAATCAATGAATGGTTTTAAGAAATTTATTTGTTTGAAATTTATTATTTTATAAAATTTTTGAAGATATAATTCGTATTACAAATAGAATTTCAATATTGATATATGTTCCATTCTATTTAATACTAATTTATTTGTTTTTTTATTATTGTTTTTTTTCCATAATAGTATTTGTGTATATGTTTCTGGATTTTTGAAAGCATATTCTTATTGATATTCATGATTTCAGGTGCTAATGGATAGTTTTTATGTAAATTATGTAGTTCTTTTGAATAATTTAAATCAATTTCCAATATGTATTCTATGTTATTATTATCACAATATTTCATTATTTTCTTTTTATTTATTTTACCATAATGCCATTTAAAATTATTATAGGGAAATTTCTTATACATTGCTAATCCATAAAGATTATTAGTATCCAAATAATTTATATATAATGAAGGTTTAGATTTATCATAACCTTCATTTATGTATTTATTATGTGTGTCTATTTTTTTAAAGGAACATTGTATTATTCCTTTTCTTAAATTATTTTCAATTATTTCATATATTTTTTTTATCTGGATTTATTGAAATCTAATTCTAATTCCTATCAATGATAAAAAGGCATTCCAAGAATAATTAGGTAAAATAATAAAAATATGTTGGGTCTAATTCATAATGATTTATATATATATCCCTAAAATTTCTAAAAATATTTATTAATAAATATATATTAATTATTAAATATAAATTATGATATTCACCAAGATTTTTAATGTTAAAATGTTTCCATATAATGTTTGTTCTGGTGTAGTTTTTGTCAATTATGTTTTCTTCATATAATTTGTTGTATTGTTTTTTTTTTGGTAATTTTATTTCATCGATTTTTTTCCCATAAAATTATGTTGTTATAGGGATATATACCCTTGTCAATTAGTAAATTCAAATCAATTTTAGATTTGGTATATGGGTTGGTGTTTGTATATCTGAAACGAATTTCTTAATTTTTAATTTTTTGATTTTTTTCATATTTGTTTAATTTAATTAATTTATTTAGTGAAGTAGTTAAGAAAATAAAATTATTTTTAAATTGATAGGTACCAAATGAAAAGATTATGAATTTCTCACTGATTTGTGCGATTATATTTATTTTTTTGTTTTAATTTAGTTCTATGTTTAGTTTATTCGCTCTGGCAATGATTAAGTGAGTGTCATAGTTTTTGAAATTATGAAAGAAAATAGGGATGTTAAAATATCTAAATAAATAATCCAGATTATATTTTAGATGTGTCGTGCCTCTGTATTTGCCTGTGAAGTGGCAGTGGTCTTGGATTTTTGTATCATCAGGTTGAATTTTTTATTACATATAGAGCAATGGGTCGCGTTTCTAAATTTTGTTTTTGGTCGTATATAAGTTAATTTATCCATTGGTTTATTAATATTTATTTTTTTAAATATATTTTTCTTAATTTCAATAGTTATTTTATAATTTTTTTTATATAATCTTTATCTCTGTATAAATAAGTTTGGTAAATATTATCAATCCTGCTTACTATATTTAGCATATAACCACATGGTTTATATTCTTGTTAAGTTCCTCTGGGAACATTGTTTCCAGAGTAACTTAGGGCACCTTCGGTATCGTAAGTTCCCTTTATTTCAGTATTAGAGTTAGTGGTTAGACATTCAAAATCAGTATAGATTACAAAAGGATAAGGTAATTTAGTATTATGTTTTTCAAATTCTATATAGGTATTTTTATCTGGTATTTATATTTGTTATCCTTCTGATGCCATATATCCGTTTTCAAGATATTTTTTATATACCTTTTCTGATTGAAAGGGATTCAAATAATGGTAACAATAATTATTTTTATTTATTTTATTATTATTTTAATAATTTAATAATTTACATTTATTTTTAACTAATATATAGTAATAATTATTATCTTTATTAAAAAATTTTGGTAAATTAATTTCACATTTAGTATTTTTATTTTTAGTACCTCTATACAATATAATTTTATTATTATTTAAGTAATTATCGGATTTAAACATATTTATTGAAATTATTTTAGTGTTTTCTTCAAATTTGTCAATGTTCCTATTACCAATTGGAAAATGTATACCATTCCAATTCAAAATATTATATTTCAATTTATTATAGCGGAAAAATTTCCTCTGGGTGGTAATTATTTATTTTGTTATAAATTACGGATTAAATTTAATATTTGAAATATGTTTGATTTTTATTTTTTATGTTGATATATGCCTTTTTAGTTTAATCCATTCAGGTAATTCTATGTATCTCCCTGTTTTTCTTGGGTCATATTTGTTATAGTGAATGGTTATTGTCAAAATCTTTTTAAATCTTAAATTGGATCTTGATGTTTCTAAATTCTGTATTTGTAATAAAATTTATTTAACACTATTTTCTAATGTTTGTGTCAGTTCATCCTCATTACTAATATTGAAGTGGGTTGATGGTAGGGTATATATATGTTCCTGATTTCCTAATTTATTTCTTTTATCATTATATTCAGGTTTTTCAAATAATCCTTCCGTTCTTATGTTAAGTTTCATGTGTTTATAATTTTTTAAAAAATTTAATAATTTTTGTTTTTGGTACGTAATTGCTTCCAATCCCCTTTCTTCTTGAAAATATTTATTTTCTAAAATTATTAAATTAATATATTTTCTAAATGCTGATTGAATATTTCTGATCCTAAATTTATTTCTGATTGTATATTTGGTTAGTATTTGTCTCATGGTTCCTTCACTAAATATATGTTTTGCCTTATTTAAAGCATAATTTCTGTATTCATTAGTTTTCTTAACCGTCAGTAGTTTCTTTGTTAAGATACTAGATATTGGTTTGTTTTGTTATATCTGAATTTCTTATTATTTATTATTATTAATTTTAATTTTTTTCTTCCTCGTATTGGTATTTCCGCTAATTCATAATTCAATAAATAATTTATATTATTTTCCATCATATAATAGTATATATTTTATTTAGTTAATTTATCTTTATTAAAAAAAAAAAAAAATATATATGTTAATTTTGAAATATATTTTGAAAGACTAAATTATTTATATAAATTATTATAAGACGAATTGTATGAAGGGTTTGCCTATTGATGTCTTGTATAAAATTGTTTCTTATAAAATTGGAGACCCTAAATATTTGAAAATAAAGCATTGTGAAATATTCAAAAGAATACAAAATAAATATAAAATATCAAGATTTGGTCCTAAAATAACAAAATATTTGAAATCAAGAAAATATATTTGTAATTAAATATTGTATTGTGAGAGAGGGAGCGCCATTTGGTTTAAAAAATATAGGATATATCATAACAGAAGAAAAAGAAGAACTATTATTTTTGATATTTGAAGAAGTAGAAGAAAATAATTTAAAATGTTAAAATTAAATTTGATATTGAAATCCAAATAATCGCAAATTCCCAGATAAAGAATATGGAGTTAATAAATTTAATTATAAAGAAATTTATTTCATGTATAATTTTGATAAACATATAAATATAATATAAATAATTTATTAAATAAAATAAATAAAAAAAATAAATATCGATATAAAAAAAAACCAAAATAAAGATAATATAATAAGAATACAAAAATTTTATTTTGAATTAATAATTATTGAAAATATTTATTACTAATATATTTCAAATAATATTTATTTATTCGAATTATGGATTTATAAAATAGAATTATTAAAGGGTAGGGAACAATTTTTATTATTGTTTATTTTTATTTGATTTTTGATGTTGTTCTTTGTTTGGTTTGTTTTTTTTTTGGTTATTATAGGAATTTTTAGAAAAAATATTTAAGAAAATAATTATATTTATATATAATGAATAAATTTTATAAATATTGAGTTAAAAATTTATTAATTAATAAATTTAAAAATAAATTAAAAATTTATAAAAAATATTTAAAATATAAGAAAACTAATTATAATAAATATAATAATAAAATAAATAAAATAAATAAAATACAAAAAACTAAATATAAAGAAAATTAAAAATATAAAAATAAAAAATATAAATAAATACAAAATTATCGTGATAAAATTACCTTTTGTAATTTATATAATTTATCAATAAAGGTATAATATTATTCAAAATATTTAAAAACAAAGAAATATAAAAGGAATTTAGGAACGGTTAATAAATAAATTTTTGTAAAATAAATAAGCTATCAATATTTTTAATTCCTATAATTTTAAAAAATTAAATAAGGTAAATATATTTTAATTATTATATGAAATTAAAAAATTAAATGAGGTAAATATATTTTGATTATTATAATTTTAAAAGATTAAATAAGGTAATTATTTTTTGATATTCTTGCCTGGAAATAGTGGTTATAACCGTCGTAATGGATTGCCCCCTGTGTCTAAAATACCTAGTCAGAAAAATAAATTATAAGGATCCGGGATAAATGGACAAATACCGGGAGTAAATACCATCTCCCAACAGCAGTTATAGTAACAACAAACAAATGAATCACAAAATACACAGGGATTTACGAGCACGACAAACCTACATATAAGTAGTTAAGGGTATCCGATACAAGGAAATATGCCCGTAATGCAAAGACAGGAACCAGCATAATTTAGTACAAAATAGATTTCCCAGTATTAAATATTTATCCAACAAACTACGCAAATGTATATACCGAATTTTGGTTATGCAAATATATCTAATAAACCAACGTCTAATAATTAGTAATTTCCTAAATAATCAGGTAATAAAATTATTCCCTCCCCTATATTTCGTAAAGTAAAATTCAAAATAATCCCATTAAAATTACCTTTTGAAAAAAATATAAAATATTTAAATAAATTCTAAATATATTTATATAAATTTAAATTAAATAATTAAAATTATAATAATTAAAATAGTTATTAATTATATTATAATTTTATTATAATTATTATTCTAAATATAATTATAAAATTAATAATAATTATAATAATAAAAATTATAATTTTTATCATCACTACATAATTACTACCACTACTACCACAACTACCACTATTAGCATTACCACCACTACTATCCGCATTACCTCCCCCATTATTACCACTACCACTACCACTACTACTACCACCGCTGCTACCACTACTACTAAACTAGTGTTATTATTTTTATTATTATTATTTTTATTATTATTAAAATTATTATTATTATTACCCCTATTACCACCACGACTACTACCACTACCACCACCTTCATTATAACTACAACTACCACGACCATTACTACTATCACCACTATTACTACTACCACTACTACCACTACCACTACTACCACTACTACCACTACTACCACTACTACCACTACCACCACTACTACCACTACTACCACCACTACCACTACTACTACTACCACCACCACCACTACCACTTCTACTACCACTTCTACCACTTCTACTACCACTTCTACTACCATTTCTACTACCACTTCTACTACCACTTCTACTACCACTTCTACCACCACTTCTATTACCATTACTATTACCACTACTACTACAACTACCACCACCACCACCACCCGTACCACCACCACCACTACCACCACCACTACCACTACAACTTCCACGACTACCACTATTACCACTACTACCACTACTACCACTACTACCACTGCTACCACCACTGCTACTACTACTACTACCACTACTACCACTACTACCACCACTACCACTACTACCACTACTACTACTACTACAACTACTACTACTACTACTACTACTACTACTTCTACTACTACTACTACTACTCCTGCTGCTACTACTACTACTACTGCTACTACTACTGCTACTACTACTACTACTACGACTACCACTACCACTACCACTACCACTACCACCACCACCACCACCACGACCACTCCCACTCCCACTCCCACTACCACTGCCACTGCCACTGCCACTGCCACTGCTGCTGCTGCTACTGCTGCTGCTACTGCTACTGCTACTACTACTAGCACTACAACCACTGCAACTACTACAACTACTACAACTACTCGACTACAACATTGGAACTACAACAACATCAACTACAGCTACAGCTACAACTGCACTACAATACAACTACAACTCCACTACATTACACTACCACTACATTCCACTGCACTTCACCACCACTACACTACGCTACAGTACGCTACAACTACCACTACATTACACATTACAATTACAACTACCACAACATCAACTACAGCTACAACTACAACTACATTACAACTGCAACTGCAACTACAATTACATTGCACTACACTACACCACACTACACCACACTACATCCAGCAGTTGTGGTTGAGGTGCCCACTGCAACCACTCCAAGAAGCACAACTCCAACCACCTTTCGGTCCATCAGTGGATTCGTTCTGCCATCGTTACATCACAACAACTCGCCTCTCCTATAGTGTCCTATCTTTGAAACTTCCGCCATCGCCTTGTGCGGTACTACTGGTAAAGATCTTCAATGATTGTAATAGTTACAAGCAGGGGTATTTAATTCCTGATTAAAAATGTTCAGTGAGTGTAAAAGACCATGGGGTGGGAAATTTGATCCCTTATTTTATCATCGCTGAAGGAGGATTTGTCTTTCCGCGGTTTAAGGGCTCGATCTGGGAAAGTCGTCCACAAAAAATGTACAGGATTATGGCGAAAGGTCGGTTTGCACTTTAAAATCGTAAAGTTAACAGGAACGGATCATTTTTGTACCGAGCGCTCGATTTCAGATAAAAATCATCAAAAATGATCATGTTCGGAGCACTTTTGGAAGATAAGGTCGGCAAACATATACACCAAATTGTAGTGAGAGCTCCATTTCTCATAAAAATCGTTAAAGATTAAAGTATCGGAACGGCGCCGGATTTGTGTTGTCTAGTTCTCATTGTCAGCGCTACACGAATGTTAGTCGATTCAGTATGACACTCCTACTATGCCTTGCAGCCGGTTGTGACAAAATACATTGGCACGGCTGTATGGAGCAAAATATAAATGATACTACGACGCTCCTTATATTGGGATTACAGCTAGAAACTAAAAACTACAAAGCGCATTATACGCATTATAATAGCTACACAAAGGGTGGTTCTTGACCATAGTGCTACTTTTGTGCTATGCGGGATTGCAGTTGGAGGTTGCTAAGTGCATTATAATATTTATGCGAAAAGAAAAATTAGATCATAAAAGCTACAGAAAACCTAGCTGGTAAGCAGGTCAGAGCAAAAATCACCCAAATATAGGTCAGAGCAAAATTGGCCCAGATAAACGGCTACTCAAAAATAAATAGTCAAGAAAAAAAAACTCGATATAAAAATTGTTCAGTAAAGATATAGTTCACACACAAACAAAAAAACATCCATCCATCCATCCATCATGTTTAATTGATTTATTTATTCCTTCCTTTTTCCTTCCTTCCTTTAGTTAATTATTAATCTATTCATCAATTTATTAATATATTAATTTAATTACTATTTTATTGCGTCATTAATCAATATATTAATTTATTAATCAATATATAAATAGTCTAATTCATTAATTAATTAAATTTATTCACTAATTAGTTATTTTACTATATATTTTTATATAGTTTCATTAATTTCCTATTTTATTGATATGGTTAATTTATTGGTTTACTCATCTATTTAATTTATGTGTGCTCATATCTTTTTATTGGTATTTTAATAACAATTTATTCATTTGTTAGTGTACCTCGTAATTTCAATATAAGATATTAATAATTTCAATATATTCTAAATTTATTTAAAATATTGTTTTAGGAATTATTTTTGTTCATATCCAATATTAAATTTGTATGGGCAGTCGCAGGCTTTTTTATTGCCAATGTAATCAATCTGAACCGTGATAGATCCCTCCACCAATTTCTATTTCATTGCTTATTCCGTTAAAAGAGGAAAAACAACAATATATCTGGCCTATGATTGTTAGGGCCTATCACTCTATTAAAATATCTTGACGTAAGGGCGGGTATGGCGCAGGCGAGCAATCACCCCCATGGATTGGCTCGTTGGCCCGCTCAAAAAAATCTGCCCAGGCAGGACGTCGGTCTGAAGACATGGCCAACCGAAATCTCAGGATTCGTTCCCAAATTTTCAATCAGAATAAAAGGGAGAATAAAAGGGATTAGCAAGGAGTGGCACCTGTCTCCAGACCTTCAATGCGTCTGACATGATCTTGTTTTTTGGATATGTCAAAATAGTGTTCCAAAGTCTTCCTCTAGTCTTTGACCAGCACAAGGTCCTGGTGCTCAGCTTCCTGAGACTGCCATGTTACTCGTAGTCACGTAGTCTGAAGAGACTCCTGCATTCTGCGCGTTCAAAATGTGCATTCTGCAACAGCTTTTCTGTGTCTCTTATAAGTTACGCAGTGGGATGGTTGCCCAAGGTTAAAGGACGAAGGAACTGTCAGTGTGACCAAGCCAAGCATAGCCAATCTGAAATACAAGCTGCAAACAAGTTTGTGTCTATCCTGGCATGTACATGGTTGGCTAACTTATATATATATATATAAATTGGAAAAGGTTTGCTCCCACTCCCAGCGGGGTGCAGTGTGGACGGTCATTTCTACTGATCAATCAGATTTGTTCGTGTTGCTCCCATTGATCTTGATTTGTTTACTCCTTGATCTTGCAGTGTGCTCGCAGGATTCTTTCCTAGGCGATGTTCCTCAATATCCACATCGCGCCCTACCAGTACAAACTGGTTTGAGACCAAATGATTGTGGGTCAAAGCCGTACACCCTGCTGAACATCCCAAATATGAACATAATACTGATATATACCGGCTATACATTGGGATGTACGTCAAGGCAGTTTGGGTATCATTTGTTTTGCAATTTTTGTCAGCAGAAGTTGCAATTTTATCAATTTTGGACCGCCAGAGTGGTGACTTTCATCAACATGGGATCAAATCTTGGGAAAAACTCGGGGCAGACTGTCCTCTTCTTCTTCCTCGTCCTCCTCGTCCTCCTCCTCGTCCTCTTCCTCGTCCTCGTCCTCGTCCTCTGATTCTGCGGCAGCGGGCCCTCCAAACAAGCTGCCTCCAAATGAACCTCCAAGCACCGAAGCGAACATGTTCTGCTGCATCTCGTACAATTCGTTCTCCATATCCTTAGAGGTGCTTCTTCATAGATCCACTTGCAAAGAAACTGCCTTTGTTGGTCTTTCTGGGTCAAATACCACATTTCCGACCTAAGGGTGTTCAAAAGTCGTTTTTCCAATAAATGCATTGTTTCGCTTCGAAAGTGGGATGTTGCGAATACACAAACACATTGATGACAAATCAGCTTCCCTATTTTCTTTTGTCTTCTTTCAACACAGCCGAGCAGAATCAACTCGAAGTTCCGCCAAGTCTGTCCATTCAACTAAGAAGCCTCATGCCCCGGCTCAAACATCTGACTGGCATCACATCACCAACGACCTAAAAGGTGTTCCCCGGCATCGCCAAGCATCTGGCATCGCCCAAGCGCCAGAAAAGGCTCCCAAGTTGCTGGGGGCCCGCCCACGCCGCGCCTCGCGTGCCTTCTCTTCATTCGACATGCGGAAGCGCACCGTGACTCCTTGGCAACGACCAACGAAAACCTCCAGATTCTGAAAGCAATCGAGGAAGTCCTTAGTACAATGATGTTTGACCACGGCTATCAGTTCAAAAAAGGATAGGAAATGGGTATTGCCATACTGCCATACTTTTTTGGAGGTGGTGTCCCTTTCTATCTTTCTGGGGACACACAACAAACAGTTACTGATTGAGCCACTTATGACTGGCAAGGGCCATCATTGCGTCCCCTCTGGAATGTTGCAGCAACGGAACCCAAAACTAGTTATTCTGCTCGGTGAGTGATCCGTTTCAACTTCATGGTGAGATCTTTGTAACGACAGCAACATCAAAGCATAACACAGTAACTCACCTCATGATAGTTTCAGACTCATGCGCTACATCGAACCGACAACCTTTCTGGGGTTGAGCAGCTAATCGCGAAAACACGCTCGTCAATCGGGACCACAATTAGAGCAGCACTTGAGCAATGTCTTGATCAGTAGTCGTCAACCACCAATGCAAAGGCGAACGGTAACCTAAAGTTGTTCATAGATGATTTCATCTGCTCCAACAAAATGTGCAACTTGTGCAATAAATAAGAGGTGCAGAATCAGAAAGAAGCAGGCTTCAGCACGCTGCTCCTGAAACATCGTGGAGTGTCCCTTTACATATCTTTACACTGAGTTCTACAGACTATCCACGCCACCGTTTGAAGAAACCAAATAACGCCCAGGATCATCTCCAGCAAAACTTGGCATTTGAAATTGTGTCCGCTGCTTCTGCAAATGATTCTGAATCTCTTGAAATGACTCCGGCAGGGGGTTGAAGCGCAGGTCATGATAGAAGCGTGCCTCCATCCATGTCTCGCTGTCGAACGCCCCTGCGCAATCGCTGTATGCCGCCTCCAAGGCTTTCCAAATCGGAGTCGCCTCCTTCCTTGGCAACATGACTTGCGCGAACATGTTGAAATCTGTTGAAATTGAACCAGAATCAGCATCATGAAACCTCAACCAAACTTCGATTTGCCTCACCAACATTCAACACCACGGCGTCCATGCAACCTTCAAGTCATGAAAATACTATTGCTACAGGGTTTGGTAAATGTCCCATTTGGATCCATTTGGGGATGGAAAGAACATCACGGAAACACACGGTTGTTGGTAGTGGTTCTCCTATTTGAATGGTTGATGTTCAAATTCACCATTACGCCACCCCTTACTGTAGGTCTTGGATAGCTTGCTTGGGTTGTTCTGGTATGGTGACATGACTATGGGTCATTGTGGTATGTATATATCTATATATGTATACATATATGTATATATATATGTTAATACATGTCTGCACCCTTTCTTTGCTTGGCTAGATTATTCACATCCCCACATGTCAACCATGATGAGCTTCAGCAGGGCTTTTCTTCGCTGCTCTCGAAGTTGTGGAAAATCTTTGGGCCGCTGCAGCTGTAGAGGTTTCAGCTCAGACCAGGCCTTTAAGAAGAAGGCGCTTTCATAGTTCCTGCAATGATGGCCCCCTGTCTGCGATAACTGGCTTGGTTAAGTCCCGTTAAACCCACCATTTTCTTGGTTAAGAGGTTGGCCCTTAAACCCATCCTTTTCTGGGACTTGTTTACATTAAGTGGCAAGTCACCTTTGAGGCAGTTGAAGCTGCAAAATGGCGGATGGTTCGTAAACCGGTCACCTTTGGACAACGGGGGCCAACCAATCAATTCCGCCAATATTCAATACCACAAGAAATCTTTGTTTAGCATGCTTTAGTACTGGATCTACGTTATTCATTTGGGGTCCCTTAAACGGTGGGATTCAATATCTGGCGGGAGGGATTTGAAAGCCAGGAAACCAACAGATTGCTGCCCGGCTGCACATTTTTTACACATGGGATTCTAAGAACTTGGTTTCCTCAGACCACGACAAGTGACACAAGTCTTCTACACAACCCAAGATTTCCAAGAAAATCACGCAGTCTGGAAACAGCTCCCGAAAAACTCATATAACATAGCTATTAAACAAAAAAAAGTTCTAGATGATTTACCTAGACCGAATTCAAATGATCATGTTCCACAGCCATGCAATTTTACCAGAGGGATCCGGGTATATCCATGACACCAGGCAACCAAGGTGCGATTCAAACTACTCTTGTGAGATGATTTCGGGGGAAGCCTGTGGCTGTCTGCAATGCCCGAAAGCCCAAGCAAAACCCCGCTGCCTGTCTTGAAAAGTTCTGGGAATGAGGTCAAAATAGGATTCGATAGCTTGTTGACAGGATCGCCAGTCTCCACGGCCACATTCACAGAGAGCAAGTAGGTGCTGCAACTCTCCCAAATACCATTTGGGGAAAGGGACAATGTCCAATTCTTGTGAGCCAAGGTAAGGATTCTTGAAATCCCGCCTTTCTGGGCTCTTCATTTGATTGATGTGAACCGGGAAATACTTCAGAGCTTTGGGGTGAACTGTGACATGGAAGATCAGACGATGCAAGGTCTCTCTGGCGGCCTCAAATTGGAAGTCGTCCAGTTGCAAATAGGCAAGGACGAAGCGCATCAACAAAATCAGCTGCTGATGCACTTCCTCCTGTTCAGGATGATCTTCCAAACTCACACCCATTTCATTTGCAAATGCCTCAGCAGAAAAGTTTGCCGACTTGGCATTCTCCGCTAGCTTCAGTACGCTCTGGCGCCTTGCGCGTTCGTTCTCAGATTGGAGATACGCACTTTCAATCATGCCTTCCAACTTCGTCACATTGTGGCGAGTCAATGTCAACCCGGTGTATGGGTTCAATGGATCTTGGGCCCGTTGAATCATGGCCATCAAATTCAGCATCTTGCCTGGCAGCTTCCGCACACGCTTGCGCAGGTCGGGCATGTCCAGCAGGAGGAGCATTGGGGAGTTGCAGAAATGCTCCTGGTTGACCCGGGCTCCAGGGCTTTGATGCCGGTTGTCCCAAAAATATCCAAAGACACACACAAAAGTCATGAGGTAAAATCACGCAATAAGAACACATCCTTTAAAAATGTTCGAACTATTTGGAAGTACCTTCATAGGCACAGGCAGTTTTCTCATTGGTTATTCTGACCATCATCCGAGTCACAGTAGCTATGAATTTTGGAGCATAAGTATGGCAAAGTATGTCGGGGAGCTTGGAAGAATGGATATGATATATATATATAGTCTATATATATATAGTCTATATATATATAGTATAGGATCTTTGGAAAAGAACCAGAAATCAAAACATGCGAAAAGGATGCCCAGAGATTTTGCGGCCCAAGCGTCGCGAATGACAAACCATGCTTCCTCAGGATCTGCCACTAAAAGGTCTTGCATGAGGCCAACCTTCAGCTCCTGAAGTTCTGTCTACAATTCAATGAACAATATATTTGCTTCACATATGCACTGGTCAAAAATATGGTATATGGATGTATACATATATGTTTATTTATACATATAGTATATGATTCTATATGACATATATATATATGATATGTATAGGGATGGTGACGGTCAGCAATCCTATAGAATAGTGGGTATATTGACCCCCTCTTAATGAATGGATGACCATTCCCCAACCCAAGGATGGATGTTCATCCCCCCATCTCCCGGCAACAGCTTAAAAACAGAGCCTCAAATGGCTGTAATGCTGTACTGTCATCGTATTCCTACAACCAATTTTGTCCGTGCTTTCCGGATATCTGTAGCTACTGTAATGTAATGCTATATATCTCATGCTATGTCAAGGGTTCGCACTTTGAATCTGGTGGCCATTGAGCTCAAGTCAGGGCGATGAAGAAAAACTGGGGAGGTCAAATTTGGAGGACTTGAAAGTACAACTACCTACACGTGTGGGAGAAAAAACACCAGCATGGATCCTGCAACGTGCTCGCCCCGGGGTTCCGTGTTCGCTCAGGGCTAAACTGCTGGCTTGGAACAACGGCCCAGGGCCTAGCTCAAGCTCTCAGCAAACTTGTTTTACTTTTTAAGGCCGGGATGGCTACGTCCCTTTGAGAAGGCTTCATATCATGGTTTCGTGTTTTTTTGCAGGATCCGGACACTTCATGCTTTCTCAAGGGATGCATTCTATCTCCCGGGTTCGCCACAAGAAAAAGTTCAGAAGGAACGGTGGGCTGAGGAAGCTCTGTATCCTGGTGGAAAACATGGGGTTCAGGATGGTTTCGGGGCTTGTTTGAATTTAGTATTTGAAGATGTTTTTTTGGTGGAACGAGAAACCAGAGCAGGACAGGATCTCAGCTGACTACTTCGCCAGAAGCGCTTCGCAGTTTGTAGGAAAAGGCTGATGGGGGCTGAAGTGTTGGATTGGAAAGGATCTTAAAGTGTTTCAAAGTTGAGCAATGAGTTGTTCGGGGTTAGGCAAGTCTTCGGTTTCAGACCAAGCAAGTTGAGATAGACACGTTTAATTGAGAGGGAGAAAGCTTGCGTCCACAGATCTTCGACAGTCAGGAATATCCAAAAATGTTCTTCACCCTTCACTAAACGACGTCACTGCTACATCTCCAGCCTGCAAGTGCTCGATCAATGTTGAGTACCCAGAGCTTCCTGCTGAGCAATTCCTGACAGCCCAGCATGGTGCAAGACAAGGTTTATGGTAATACAATGTTTAGTTACATTAAGTTGTCACTATCTTACTTCTTGTTTTTTTGTTAAGCTTTACTTTCCATTACTTTCCTATCCGTATTGCGTGATGTCCTTCCTCCGGAATCTTTCAATGCAACAACCACTCTTTCTGTTTGACTGATTCTGGATAATCATCCCCAAATATCCCCAAAGTATTGTATATATTGTATAGAATGCCTGCAATACTCAACCACATTGGAATGCGGTGGATAGCCATCATCAAATGTGAAACTCATATGACCAAGCTGCTGGCGCAAGCTTTTGATGACTCCCCGGAGCTCAATGGTCGCAGTGCGGCTCCCGTTCACCTTGTCAATGGCATCAAGGTGGAGCAACGACTCCTTAAACCGACCGGCCCGCACCAGGGCACTAGCCAATCGATGCGTTGCCTTTGTGTAGGCCGACAGGTTGACGGGCCTTCCCGCGTCAAATTGCATCCTTTCCACGGCCTTTTCGGCATCCGCAATGGCATCAAGGGTGCGGCCCAGCTTCAGGAAACACAAACTGCGATTGCTCAGCAGGGCCATGGAAAGCTCCAAGCTTCTCTGCGGAGAGTTCGAAATTTTGGGGTCTGTGGGAAGAATGAGGCCTTTGCTCGTGGTATCATCTTTTTTCGCTGTCAAACCCAGCAAAACCAGGGCTTTGGTGTAGCTAGCCAGAGCCTCTTCAAACTTGCAGCTCTTAAAGGATACATTGCCGTGATCCTTTTCTGCCAAGGCTGCAATCTCAAAGATCACCTGCCGTCTGAGCGGCGCTTCCTTTCCTGCACATGCCCTCATGAAGCTCGCAACGGAATACGTACCAGGCGGCAGATGGGTCAAAGAAGTCGGGTAAAAACTGAAAATCGCTCGGACTTCCTGCCACACTCCATGGTGCTTGGCATCTATCGCCTGTAGATCAGCCAAAGATTCACAGTCTTGCGGAACAGATAGCAACATGGAATAGTAGCTGTACCGCTCGAAGAGCAGCTGCTGGGCCGAGTCGAAATCCACAGAGCGCACGGCGCTCAAGTCTCCCGGGCAGAGATACCCCAGCAACCCCTGGGACAAGCATCGCTGGAAGTCCGCCATTTTGCTGAACCCTTCAAAAGTGATGCCAACGATAGAAGCTACGCAGCTACAAGCTTCATCTGGGTGTGTCTGAAAGTAGGCTATACCTCCAAATAGCAGTTTTAAGAGGGATGATGATAAACCATTGGATCTGGACAAATCCATCTCACAATTCTGAACTCGGCAATTGAGCCTGGCTAGAGTAACACGTCGGTTGTGGTGATATACCTGAAAGATCCTGAAGGAATATGTTCATTATTGTTCATTCATGTCCAGCTGCTTTGAACTTTGGAACCCCCACTTGAGAATCTGAAGCAGTCTACATCTGAGGTGCACAATACAGACAGGGCCTTTCGCTTCTCCAGTGAGCTGCGAGTATGAAATGGCACTCGGCAGCTTTGCCAATGTGAACCCAAGATGAATTGCCCACTGGTTGGTTTGATGACAGTCGCATTTGAATCTCGTTTGTGGGCGGCAAAACCTTGCTTAATCACTCACTGTGAGTCTGAACACAACCGAGGCTCCACAGAATGCAGAAACATCCTTTGAATTTTTAGCGATAAAACCCAATATACCCAATTCACAAAATAGCCAGAAAATCAACCACCATCCCCAATTTTTAATCAAAAATAGGATGAAATACCCTCTGGTAAATTAACATAGCTATGGAAATCACCATGTTTAATGGGAAAATCCACTATAATCACTATATATGGTCATTTTCAATAGCTATTTTGACATAACCACAGGGTAGGATGAAGTATACCATCCCAAAGTGCTGCGACTCTTGGCTTCACATCTCCAGTGCTTGTTTCGATATCCGCGACACGAATCTCCGGGACCGGAAGTTCGGACGGGCCGCGCGCCTTGGCAGGAAGCAGGCTAAAGAGACGACCATCCCCCATGGAAGGCAAACCATCTATGGAAAAGATTGGAAAATCCACCATTCATAGATGGTTGATATTGGTTGATCTATGGCAAAATGATGCAAAATGGTATTGGAAAATAACCATGATGATAGCTATGATCATCTATTTCTGTGGGCCATGGCTTCCATAGTTATGTGAAAAATAACCATGTTGGGTCATTTGATCGTGGCACGTGTTGGTTTCCGAGTTTCCGATGTGTTCCAGACTCTTGGAATTGCTGATTCTTCCAAATTGATCTCATGTCATCTCATGTCAAGTCTCTCCTCGTGCCTTTGCGCCGCGTTTTTGATGACAAGCTGTTGATAGCTTGATCCTACTTGCTCAAGTTTGATCTGATACTGCATAACTTACATAATTACATAACCTCAAACATTGGTTTGGCTCTGGCACCAAACCCTTTAGCCATGAAAGGCCCGAAAGTGACTGGTGACTAGTGGCGAATGGTTCATGCTCCATCCCATTGCAACCCGGAGTCGTTTTTCGCTCAGCAGTCTGCTCTGGGTTTCTCCGAGTTTCACGCCAAGTGGCGTCCACGGCAGCGCCGACGCCCGTGGCCCCTTTGGTCCACGGCCCAAGACTTTTTCATCACAATGGGCACTGCTGCAACTGCTGCAACGCCTGCTATGGTGACATCCCGAATGGTCACAAAGTCCCTTCCCCCAATGAAATCCAGGGCTTCGGGTTTTTGGACCTCGATCAACATAAAGTCACATGTCAATGTCCCTCAACAAGAAGTGAAAGTTTCTGTCTGATCCCATGCTACCCAAAATCGGCCACATCCAAATGCAGGAAGCAACACATGCCGACGCGAATTATCTGTACCATTCTGTACCAATTTTCGGCCGCCACCAGCCAACCGCAGGTGGAGGCACTCATAAAAAGGTCTGGTGCAACATCACGGCACCATCTGGCCTTGGGGGTTGGCACCTGCAACCTGGAACCTGGTAGCACCTGGTGAAATCCGGAACACGGGGTCCCCAAAAAGATCAGAAGCGTTTCCTCAACGTTGCCGTTTGGGGTTGCTATCATGAGAAAAGAAAAAAACTCCGACTCTGCTAGGAGATCTAGGAGTCTTTGATAAATTGGAAGTCAAACATTGACAGTACCAAATGTCAGTTCCTCCATGGGTAAATCCCTCCTCATTTAGGATGCTGGCGGTGGATTGTCCTGACGCAGCTCAAAGCGATCGATCGTCCCTACGAGCTACTTCAATGGGGCACAGATCTGGAGATCATTTCCATTACCCTCTGGTTATGTCAAAATAGCTATTGAAAATGACCATAGAAATAGTGGATTTTCCCATTAAAAATGGTGGATCTTTCCATAGTTTTTTGTATGTTTACCAGAGGGTACATCATTTCCAATAACACACCATACACCTAATCCAAGGATATCCAAGGCCTGTTCATCGTTCGTTTCATGTCAACCATGATTTGTCTGGGGGGTTAGCGTCCTCGAACATCCCCAGCACCGACGTCATGTCGGGGCCATCAGGCATTTGTCGCTCGTCATAGACCACCACAACAATCTGAGGCAAAAAATGGTTCCCCAAAATCAGCAAAAATCCTGCGGTTGATCATCATTTCTTCAGTAAAAGTGCCATGCATTATCCATGGCATTTCAGATTATTTCAGTAATTGTTCCCCATAGAAACCAGCAATGAACACCACAATCGGTTGATATGAGAAAATCATTGACTCTCTAGCATGATAGGTACGTAAAGCAGCATGTGCTGTTCTACCCTTGAGATCTCTCCAGTTTCCAAGTAGTTTCTTGTTGTTTGGCTTGATTCTAGTAGCTGGTAAACCACTCTCCATATTGATGATATTTGATGATGATGATTCGTGACGAATTAGAATTATATACATCATCTCAAAGTAAACTTGGAAAGAAACGATCAACCCGCTTACACCGGCTGTGGTGGGAATATGTGGCCACGGTTGCCACTCCAGTGGCCTCATCTAAGGGCTTCAAGAAGTGAGTGGATCCATAGTCGGTGTACTCCTTAGATCTAATGGTGCAAACTGAACCCCTTGGATGTGATGAACATGCATGAACTATGAACATGGATGAAAATGGCCTATTTACTTCGATGTTTTACATGCGTTACAAAATGATCATAATGACTTAGCTACTAAACAAACTTAGTTCCTCCTTCAAACTCTTCACTTGCCAGAGGATAAAAACAACAACTGGAACTGGCTGACCCTCCAACGTGCAGTGGCTGCGAGACGGTGCAACAGCCACTGCAGTTTCCTTTAGGACAACTGACTTTGTCTGAAAATGGGATATCAATGGATATCAATGGATATCATCGTTTTCTCCAATCAGATTGCCATGTGAAAATTTTAAACTGCCGTGGCTCACCTATCCACTGCCGGGAGTCCCCTGCACCCAAAGCTATCCAGGAGGAGGTGGGATAGTCTCCCTGCTGCAGCTGGGGCCAAATCTCCTAGTGACGTCTGTTGGGATTTTCCTCATGTCCTCATGGAAATTGCAGGTAGAACTGCACCTTAGACATCAAGAAATAGATAGAATTGACCCAATTGGCTGATTTCTGCGCTAAAATGCGCTAGATTTCTTAGAACAAAGGGTAATTGTACTTCAATCGCCTTCAAGTACCAACCCTAATGCATGTTCACCTTCATACACAGATTTGCCATGACCACTGGGAAGAAGAGTGGGTCAATCGCTGGGCAGCCAATGCATAGAGTGAGGTGAAACATGCTGCAACTGGTCTGAAATTGATAATAAATCATGATGCACTTTCGGTCGATGTCAATGGATCCTATCCTTTAAATGCCTCAACGACAAAAACTCGCGGGTAAGTTTGACCAGGACTTGGAGATGCTGAGGATGCCGAGTGGAACCCCGCCGTCTCCTCCCATTTGTCGGTGTCTTTCTGCTCATTCATCTGTTCCACAATCCAGTCGAGGAGTGGCTGGTGGAACAGCAGGTAGTTCCTGTCGATACAAAAAGAACACTTTCGCAGCCAGCGTTGCTTGCGCAACATTGATGCATTGATGTTGCAATTTGGGGGAAAGACAAATTGATTGGGTGCTTGGCTGGCTGGCTGGTTCGTTGGTTGGGGTACTGGGGTCCTGGAACCGCCCATCTTTGGACACATCCGCATTGAAGAAATATGCAAAGAGACTGGGTGGGTTTCGGGAAGGCGGAGTGTCCACGGTGCACTGGAGGCCAAATAGTGCGAAACAAACTGAAAGCTGTGGGAACCGCAGCCACTGGTGATGGAAAGCCAAATGTTTCCAGAAATCAAATCCAAGTAGCAGGTCTTCAATTGGTTTTTCTTTGATGCTCTGTAAATTTCTCAAGCCATCCGCACAACTGGTGTCTTCACCCACCTTGCAGGTGCTTTCACAGAGTATTGGTAGACCTTGCCAGCGAAGCGGGGGGGTTAAAATGGATCCTCAGGTTCCATTTTTGGTCAACGGCGAATCCACATCAATCCCATCCCTAGAACTGTCGGGCTCAGTGGAGTTTCATTCTTTTTCAGAGGGACCATATGGGTGAAGATTGGGGGGATGGGATGCTGGGATCCTGGGATGGTTTATAAACTAATTATCAATCGGGGCTACAGTATATCGTCATATCTTCACAGGCCTAAAATAGAAAAATCATCTGGTCCCAGATCTGTTTCGGAGGATCCAAAGAATTGAGGTATGTCCACCACTGACTTCCCACTCTCGAAACAACTCCTGAAACATTTAATTACGTGGCTGCCTTAAAAAAAAAAAAACATGTAAAACTGTAAAACTGGTGGTTCCTCAGCAATTCCCAGTGCTTTGAACAGCTTTCTGGTGGTTCCTCAGCAATCCCCAGCCATTCCCTCAACCCAATGCGAAAACTTCATGATGGCGCCTCCCCATCTCTCTTCATGTAGGACCTCAGCAGTAAGGCGGCCTGAAGTTTCAACGGATTGCAACAGAAAATCATCGTTTTTTTGATAGGTTATATATATATGGACATAAATGGGCAATTTACCATAGCGATGTCAACTTATCAGAGGGTATCCAATAATATGAGTTCGAAGTGAAGCGACAGGAAGTACCAAAGCATTTATAAAACTGGCTTTTGCGCGTCCTCCTTTTTTGAAATATCCATTGGCACCCATATGGGTACTGCCAAATCAGACTAAATGTTACTATGGAAATTCACCAAAGCATCCATTTTGATGGTTAATGATGGTTAATGCACCATGTTTCATGGTTGAAGCACCATGTTTGATGGTTAAATTGCCATCTTCGTCCCATATCAATCCATATCGGTGGCTCCATGGCAGCCAAGGTGCACCAGCGCCAAATGGTCCACGAAAGTGCCCGGTGCGAAGCTATCGATGGGAAAACTTCTTAAGCTGATTCCTGTCCAAGGAAAATTTGGAATAAGCGTATGAAAAGCCCAGTGTTTAAAGCGATTGTTAAGCCAAAGGTCTTCCCATGTTGGGATTGGTAGAAATATATATGCAACGTACTTTTTTGATGTCGGGATTGGTCAAACATTTACAGCAAACGCTCGCTTGATGGTGGTCAAAATGCCATTTGGATGCAGCTAAGAGAGGCCTTTAAAACTTGAGGCCATGCACAATGTCACAAAGAGGTCCAAAGTTTTTTTTATTTAGATGTTTTAAACCCAGAAACACATGGCTTTGAGTCAAAAGAGGTCAAAACTGCGTACCCCCAAAAAATTGGACGCCTTATGACGCCTTTTTCACGGTAAAAATCGTCGAAATTCATCCAAATCTCCAGATCTTCCGCTTCTCTGCCCTCTCCGGTCTCCAGGTGCGCCTTTGCTCGCGTGGCCCCAATTCTTCTTCATGCTCCTGGGACGGGATCGATAGAGAATGAACACATGAAGTGAAGAAAAAAACCAGGTGGTAAACCAATGCCATAAACCATCCCCATCATTCCCAAGGATCGGTATAAACCATCCCGGAATAGGTTCATGATTGGGTTTACCACACTCAACAGAAAGGAGATGGGCAAGGAGTTGTCTTGCAAGGGAAGGTTGAGGATTCAAAGTTGATCTGATGTTGAAGAGGACCAAATCTCCATATTTGGGGCGGCCTTGAATTTACACCCACACCCATGAATCACCAAGGGCATCTTATCCCTGACGAATTGCCAGATAAGGAGCTCGCATGCTAATAGCATGTGATATGCCATGGCTCAAACATATAGTACCAATATGTACCAATGAACCCATACAATTGGCCGTTTCTAGCATGCGTCCAACCATCCCAAAATGGGCTTCATAGTTTTTGAACCATTTTTTTTGGTGCGGAACAAAAGGGAATCCTGTTGGAAAAAAAAAAGAGAGCACTGGATCAGGGATGAACTGCAGTTGCGGATCAGCTTGTTCGCTCCCTCCAAACTTCTGATGGAGCAATCCTCAGTGATAAACAGCGACCCGGCTCTATAAGTAGCTGATATTAGCTGATGGAAACCTGAATTTTTGGACATCCTCAGCCTTCCATGTATGTATATGTACAAATATATATATATATATATATTTATATTATATAATATATATATATATATATTATATGTAAGTGTACTTAATATAGACATACTACAACATATTAGCAGCCCATTTTTAGAGTTTCTTGAAATTGGGGATCTCAAAAAATGACCAACGCTGGATGTTGGGGTCATCAGAACCCCCAGATTCCACTCCAAGTGGCGTTGAAAGCGGCAACTCGCCTCTTTGGGAGCGCCGTTTACGAGCGGCACGTCAGAACCGGGGTCATCGATGTGCTTGGAAATCAACAGATATGGGGGTTTCCATCCAGTCATGGTGGTACCCCCAAATCATCCAAGTCATTGGACCATTTGAGTGATGAAACCTATGGGTTTTTGGCACCCATTTAAGAACCCCCCCATGTGAACAATGTCTAAACCCAGCAGCGTGTCCCACGGGCCTGGGCACCAAGTGATCCACCTTCTTCCTGTCCTGGGCACCACATGGTTTCCGAAAATCTTAAGATTTTTTCCCGAAAATCCCATTAGTTTTTTATTTGTAAACCGCATGTGTTTCCCTTCAATGCTGCGGTGTTCAATAGCAAATACTTGCCAAAGAAATCAGAAAATTGGCCATGGCGCTGCAAAGTTGGCGCCTTGGAGTACACAATGTCCACCAGCAGGCCCAGCTCAGGTTCGACTTGAACCTGCACACTGAAACGTGGATAGAAATGACCGGTCCAAATGCGCCAGTTCCTACACTTGTTGCTTTCTTCGGCCAAATTTCATTGGCTGTACCGTCCAAAACATAATGCGGTCCATTGTCCACTGGCACGCTGCAAATCCTGCAAAGGCTCAACATTCCAACCATCAAAACGACCATCCAAATGGTTTTCTCTGAAAATAGGCACAGATATCACAAATCAACTACAAAAAAATATATCAGCCGAAGTAAAGTTGCTATTTTGGGGGCGGTATACCCATTAAAATATATCAAACTACCATCAAAATACACATCAAAATGCAACCAACCAAGAGACACCATGTCGCCTTGCAGGCTCCCGGAAGCTTGGGATATTCGATCACGGCCTAGCAAGATGTGGAATCGCCAGTGATGGCTGGGAAATGCCCCCAAGAAATGGAGGTGTTCATATTTTTTTATGGGAAAAGATTGGATAATGGTTGGCAAAAATGGAATCATGTGGGATGATGTTTGCAAAGTAAAACATGGACAATATGGGATACAGGAGGAAAATATGGGGTAATATGGGAAAATACCTAAGAAAATATGGGATAGTAGCTGGCACTGAAAAAAAAAGGGCGAAACGACAGATCCAGACCTTCTCGTCCCAGCAGAATCAGCGTCACAACAAAAAATCTCTTCGGAATCTGCAAAGGGGATCCATGTTATGGCCAGTGTGGCAGCTTGTCCATGTAAATAAATGGATGTTCATCCCCATAACCTCTGGTATCTAAATGTGTTTATATAATTTTATATATACAAAAGGTTTTGACCCATTGCCATATTCCTGTAAATGGTCCCCGCCATCCAGTTCAGTGATTCAGGTCATCCCAGGCTTGGTCCCGTGGGTTGAAACACCGGCCATCTCCAAGTCTCCACTGGTCCATCATCATCATCCCCATTGATCTTCAATGGCCATCTTCGGTCACCCAATTTGGTTTTGGCCCCCGGCATAGGTCACAGGGAACTCCTCCAATCGACGTTTGTCGGCCTGGGAACTGGAACCGGGAGGCTTTCCATGGCGAACTGGACTGGATTTCTTAGTCATTATCGCAGGAAAACAAGTCGAGTGGAACGTGAAAAAATGTCAACTCTCACAGCGGAAACAGGATTAAACAGGTACAATACGTGAGTTGACGCAGCAAATCAAAGCATGTTCCTTTGGCATCCCCCTGCAAACATACTGTAGATGGCATTGGATCACTTCATTCTGGTAGCTTGGCTTTCACATCAAAAGAAAGTACGGTAAATGGACGTTCATCCCGCCATTCCTGTGATCTCAGGAGATATGAGTGTTCAAGGTCCCCTTCATGTCATCTCTTGGCCCTTGCCCAAAGTACCATGGTCAATCATGGTGTATTCTGTGTTCATCATCCCACCATCATTTCATTGGGGATTCCTAACTATATAGTGGGTCAGTCTATCAACCCCTCCTGGATCAGGGGGAACAAATCAGCCGTGTTTTGACCCTTGCCCCTTAGTCGCCACCTGGAAGTCGCTCACCGTGTATGGATGCGGAGGCCTTGGAATCGCTTTGGAAGGCCGTTCGGATGCACTGTACATTGACATGTCTGATGTGCATCTGTACACATACAGTATACAGTACATATGAAAATTCCGCACATGCTTACATGAAAATGCCGAAGTCGCTGGCCATTGACCCACTTCAGTCCCTATACACTTTATGGATTAGAACCGACCACCGAAACACGGTCGCCAAGCTGCACATAGTACACAAACAGAGCCGCCGGTTTCTGAGCTGAATGGCTCTCCTGGCCCCAAAGCCCCGTCATAAGTGGTGAACTTCATTGTTGGTCATATGTTGTCACAAATTAAACATAATAAAACCACTTCCCCGCATCATGGTTCCCAGCCAGTTTCTGCCTTTTATCACGCAGGTTGGCTTCTGAATTACTTTGATTGAAATCTTCCTGCTGGTCCCTGTTGATTCCCCTCAAAATCTTGAGTTTCTCTTCACTATTCTCCACTGGTCTTTACCAGCGATTTTTCATGATATTTCATGATATTTCAGAGATTTCCAATAGGTCAAAGTGTTTGGAAAGGCTTGACCCCTGGTTTCTGCAGTCCTGACCAGCTTCGCCCGCTTGGGCCATGTGGCCTGGCAGCCCGCCAAAAAAAATATAAAAAATGATGACGTGGTGAGGATCTATGACAGCCGGGGGTTCCCACATTATCATTACACCTCCAATTTTCTAGGCAATTTGAATTGGGAAGATGATGAACATCATGATTTTCAAAGCAGATTTGGAACCTATCTTCAGACAAACTCATCTGAGATCTTGATCGTTCAAGAAAATCACGCGGGACGCGAGTTCAACAAACACCTAATTTAGATTAATTTAGAGCTTTCAAGCATCAAACATTGATGGTGCTGGAGATTGCAGACTTAGATTTTTCCATCACCATCCTCCGACAAGTCAATAGACTTGGAAAGAAAATGGACCACCCTTTCGCCTGCCACATTGCCAGCTACTCCAATGCCTTTGCAGCGGGAATCCAACGAAAAAATCTGTCTCCAAGAGGATGGTGTGGTAGCACCCAATGCTTGGGCGCTTGCAGTGTTTCACGACTCGTGGTAAGAGACCATCCATTATATATATTATATGGAGGTTTCCTAAAATATCTAAAATAGCCCCAGTATTTTCCATCATAAATAAACCATCCAGCTATGGGGGTACCTCCATTTCTGGAAACCCCCAAATCAAGGTCCAGCAGTGGATTGGGAGAACCGACCGCAGCAGCGATGCCAAAGCTTCAACCGCGCGGCTTGCCGCATCATCTGTACCGCCTCAAGACTTCGTGGCGGGAGGAATGCATCCTGTTTGGGGAGATCAGCAGCAAAACACTGCATTTTTATGTTATAGTTGGAATATGTGGGAATACAGTGGTCATTGGATTGATTTGATTTCATGGAAAAACTGTTTTTTTTCCCCATCATCGTTTTAACTGCAATGTTCCCTCGATCAATCAAAACAATCCAATTAAGAGCGGATGGAACTCAGCACTCATCGGCATTGATCTAGACTGAACCAAAATCATCCAAATCTACTGCGTGTTATACCTACATGTACCTACTATGGGCCGTGTCAACCAAGCAAAATGATGCGTTTAGATGTGAGTTGACAGCCCAACACATGCATGTGGGCTAGCCTGAAAATAGGCTAGTGAAACACTGGCACATTCCATGGCTTCAGTGATCCAATCAGCGCGCCTTGAAGTGTTTGATGAAGGTTCGAAAAGTAATGTAGTCCATTCCATAAGGATCCTGGACGAAGCTACGCAAGGTGATCGCTCCAATTTTTCACTGATTTGCTAGTCATTTCAGTACTAAAGTGTGGTGTTTTTTACCAAGTACCTTTGAACCATATACTACCCATTTAAAATTCCTGCCCAAGCAGTGCCTACTCAAAGGTAGCAGTGCCTACTCAAAGGTGCCTTTGTGGGTTTTTCTGTTGGGTTTTCACCACGTCTGAGGGAAAATGGTGCAGCTAGAATCGGCATCTGTGCGTACCAAGCAATGCACAAAATGTTGCGAAATGAGCTGAAACCCGCGACTCCAATGCAATACCAGGGCTGTATATACTGTAAACATCTGTAAACCTCTGGCTGCAGTATTCCCACACTGTTTTCTCCAAACAAACCATCAAATTCAAGTATGACATATCTAACATATTCACAGAAATGAAGATGAAAATGATGAAGCCATGAACTTGTAGGTTTACAAATCTATAACATTTTAAAAGAATAATCTCCAAGGCAGCATGCTTTTTGGCCACCTCTGTCCCACCACTTTCCCAGTCTCCAGCAACTTGGACAAGTGATCCGCGTGTTCGTCCGACTCGAAGCGATAGCACAAGGACCTCACGGACGGATTTCCCATGGAGAAATCATAAGATCCGATGGGTGAAGATGACACACGAAATTTGACATCACGATGTTAGTTCAAAAAGAAGAATGATAATGATGATTGATCATTGATCATTGATCATTGATGATCATCGATGGCTGATGATTGGTGATTGGTGATTGGTGATTGATGATTGATGGTTGATGATGGATGATCGATGATCATTGGTGATTGAGGATCATTGATGATCATTGATGACCGTTGGTGATCATTGATGGTCATTGATGATCATTGATGATCGTTGATGATTGATGATTGGTGATTGGTGATTGATGATTGATGACTGATGACTGATGATGGATGATTGATGATCATTGATGATTGATGATTGATGTTTGATGATCATTAATGATTGGTGATCATTGATGATTGATGATTGGTGGTTGGTGATTGGTGATGGATGATCGGTGATTGATGATGATTGATGATGATTGGTGATGATTGATGATGATTGATGATTGATGATCGATGATAATAATAATAAAATAATGATGATGATGATGATGATGATGCTGATGGTGATGGTGATGGTGATGGTGATGATGACGAGGAGGAGGAGGAGGAGGATGGTGGCGGTGATGGTGGTTTTGGTGGTTTTGGTGATGGTGATGATGATCATGACGATGACGATGACGATGATGATGATGATGATGATGATGATGCTGATGGTGCTGGTGGTGGTGGTGGTGGTGGTGGTGCTGGTGCTGGTGCTGGTGCTGGTGCTGGTGCTGGTGCTGGTGCTGGTG
>Ga0126342_10002653_pt1 | contig 28323 bp, 25 predicted proteins | sample Cyp1metagenome_FD_92528 | JGI IMG/M metagenome (GOLD analysis project Ga0126342, IMG submission 92528) | Coral microbial communities from Lord Howe Island, Old Settlement Bay, Australia - Cyphastrea 1 metagenome | ecosystem: Host-associated > Invertebrates > Cnidaria > Coral ... | reverse complement strand
GTTGCGGACGGTTGCGAACGGTTGCGGACGGTTGCGGACGCGGACGCAACGTCGAGCGAACACACCCTCAACCCCCAGACCCCCAGAGTGAAACGGGAACCCTTGCTACGCATTCGGGAAAAAATAGGTGCCTTCCTGAAGCCGCAAATTTTCTTCGGCGCATTCAAACTGGTTTGTGCGAAGGCCCGTGTGATTCTAAGCACTTTGGCCTTGAATCTCATTATCTGGTGACCTGGTGTCATCCGCTTTGTAACATCAGGCCAAGTTCAGAAAATCATTCCAGAAAGGAGACGAGTATGTACAATTGGATGGCTTTCAGAATTGCAAAAGCACTTGAAGCAGCTGCACTTGAAGCTCCTGAAAGATTTGGAGCTTCTGAAGTAGTTGCTTGGGACGTTGTTCCACTTGATGTAGACACCGTTGACTGAGGAAGCTCATCTTCGTCCCAGCGGATGCCTTCTCCATAGATATCCAACACTTCCACAAAGGCAGGCTTCGCGAAGAAGTGCATTTCATAGTGGATGAGCTCTGAGGTCGAGCGAAATACTCCTGGATACAGGGCCATCCAGCTGGTGATGTTCTCCAAATCATCCAAGCCTTCAATGGTGTCCTTCCCCCAAATCCCTTCTCTTGTGTTGAAGGACACCGTGCCAAGATTTGTCTCAATCACGTCTAGGTCCAAATGGCCCCGGGTCGTATTGTATCGTAGCGCAAAAGCAAAAGTCTCATTCTTCGGATGGATTTCGAAGAGTTCTTTCAAACCCACACGAGGGTCTGCTCCAACGAAAAGGTAGGGATGCACAGCAGGATCAAAGCCAGTCGCACATTCTGAGGATGGCGTTGGTACTCGATTGTTCTCCACCTGGTATTGTAGGGTGCAGTAGCCCACCAGTCTTGTTGTGAAGTGAAGGTGAGTGAATGTGGTCGTTCCAGTTTGACCCATGGTACCAATCACCTGCCCCTTCTTCACAGCTTGCCCAACAGATGTAGACCTTCTCAGCAAATGATTATAATATGCAAACACTTTGTTGATCTGGCGGTCGTGGAACATGGCAGCCATGGGATTGCTGAGCTGATGTTCAATGATTGTCGTTGTACCACCATCTACGAAATCCCTATGGTCAAAAACCACACCATCCGCAATGGCATAAAGCTCAGTATCATCAGCATCGAAATAATCGATGCCGCGGTGAAAGTCGAAGCGATTGCTACTGATCTTCCAGCGTGGTCCAAAGGGACTTGAGATTGCAGTGCGGTTGGGAACTGGGGAGACCCAGGAGGAATTGAAAAAGGACGGCACCCTCGGAATGCGAACAACGTCTACAGTCTCCAGTTTGCGAAGCACCTCTGAATTTGGAGGAGATGAACCACAAGTCTTGCTGAAAATGATCAGTATCAAATAGAAAAAGCTGGGCATCAAGCTGTTCGACCTAACCCTAGCCGAGATGTATTTTTTCCTAGATGTTCCTCCATGTGTAGGAGGTCGAGACCAGCCAACTTGACTGCAAAGTCGCGGAAACATTGATTTGGGATGGAACTTGGCTAGATTAAAAAACGAACTGAATGGAAAGCCCATGCGTCTTCTGTGGATGGTCATACATGATGCTACGTCTACGTGAACGCCGTGAACCTTTCAGGTACTGTGTATCTCGCTGGAAGAGTGTTTTACCTGTCAGTCCGAACGGTCCAAGCAAAACAAATCAGTGCCAAACAGGTCAGCGGCTAACCCGTTGGGGACAGATAACTTCAGCCAGGATGCCCGAAGCGGAATATGGCACCCGATACCTGGCTGGTGCAATTAACATCTGGCAGCCAATGAGAAAAGAGTTAAGGCAGTTAAGGACAGCAAAACAATGGTCACAACGCAGTGGAGCAAGTTGAACCAAAAAAAGAAAGAACTTTGGAGACGCTCCACTGATTTTGAAATCCATCCACCACTAACGTGGGGTCGTTACTGAGCTTGGGACTGCCACTGCTAGCCACTTTGGACCCCACGGCCTGTCAATCAAAAAGCCTGTCTGGGTCACCCGCAACGATGGCGCTGAGTCCCCAACAGACTGGAAGATGCTACTTTCTGCAGGACTAAAACATACCTGGTGACTCTGGTGATGCTGAAAAAACTGACTCAAAAACATCTGCTGAAAAAACGAGGGTCACCAGACCAGCCACGCACTAAGTGCAGCTACCACCAGCCCGGCAATACCTGCAGAGTCCGGAGCATAGGAAGACAAAAGCTACTACAGCACGTAACGTAACATCATATACAAACAAAACGTTTGTTTCCCTGTTTCGTTTCTTTATATTGAAACTCCTTTGGTACCTTTACTGGCATGTCCTTTACTCGGATATGGCAAGCTTTGTACCAGCAATTTTCAAGGGGATGCCTGCGAGCATGGGGCTGGGCTACTGAGCTTTGGGTAAATATTAGAGACACAACCCAGGCACTGAAACATGTCGGAAAGTCTTGAGAACAGTTTGTTTCCTGTTTGTTCGCTTTGAAAAGTATTGAAAAGTGGGATTTTCAGCTCTGATGCTGTATGTTTTACAAATGGCTTTGCTCTTGGCTTGCCAGACTTCCCAGATCCACACCACTCTTGAGCCGCGGCAGGCAAGGTCTGGACAAATCTTAGAACATCCGAATGTCCATCAGGCACACAAGGTGGAAACCCAGTCGCACACAGCATCCCCGTATTTCCTGTCCTGGTAGAACGAGTTCCGATCCTGGACAGCTCACAGCTTCAAATTGAATGGCGCCAAGGATTCTCATGACATGTCAGAGTCCACATTCCCTCCTTTGGGTTTCCATATTCAACTTCAAGTGAACGATCCAGCAGCTCTTGTGACAGCCTATCAGACTCTGCATGCCATGTGAACCCTGAAAATGCCTCGCCAATCTGGCGAAATGGGCAATATTTCCCTATTAGATCATATTATTCCCCATGAATTGTATCCCACTAATGTCCCACTCACATCCCAATATGATCCCTTTAACGGCGATAGAGCAATCTCACATTTTGGATCTCTAGGAAAAGGAAGCACCTTTCCAATGTTTTCGGTCCTTTCTTCTGGCTTCGCTTCGGCCTGCACTTTGTGACTGCGTAAACTAAAACTCTGATGTCGCATTTGCACCAAGTGTTGGTTGGTTTCATGAGGATATTATGGGGCACATTCTGAGGATGGTAAATTGCTTGGATAATCTTGGATATATTTCGAGATTCAGTGATTCGCTTCCGGAACCTTCCAAACCACTGTGGCAGGGATACATGTTCAAGGATGAAAGGTACATTTCCCCTTGAGAGCCCCGTTAGGCCCACTGGAAACTCACAGTTTCAATGTTGGCCCGGCCTTTGCCGCAGCTTCCTGCGCTCGCTTTGCTCCAACCACCTCGGAGGGGCGTGTGCAGATGTGTCAAGTGTCCAGACATTCACTTCGTTCCCTTTAAGTTTGAAGATGTTTGGTGGGAGCCTGATGGTAAGCAAAAGCTCCAAGTAATCAACGGAAAAAGATCCGCAGCTGATCTATCCGCACCTCCCAGTAGTTCCAAGCAGCTTGCACCCAGGACTGGAAGGCTTTGGCCTCACAGCTTCTGCACAGCAAATCTACTGCAGCTTCCGAAAATGCACAATATCCTTGGGCGCCCACAAGGCTTAGCTCCTGGCGGTCAAGAATGGGAGGAAATTTGTGAAGTTTTAAGGGATCATGCTGGGGTTGTTTCAGTGAGTGAGAGAGAGAGAGAGAGAGCTCTGTCTTTTTGGCACTTGCGCATTGCATCGCTTGAGAATCGCAATCGTGTGGTTGGACAGACTAGTAGGACCCATCGCGGATGAGATCCAGATTGGCACCGCCTTCAAAGTCCTGCACTAGCTGTTCAAAGCTCCATCTCGGCTGCCAATTGAGACTTTGCCATGTGTGTCTCGAATCCAATACTCTTCCCAAATGCGGGAATGTCCAGCCCAAGGCTTCGTACATACGCTTCGCTTCATCGCTGCAAAGTAGTTTCGCTTCGCTGCACCGATTCTTCTCTACAAGTGGCGACGGAGCAGAAACAATCAGAGGGCCAAGAGTGTGGGTACTTTCACACTCCGCAATCTTCACCAGCGAAAGAAGATGGGCCATGATCATGTCCTCCAGTGATGCTCGCGTGCCACAGAGCAGTTCATTGGCCTTGACGTTTCCGTTTGTCAGCCGTGAGCTGCGCTGAGAAGGGTCCATGGAAGTGTCATAGGCGTCCTACCCAGAACGATGCGACGCTTAACCCGATCCCCGATGCTCCAAACCTTCGCAGTCTTTGTGGCCACCGGGAGTCAAACACAATAAGATTTGTTATGGGTCACAGAAGCAGACTACCAAACTGGAAACTCACTAAGCCATAGAAGTAGATACCTCAAGGAAATGAGCAGGGTATTGGGATACAACCTCTAGCATTTCAGCCACGTCCTCAGCAAAGAAGCGGCTCAATCTCAGAATTGCCACGCTGCAGCTAGATTCTTTGCAGTATTCCTCCGCCAGCTTCTTGGTCACTCCATAAATGTTGCGTGGGGTGCCATAGTCCTCCGTGGCCCTCAAGACCATCATATCCGACCTGCAATTTGACATACAAGTTGTCACACCAGTCTGATGTTCTTTTATACTGGTTTGCTATGGTTTGCTAATAGGACTTCGCATAATGAATATTAATTAATTATGTGCAATGATAATCCCCAATAGATATTGGCTAGTATACGCATCAACCAACAACTCTGGACACCAGGCCTTGTCTGTTCCTTCACCTTGAGGGTGTTCATCAAGGAAGTGGTAGAAGAGAAAACCACGCCGACCATGCCCATCTTGCTTGCAGTGTTCAGCACATGGCGAGTTCCCTCCAAGTTGATGCGTCTGAAATCTGCCTGGACGGGCAAAACTGCTGATCAAAGTTTCTGGGTCCTGGGTCCCGAAGAATGGGGAACTTTGATGTCACCAAATACCCAGACAATTTTTTTTGGTTTCTTCCAATTTTCGGACATCCCCCCTGTCTGTCATGCTACCCCTTGCTGAATCTTAGCCTCTGTGTAGAAGTCCAAGTTCGGCGCATGCAAAGCTGCAGTGTGGATGATGGATCCTTGAGTGATCAGCGGACGCATCAGTTTGGACACTCTTTGGGTGCGATTGGATACCTGGAAAGAAACTCAAAAATTACCAGAATAGATTAAGTACTCTTGGCGTCTTCATCTGTGGGATAGCCTCAAAGGTTTTAATGTGGTAAACCCAAAAATGAACCATCCCCAATTTGGCGTCTTATCATTGTGTATATCCCTGTTTAGGGGGTTATGTTTGCCCCCAGTCATGGTTTCTTAATAAGATTTTGGACGAAATTTGGGGAAAAATTGTATATGAATAATCAAATCTAATAATCAACACCATTTGGTTGACTAATGGGAAGTTACTAAATGATAGTCCTCAAAACCCAATGGATGATTTCAGGGATTCTCCAACTTCAGCGATGGCCGAAGGTCTACAGCCCTCAGCTGCGCGCTGAACCGTTTCTTCTGCAGAGACATCTCCTGCGATGCTCCCAGGCTCCTTGGCCATGAGGTCCAGTCCCTGAGCCTGCAAACCCACTGCACACAGCAGTGAGAGCAATGCTTCTCCCAGGTACCTGAAAGCACCAAAAAATGCATAGAAGATGACCCCAAACAAATGAAAAAATGGTATGTGTGTACATATATTAACATATACATACGTACATGCCATGACATGACATGAGGTGACATTACATTACGGTGCATTGCATTGCATTACATTACATTACATACGCATGCATGCGTGCATGCATGGATGCATGGATGCACGTATGCATGTTATATTGTATTATGTTAATGTTATGTTGGGTTTCGTTGTGTTTGGTAAGATTCAGGTAAGGTAAGGTGAGTTACTGTAAGGTAACGCAAGGCAAGATAATATAATATAATATAACATAATATAATTTAATATAATTTAAAATATAAAATATAGTATAATACTGTATAATATAAAATAAAATAATATACAATAATATAATATAACATAATATAATCTAATATAATATAATAAAATATAATATAGTATAATATAATATAATATATTATTATATATAATATAATTTAATTTAATTTAATACAATATAATATAAATACTGTACAATATAGTATAAAATTATATAATATAATATAATATAATATAAAACTGTAAAATATAATAATATAATATAATATAATATATATAATTTAATATAATATAATATAAGATAAGATAAGATAATAAAATATAAAATAAAATAAAATAATATAATATATTATAATATATTATAATATATTATAATATATTACAGCATAGTATAAGACCGGAGAAGGGGGGAACGAAAGCCAGCTCTGATAATGAAAACAGCAAATTGCCTGCGCGTAAGACCTGCAACATTGAAATCCTCCAGTTGTAGGGTAGCCCTAACTGCACAAAAAAATTGAGGCAGACATCCTGAAACTCTGCTGGTGGCTTACATGTCCTCAGTCCCTCGAGCAATAATTGTTTCTCCATCTATTTGTTTAACTGGCGAGAAACCGGACTGAGGGGAATCCATACCCTACTGCAGCAAATTTCCTGCGCACACACAACACCTTCAAAATTGGAGTTCCTCTGTTGGAGCAAACCCATAAGCATCAGGACTGAGAGCACTAAACTTCCTGCGCAGAACACCTTCAACATTGGAGTTCTCCAGTTGCAGTAACCCTGCAAGCATCACGACTGCGCGTAACACCTTCAAAGTTGGAGTTCTCCAGTGGTCGCCTTCCTAAGACTCTGTTGGTCAGCTGCATATCTCTAGCCTTTTAAGCAACATGTCTCGCTCTATCGATTTCTCTGACTGGCTACTTAGCTCACCCCGGAAAACCCAGACAGAGGGAGAATCAATACCGTACCGCAGCAAATTTCTAGCCCGTAACACCTTCAAAATTGGAGCTCTCAAATGAAACACGCCGTTCTTGGCTTAACATAAGCTCAACATGGCTCGAAGATGGCCCCAACATAGCCTCCAAGAGCCTAACATGGATCAACATGGGCCCAGCATAGGCTCCATATACGCACAACATGGTCCCGACACCAAAAATGACGTGCTCCTTTCGGGCCGGGTAAAGGCTTAAAAGGAACACGCCGTTCTTGGCTTAACATAAGCTCAACATGGCTCGAATACGGCCCCAGCGTAGCCTCCAAGAGCCCAACATGGATCAACATAGGCCCAACATAGGCCCCATATACGCCCAACATGGTCCCGACATGATCTAAAAACGACATAAAACGACGTGTTCCTTTTGGGCCGAAAGGCTTAAAAGGAACACGCAGCTCTCGGCTTAACACGCCGTTCTTGGCTTAACATAAGCTCAACATGGCTCGAATATGGCCCCAGCGTCGCCTCCAAGAGCCCAACATGGATCAACGTAGGCCCAACATAGGCTCCATATATGCACGGTGGCTCCGGGCCTCTCAGGTGTCACGGCCACGTGCAGCATGGCAACGGGGGTCGGGTAGTCACAACGCAACAAGGTGTGCTAGCGCTGCTGACTACTGTCACTATGCGTGCAACCAGTAAGTCAGAAAATGCGTCAGAAGAATTTCTCAGTCTAGAGTCTATAGCAATCCATCTGTCTACCATCCTACCAATCTATTCACTCTATCCACTGGTCCATGTCTCCATCTCACATTAAGCGTGCTAGCTGTCATCCGCATGTCGCCAAAGTGAGATGACGTGACGATCTACTTTCAGCACAGGCATAGCTGTATGTCAGGTTGTCATTGCAGCCTGCTGCCGACAAAGCTTCCATGACCTGTAGCCATCTAGCTATCTATCTATCAACCTATCTGTCCAGCCTTCCCTCAAGCCATCCATGCATCAACCTAACTTTCACACTCTGTCTCTCTCTCTCTCTCTCTCTCGTGCTCTCTCTCTCTCTCTTTCTCCATGCCCCCCATCTCTGCATCTACGTAGCTATGCGAAGCTCGCTGCCAACAATTCATGCTATCATGTGGTGCTTCTGGCCCTCGGCAATCTGTCTCTCAAGTACACTATCTATCTATCTATCTATCTATCTATCCATCCATCCATCTATCTATCTATCTATCTATATGTTGTTTCTTTCTTTATTTATATCTTTCTTTATTTCTTTCTTTCTTTCTTTCTGTCTGTCTGTCTGTCTATCTATCTATCTATCTGTCTATCTATCTATCTATCTATCTATCCATCCATCCATCTATCTATCTATATGTTGTTTCTTTCTTTATTTATATATTTCTTTCTTTCTTTCTTTCCTCCTTTCTTTCTTTCTTTCTTTCTTTCTTTCCTTTTCTTTCTTTCTTTCTTTCTTTCTTTCATTCTTTATTTCTTTCTTTCTTTCTTTCCTTTCCTTCCTTCCTTTCTTTCTTTCTTTCTTTCCTTTTCTTTCTTTCTTTCTTTCCTTTTCTTTCTTTCTTTCTTTCTTTCTTTCCTTCCCTTTCTTTCTTTCTTTCTTTCCTTTTCTTTCTTTCTTTCTTTCCTTTTCTTTCTTTCTTTCTTTCCTTTTCTTTCTTTCTTTCTTTCCTTTTCTTTCTTTCTTCCTTTCTTTCTTTCTTTCTTTCTTTCTTTATTTCGTTCGTTCGTTCTTTCTTTCTTTCTTTCTTTCTTTTTTTCTTTCTTTCTTTCTTTCTTTCGTTCTTTCTTTCGTTCTTTCTTTCTTTCTTTCTTTCTTTCTTTCTTTCGTTCTTTCTTTCTTTCTTTCTTTCTTTCTTTCTTTCTTTCTATATATCTATCTACCTACCGATCTATCGATCTATCGATCTATCTACCTCTCTCTCTCTCTCTATCTCTTATCTCTGTATCTATGAATCTATCTCTCTATCCATCTATCGATCCAAGTGGCTTATCTCTCGGTCCACACATAATCTATATTTGTCTGCTTTACCTCTATCCGTCTGTCTATCTATTCTATCTTTTTTTTCTACCCTCCACCTATTTATAAACCTATTGACGTCTCCAAGCTTATCTCTCTGTCAATACATACGTCACGTCTAGGCGCAATACGGTTCCAAGATGACCTAAAAGCGGCGTGTTCCTTTTGGGCATAACATGCCCCAAAAGGAACACGCCGTTCTTGGTCGAACGTAAGCACAATCTGCTCTCTTTGTCGGGGGCGACAAACAATGTGTTCCGTCTAGCCCTAACATGCGCACAAAAGAACACACCAGTTGGTGCCAGAAGAAGCCCACAAAGAACGGACCAGGATGCTACAAGCAACCCTAAAACCTAAACAAAATAGCCCCAGAAAGGAAGTTGGTGCTACCATGCCCAAAAAGAAACACGCCATTTGAAAGCACGAACCAGGATGCTACAAGCAACCCTAAAACTTAAACCAAACAGCCCCAGAAAGTAAGCCAGTTGGTGCTACAAGCAGCCCCAATAGCAACAAACAACATGTTCCTTTTTAGCCCTAACATGCTCACAAAAGAACACACCAGTCGGTACCAGAAGAAGCCCAAAAATGACGGACCAGGGGGGAATCGATACCCCACTGTCACCCATTTGCCACCTGGTACGTTACCCTGCAAAACGAGCCCAACGGCCATCCTGAACACCACCTAATTCTGTGATTTTGGCGCCGTTTGTCGAGGGGTCCCCCCTCAAACCCCCTAATCTCTCACTACGTTCGCAAACAGCAACGAGTCCAGTCCGTCCGGCTGGCTTTCGTAATAATATAGAGAGAGCGGCTTACCATGGGGGGTGGAGTGGTGAAAGGTCTGACTTTAAAAGGTGTTGCATCATTATGCATGAGTTGATGTGGTTATGAGATGGTCATGCTACATTTCAAACAAAATATTTCAAGACATAATGTAATCATACAAGAAATGTGCTTTCATCAATGATTTTGATGCCTGCAATGAATTCTGCATTATATATATATATTGTTGTATTCATTACCATGTATATATTACCATGTATATTTTACACACACCATTGATATGTTTTTGATTTGTTTACAATTGTTTATGTTTCTCGAAAAATGTATATTTGATATTGAACAGACATGAGTGCAATTTCCAGCTGCAAATTCTGCGTTTTCTGAAAAGTGTTCTGCACCCTTTCATGCTGTTCACGAGTGCTTTTCACAATAGAACATGTCCAGATTGAACATGCACTTCTTCAAAAGATAGATTAACTACGATTGAATCTAGACCTTTTCCAGGCATCATCTATAGTTTGCCTTAAAAGCGCTGCCTTGTTGAAAAAGAGTAACGCGCTTGCAGGGAAACAATACATTTTGCGTATGAAAGCGCAACTGAAACTTTAGAAATGCACTTCCTGAAAAGACTGCTATATCTTGAACAAGTTTTTTTGGGGAAGATCATGCATCTTGAAAACAACCCTGCTTTCTGCAGTGAATTGTGTACTGTACCTTTGTGAAAATGTAAAAATACAAGCACACGTTTGAAATATTTATTGCATGCTCTGCACAATTACTGCCCCTTTCAAAGGAGATAATGGGCTGTAGGCTGTATTGAGCAAAAATTGGTTGTATTCTCCAGCTATAGGCTGTACACTTCCTGCTAGGCGCATTGCATCCTGGAAAGGAATATTGTTCATTTTTTATAGGAGTGATGTCTGACTAGTGGGAGGAGGAAGGATTAGCTTTGAAAATATTGTGATATATTTCAACCATACATTCTGTTTCAAAAACTAGTACATCTTAGAGTAGTGTTTTTAAAGATATAATTTCTTTCAACCTATTACACTGTACAATGAAAAATTGAACCTTTAAATTGAACATGTCTGTTCAAAGGAATACCGTCATTTCTTCAAGAAATGCCTTATCTGTGGCATGCAAGAGTTGCCAAGAAGAATAATGTGGCATTCTACAAAATAGTATCTGCTTCTTCCAAAGGAAAACAACAACATCCTTATTTAGAGGAATCTTGTCGTGAGGGATACAATATTGCCTTTTTGAAGGAGCAAACACTTTGAGACAAACATATTTATTGTACAACAAAGCGTTGCTTAAACAATCCATTTTTGAAAAATATAGTTTTACGTTAGATATCACTTTTAGTGATTCCAGGTTTGAAGAACACGTGCCAAACCTTTAAAGATGAGGAACCAAAACCTCGGCATACCAATAAAACCTCAGTCCAATGGAGTACCTAAAGAGGTGGGTGATAGAGCTGTTTTTACTGTACATTTTCTCTGATGGCTCAGTAGCCAAAATCAGTAACTCAATGAAGACACCAATATAAAATGTGGAGGAGTGAAAGCTGTGCCAATGGATGCTTGTCAGGGTGAAAAATTCTCCCAGGAACCCAAGAAACAGGAAACCAAAAAACAACAAAAAATGAGCAACTGACATTGATGGACTGACAAAGTGGCAAAAACCTCCCAAAAAAAAAATCGACCCATGGAAAGGATGTGAGGAGAAGGTGGACAGGTGACATGGGGTGAAACGTTTTGCGTTTTTTATCTTTGTTTTTCCATGGTTTTGGACCAGTTTTTTCCTCTTTCGGAATTTGGATTGTTTGTATGTGACTTTGGGATAGATCCAAGCTCCAGGAATGGAAGCAGATCAGCAGACAGGATGATTTTAAGCAAACAGTGCAAAACATGCGTGTTTCTACAATGTGCACGCCTTCAACCCCCCATCATCCTCCCTTCTGTTAATATAATAAAATGCACTGCAATGTAACGCAACGTAATTTAATGTATTATGTGGTGCGTGTGTGTGTATATATATATTCTGCCCTTGAATACTTGAAATCTCTCATCTCCAAGCCACCCACAGCTACCAGTGACAAGCACTGGTGTCACCTTTTGCAACCTCTTCAGCAGATCGTCCCCAAAGCTTTCAGAGAGTCGCGCCACTGTATCCGCGATACACCTGGTCAGCTGTGAATATCCATGAAATATGTGCTGTGTCTGAAAATGGAGGAATAATCCCTAGCTATGGCCATCAAAAATCATAAAATAGTAGGAAAAAGGATAATTAACCAGTGGATGGAATGGGGGTTTCCCCTAATTTTATTCAGACAAACCCAAACGATGCTACTCGGACTCCAACCCAAACCCACAAATGGTCGCAAGAATGTCAACTCTTTACAGCTATTCCCTGACCGTTGAAGAATTCTGTCCCATAGCTAAAGTCTGCTGGCCTCTGCTTGGCTAGTACAAGTTTGCGCTGAGCTTGCTGGTCATCGCCCAGTAGAAAATAACGAACTGGAATGCCCACAGCAAGGCCTGTCAGAGCCAAGACATCGAGGATCAAGAGAAAATATGTAAAGAAATTGGTGGATGGAAATACATTATACAGTAAATGGCACCAACAACCTAACAACCTGCTTTTCGATATCCGTATTTTGCACAGAGTAGCTTGGGTTTCAAATCATTCCATAGCGATGTTGAAGAGGCTGTCATACGTGTCGGAGTGAGAAAATGGAAAGATAAATTTACAAACATGAATAGCTCCATTGTTTGTAAATCATGGATAAAACCAATGACCCCCATTAACCCCAGTCATGGTTGGCTAATGTCGTAAAACCAATGATAAACCATCCCATTCACCGACCATGACTGGGGGTTTTGGGATGGTGGCTCTGGCATTGGCTTTATCACATTACAACCCCCATTGTTGCCAGTTGTTGCAGTAACCATTATTATAGAACCATTATCAACCACACAATTACCATTACTACTTTCCACATTATACCAGGGTCGATAAACGCAACTACTGAGGATATAATCTCCAACAAATACTTGAAGGTGATGTTGCACATATTATCCCAAACGGGACATTTACCAACCCCTATTATAACCCCCATTAATCCCTCCATCATAAACCACAATGTGGCCTTGCTGTTCGGTATTTTCTTCGGGCTGCGAGGCAGTGAGCCCCATAATGCCCCATGAACGCGTCGCGAGGCCGAATCCCGTTGGGAAGACTGAGATATCATGTTATACCATTCATGTTATGAAGAGTGCAATTCGAAGCTATGTGAAGACAAAGGCCTATCATGGCCTATCCAAATAATCCAAATAACAAAAACATCTCTGAAGCAGGTTGTGTCTGAGACTGATGTAGCAAAGAAAGTATGAACATGGCATCTAATATGTAAATGTCATCCCTCCACCCACAAATGGCCATCAGTAAAGTGCCCCATGGCATTCACATCAACGGCCCTGCGAAACTGTATCAAAAATTGTGGTGGGAGCGACAGAGCTCTAGCTCTAGCTGACCTAGTCCTAACATTCCCTAACATTCCCTAAGGACCTGAAAGAAGTGCCCCATTTCTGTGGGAGACCTACGACCTATGACTTTTTCCTACGAATCCTCCCCCACACGGCTCCTCTGTAGCTGGACTGCCTTCGCTGGCCTCGTAGCACTCTTTAGACAGCTGCACCTTGGAGCCGGCCCGGCAGACGTCAAATATCTACAAATAATAACCAGCAGCTGCGCAGGTCGCAACTCATCTCTAGGTTGCAGGCAACCCTTGCAGGTACATTGCCGCCATCCACCTCAACGAAGTCGCAACGAAGTCTCAGCATCTCTCGTCGGCTACGCCAGCGGCTACGCGGAGAAAAAAAAAACGGCTAGGCATCCCGCTGCGAAGGAGAAGTTTCGGAGTGCACTGATTACTTGGCCTTTGCAAAGCTTTGCATGGTTCGTGCAGCTTCCATAAGTAGCTTTGGGTGTCACACCCCAGATAAATAACCAAATAACTAGATAGGATAGGAATGGATAAAACATAGATAAAACATGGATGAAACATAGATAAAACATAGATAAATCATAGATACATAGATAGCTAATATTGATATCAAAAGATCCTATGAATACTGGCTTTTTGGTTCCAGAAAAAGGTCATTTTTAAAGCTGACAGTGGCTGTGGCTCCCTGCCAGGCTTCACCACCAATGCCCTGAGCTCGGGCCAAGCAGCTCTGCTCAAGCTTAATGGCTCCACCTGGCCATGAAATGATGGGTGAAGGGATGGATCCATGGATGAATGGATGGGTGTTATTCATGGCTATTCATGGATGAGGGGATGATTAATGGATGATTAATGGATGTTTCATGGTTAGGTCAAGTTAGGTCTATTATAATCTAATGGCTGAAACCTGAGAAAAAGTGTAAGTGCAAAAGCTCCCCTCGCAACTCCGCTCCTGTATTGCTGACTCATAATGGCCAGAGACCATGCAAATGGCCTTCAGTGCGGGAATGCACCATGCTTTCAAATGCTACTGTTACCTAATTATATACTACGTGGAGGTTTCCTGAAATAGGGGTTCCCCCGAATCATCCATTTTAATGGAATTTTCCATTATAAACCATCCATTTTGGGTACCATCATTGATGGAAACCCCTATATATTACTATATGCTTTCTGAAACTATTGGACTTCAAATGTGTCTGAGATAGCACCATCTACTGTAGCTCAAGCTTCTGTTTCAGGTGCTCCATTGAACTACAACCTGAGGGCAAGGACGGCCGCAACTGCAGCTTTCATGGAGGGTGAGACCTGGCCACTGTCTGAAAAATTAAATGCTACTTTTCATAGGGAAAATGATGATTCACTGATTAACCAATGGATTTGGGGGTACCCCATTTTCAGACAAACCTACATGAAAATGAGCCTTCACAACTACCTCTGCAGAGTTTTCCATCTATCTTCCCATAGCAAATTCATGGTTTCTGTGATTTCACAGCCGACGAAATTCAGAACCGTCCACCCATGGACCATCCTAAGCATTTTCTATCATCAAACAACTCCAAGTTGTTTTCCGGGCCTGCTCCATTTTCTGCAGTTCCAACACTGCCTTTACGGAGAGACCTTCTTGTGCTGATTGCAGCACCTAGGGTGGACCCTGGGTCCCTTATGGTCCCTTGACATCTGGCACCCAGTTGCCTCAAATTCTCGGATTCAACCTCTACGGATAGGTTAAATGGCTGAGGATGTCATTGAGGATGTCATGTTTTGACTTGTGCTCTCCAATACACGGGGTAAACCGAAAAAAGCATCCGAGAGCCTCAAGCGCCTGGCGCTTTGAAACTGCCTGTCAAAGAACAATAGCTGAGGCGGACGTGATCCGTCCACGTTTGAGTGTGACTTTGGGGGTGCTTTCTTCACATCCAACCCTGTGCAGTTGGTCCTTTCATGAATTGTGCAAGCCAGACACCCCAGAGGGACGCCTCCGAAGACATGGTTTCCCAGGCAGGTCCAGGAAGCAATTCGCAAATCGATTGTTTCCAGTGCGTTACGGCGTTGGATGTTTCAGAATTGGCATTGGCATTGTTTGTTGAGTTCAATTTTGAATCCAAACAATCTCAGTGGTCCGCTACCCAAACATTGCACAAGGTCACACATCGACGCTTGAGCCAGGGCTGGCCGAGCTTTAAATGGTTGAGACTGCTGTGACTACTATCGCAGCATCTCTCAATCTGAGGTTCTCTACTACCTAATTATCCTTTTTGCGCTTTTCCCTGAAGAATGCAGCGCTAGAAGGCCACACTTCTAGGACTTGCACACTGGACAAACTCTCAAGCTGAGTGCTTTGCACATAATCCTCAGTCTCTACGCACATTGAGGGAGTCAACCCAAATTCAATAAAGTCTCCTTGCTGAAATATTGCATCTTAAAAAAAATACCAAAAAAAAAGTAAATTGTGTTGGAGCATCAAGTGGTTTCCAACATGCCACAAGCATAGACCAATGCCTTCTCGTCGCAGTTTTGAAGCACCTTATGCTTTGGTGGATCAAAGGCAAATTTTGGAGGAACGTGAGTAACGTGAGATTACAGTTTGATCTTGGTTTTTGAGCGGCTGTTCACTGAGTGTTTGATCAGGGGATTGAATGGGATTCAGAGATCTCAAACAAAGCTCAGATCCCTGCGATGCCATGGGCTTTTGTTGCAATGATTCTCTGCGAAGAACACAGGAAGTTGTGGAAGTCCAACCCTTAAGGTGCAACTTCCAAGCAGCTATATAACTTCTTTGCTCGTAGTCTAAGTCGAGTCCGCAATGCACGATATTTGACAAGATCGGAACCAACAAGAGTGAAGCCAACAATACTGTTGTTTCTTCAATTTCTTCAATCTCCGGAGCTCTGCAAAGAGGTTTGAGCTGCTGTCCGCTTCACTTGGGATGCCCTCGTGACACGAGTAAAACTGAACCGGGAAGAGAAGGCCTTTGGCCTTTCAAGCACGGTCAAGTTTTCATCTCAGACCCAGGGATTCCGCTCCGATTCGGATTCGTTCAACCCACTGTGCGTGCGAAGGATTCTAACGCCAGCACTCATGAAGCCTAGATCTGTACAAGTACCTCTGCACTGTGCCATCACCACCTGGGCCAAAGATTCTCGGCCCATTCTCCACGAAGATTGCTCCATAAAATGTGGTCCCTCCCTCCAATTCAGGTCAAACCATGGCACATGTATCACACAACCTTCGAGCCTGACTCCATCTTCGGCAAATGCTTCCTGCTGGCTGCCCTCGGCTCTCAGATGCTGCTTCTCTTATGTCTTTGTGCAGCCATCAACGAGCTTGATGCATGGATAGCTTCATTTATACGTAGTTTCAGAGATCTTCCCTTCTTGGTGTAGATGAAGACCCCAACTTTACTTTGTGATGAAGATTGGAGTTCTTGTATCCAAAATCTTCCGAGACGCTTCTTCAGTGTCAAACGCTTCTCGCGAAGCTCCAGGACCTGTAGTCTGCAGATGTGCAGTTTCTGCAAGGCTACATAAAGATACAGTATGGAGTGTATTTCCTTGTCATTGCATCTGCGCAACCAATTGGAACCCAACAAACTGCAGTAAGTTTATGTTTCACGATGGAAGGCTCATCACTTTCCAAGTGGGTCAGAAAGTTAAATTTTCGGATTTACAAAGGGCCTATGAATGGCCTGCTGCCAAGCAACACTTGTCCGCGCTGTCTGTGCCAGAAAGGCATCGGTTGACTGGCCGGGCACACAGACACGCAGGTCACATTGCTCCTGCACATATTACCACTACCATTATATGGATTTGGAATCATTTATAGATGAATTATAGGTTATTGTATAATGGTAGTAGTATCATTTATATTATTTATATTCCATTAATTCATAGTGATTTACATGGATACATCAAGCGGCTTGGGGACCCCCAAGATCCAGCTCCCTAGCAGTGTGTGCCTGGGTATCCAAAGGCTCAGATGCGAGCATCGTGCAGCTCATGGCTGTTGTGTCCAGGAGACACTTCCGAGTCTCAACCAACCTGGCTGAAGCAGCTGTTGCCCCTACGGGCTTCACTTGATTCCTTTTTCAGCAAACATGGTGGTGTCTGAAGTCGCTGAAGTAATGTCGATATATATCCACTTTTTGTCGACGTTTGTCTCATGCTTCACACACACCCATTTCTACATCTCCCCACCAGTGCTCCCTACTCCACCTTGGCTTTGGCGGCAAGGACTGGCGACCCTCAGGTTGCACAAACCACTGGGCATCACTGGGCTATCCAACTGCTGATGGGAACGATCTGAGGCATCCACTGGTTCCAAACGCGGTGCGCCATACCAGCTCCGCCTGCCAAGAAAAGAACCCCTGAAAATCCCTGAAACACCACACAAGAAATCTCTTCACAAGAAATCTCTTCATCCAATGCGCGCTCTCAGGATGTATTGTGATTCAGAGCAACACCGGAGTGTAGTAGAACTGCTATTTTTCAGATATTGAAAGCTCCAGTACTCAACGAGCACAGGGCCAGATTTGTTGCCTGGGCTTCCTGGGAAGCTCGGGCATGAGGTGCAAAAAGCCATTTGTGCGGGCTGCAGCAGGAACCTCGTCAAGTGTTCATCTTTCCAACCCCCAACTTATGGCCATTGAAGAAGGGAATATACAGTAGATAGATAAACATAGATAAACAGTTTATAAACCATATCAAATTACTAAACCATGGAAGTCTGAGGTTTTCCCCAAGTTTTCACCAATGAGCTCGCAGCCAACTTGCCAATTCTTGGCATCACAGGGGATGCAAACCCAATGACGTTCCAAGTGACACCAGGCATGATGCCCCGGTCGCAGCCACTTCGGAGGCGAGCCAGGGCAGCCCTATGTGAAAAAACTCCAGAAGTGAAAACAAGTGTTGCTGACGGTGCCAAGTGCATTTTGAAAGAATCACGGTCTGCACTTGAACAAAGAAAACATCTGTATTTGCTCTGGAAGTATCCCCCGCGTTTGAGCCTCAAACATCATATGTATACGGAAAAACATGCATACATACCTGTTTCTGTGCACAAAAATGATCAAACATGTAGAATGCGCATGTCTCTTTTGGTTTACACATGAGGACATTTTGATGTTCGGAAACCAAGGGAGTGGCAAACCTATTAATCTTCAACTGTTTTCAACTCATTCATTTATGAAGGCAGCTTCCACAAGCACAGCACAGTAATTCCTGAGGAGCTCACGAGTGACTCCATTCACATTGGGCTTGCCAGGAGGCATCTGCTTCTGGCACTTTACCATCTTTACCCTTGGGATCCCTTAGGTAGCATCTTCCAATTAGAAGTGCTTCTTATGCTCTGGAAGTTCATGTTCCAAGCCATACCAGTCATGTTGATCAACGAAAGCATTTAGGCTATGAACATGCTTTAATAAAAAAAACATGTCGTTCACGGATTCAAGAATCATGAATGATTGACAATGATTGAATGTACTTTGTGCATCTTGAGCAAAATGCTGGGCGAAATGCATTCCGTGTCGCGCAAGCGCCAGTTTCTCAGAACTTCGGACGGATCATTCAGGCTGGTCAGTGGCATTTTACCAGCATGTCAGCCTACCACTTCCTAGCTCTTCAGAGGGTGTCAGGGCAACTTTGGCCTGTCCACCAGCGATTCCAGGTATGTCATTCCCATTTTCTGGACCTTTCTGGACCGCCAACATCCCTTCAAATCATGGGCAGATCAAAGAAATTCGGCCTGAATCGGGATATTTGCGGGACATACCCTTCGGTCTTCAAACGTGGCAATGGACACTCCGAGAACTCCAGGTTTTTGTCGCTGGGAAAATCATCGAACCAAATTGGTGGATGGGGATTTTCCAGAAAGCCATGATCATTGACTACCGGAGGGTAGATGGATCAGAATCCCCATGGTTAAATCAGTTAAATCCTATTAAATCCCATGAAAACCCATGTAATATCAGCTATCAGCTTACAAATGACAAATCATCTGCTGCATATTGACCCGGCGGGTTGAGGCCATACTCCTCCCATGCAGCTGGGTTGTAAAACTTGGTCAGATGTCGTTGTCCATTGTCCTTGGGAAAGGCAACGGCAATATGAAGTGAGTCTGGCCAATTCGAAGTCAAAAGAAAGGTACAGGGGGTAGATTCATGTAAATTCTAAGTGAAAAGAAAGGTAAAAATTGGTAAAACGGTAGAACCAAGATGACGTGACTCCCAGGAATCTTGTGAGCCAAAGACATCAAAAACATGTACTAAACCAACCCTCCACAAACCAAGCTGCACAAAGGATGGTGGTCACAGTACTCCCTGGGGTCAAAGTCCTGGCCACTTTTACTGCAGCCACGCAATTCACTGCTGCAGAACTTCCCAAAAACAGACCTTCGTGGCGAAGCAAATGGTGTGCCATGTCCAAGGCTTCCTGATCAGAGACTCTCACGGCAGAATCAATGCCTGGACTTCCGCTGTGTTCCTGCAAGCCCATGGCAAAATTGGCGGTCAAGCGGTCGTTTCCAATCCCTTCTGCAATGGTATCCTGGCGATGTCGCCGGATGGAGCGCTCTTCCTGTTCAGGCGCATAGAGAACACCCTTGGCCACTTTGTAGTAGAGGGATGAACCCTGGACATCTGCCAAAACAACCTGAATCCTTGAGGATTGTTCCTTGAGGAACCTGCCCACACCTGCCAAAGTGCCCCCAGTTCCTGCACTCATCACGAAGGCATCCAACTCAGCACATTGCTGCCAAAGCTCTGGTCCAGTGGTTTGGTAGTGAGCTCGGAAGTTTGCAGGGTTTTCAAACTGATTCGCAAAGAGTGCGGAGTTGGAAGACTCAGAATTCAGCTTTTCAGCATGTCTCCGAGCCACATTCACATAGTGCTCAGGGCTTGAAATACTGGCAGGTCGCACCATCTGAACAGTGGCACCAAATCGTTTTAGGAGCGCCGCTTTCTCTCCTGCTTGGTCATCAGGCATGACAACATGAACGTTGTATCCAAGGGCGGCAGCTGCCAAGCAGAGTGAGATCCCTGTGCTGCCAGATGTGCCCTCAACGATAGTTCCACCTTTGGCCAAGGTGCCAGAGGCAACAGCTTCATTGATGATTTGCCGGGCCACACGATCCTTTTGGCAACCGCCAGGGCTCATGAACTCTGCTTTACCAAAGATCTTGCAGTTGGTCGCAGACAAACATCGAAGCTCCACCAATTTGGTTTCACCCACTAAGCCTGCAAAGCCCCATCTACTTGGTCTGCTCGGTGAGCTTGGTATGTTTGAGGAACTGGGTCCAGCTACATCTGCCTGCACTTCATCGACCTTTGGAGGTACATCCTTGACAGCTCTTGACAGACCAGTGTAGCTGGCCTGCAGATGCTGCCTGAGTTTCTGTAAGATTCTGTGAATCCGTCGAAAGTGTTTCGCATCATCCGCAACATCCGCGTCATCCTTTTGGCTTTGAAGAGCATCGAGCACAGCCTGTGGCAGGGATCCTGTACTTAGAGCCGCTGCGCGATGCTGCTGCGCTTCATCTGAGGTCATCAGCACCACATTGGCCAAGTCGACAGGCTTGGAAAGATCCCAACGGGTGATGGCCATGTCCGAATGTTTGGCACCGATACTTGAGCTGATAGCACTTCGCCCTCGCCAAATGTAGTCTGCAATACATCCAATAGCATGTAGATCTGGCAATTGATCATGACCTGACTCCTGTCGTTCCAAACTGTTTCGTAGCTTCTTCCAGAAATTCATTCCACATGGATCTGCCTGTTCTGGGACCTTCCCTCCAGTGATGCGCAGGATGGCCGTTGCAGCTGCGGTCACTCCCAACTGAAGCCGATGTTCCACTCCACGAGGTGGTCGAGGCGCCTTGGCCCACAGGCCAGGCTCCTGCGAGTAGACCACATCCACCTCCACAAGCATTGCATCCTCGCCGAGTTGACTCAAGGCTCAAGGAGTTCGTATCTGTGTATATACATATATACATACATATACACAGGTTAGAATAGATATAGCATATATAATTCATGTGTATTATGTATCAAATATGTATACTATGTGTGTATATGTATGTATATGTGTATGTATGTATGTATGTATGTATGTATGTATGTATGTATGTATGTATGTATGTAGCGTCTCAAAGCCATTGGTTGGGTTTAATGGAAATTTCCATGTATGTATGTATGTATGTATGGATGGATGGATGGATGGATGGATGGATGGATGGATGGATGGATGTGTGTGTATGTGTGTATGTATGTATGTATGTATGTATGAATGGAATGTAATGTAATGGAATGGAATGTAATGTAATGTATGTATGTATGTATGTATATATATATATGTATATATATGGATGTATATATATATATATGTATGTACATATATATATATGTACACACACATACATTGCATTACATTGCATACATTGCATTGCGTTACATTACATTACATTAGCATACATTAGCTTGCATTACATTAGACTAATACATACATGCATATATGTATATATATACAGATAGATAAATATTATCTATCTGTAATTTGTATATAGACAACTTTTCGATCTTTTTCGACATAAATCTATACGTTGCATCCGGTCTCCTCCAGGTGCAGTCGACCCCTCAGTGCCACCGCCGCAGGACAGGCCCAAACTTCGTTCAGCTGGGCCACCCCCAGCCGCGACGGATCCGCAGGGCATCTTTGCGTCGTGGGGAAGACCGAGATCACACGGATCTTCCTTAGGGGGATCTTAATCATCACCACCTGGGGGTAAACTAACATAAATGTAAAAAAATGTCAAAAATTGCCCAGTTAAGAGTAAGTTAATAGTTGATAGCTAATAGATGTTGTATAATAGATAAAAGTTAACCATTGGATCATTAATAGTTAATTGTTAACAATGGTTTATAGGTAATTACTAAGGGGATTGTTAATAGCTACAGTAACTCAACCATTGGATAATCTATCCATTTTTCCCTAAGGATGTTGGTTGACTATTGGTTCTTAACTACAACTCTTGGATTATAATATACATAATATATTATATATATAATATAATATAATGTAATATATATAATATAGTATATTATAAGTATTAAATATAATATATACATATATATATATATATATTATTATAAATATTATATATATACTATTAACCAACCATAGGTTTTCTGGGAAAAAAACTAACTATATAAAGGAAGATACGAAGGGATACATGGGATAGACATGAGCTCACCGTTGATCTGGTAACAAGATGGTGATGTTCACCTTTTTATTCCAACCAACAATGGGGAAGCAAGTGTGATGCGGTGTATACTGGGCATATACAGGAGATATACTGGGGATATAAGGGACAATCAGTGAAAACTGTGGCTTCGGTATGTCTCAGAATGATGGATAATATCTATGGGATTTCAACCACAATCAGTTGGCATACATATTATGTTCCCCAGAACCATGGTTAGAATCACCACTTGCAACTGGAACTGCATCTTCTAGTGATTTCACCTGGGAAAATCATTGAACATCCGGACAATAAAACGGGAAGATATGGGATAATCATCGAACCAAACGATTTTCCAGCTAGCCAAGGCTAAAATACAGGAGGGAACAAATGCGAACAAATGCTGCACATGGCTTGGGACATCATGAAAAATCCCCTGTGAGTGGGAGGTCAATCGTTTATAAATAAGTGATTCCTGGCTACAATAGGAAAATGGGAAACTGTAGAATCCCCTGGAGATACGCATGGGTGGGTCCGGAAAAAGTTGAAAATCAATGCAAATCATCTGCAATTTGGGGTCCAACATTGCGGTCATTGCTGAATCACGGAAAAAAAAATACGATCATAAATATAAATTCATAAACACAGAAATGCCCCGGATCGAAAAAAGGGGCCAGCAGTCAGTGCCTATCTAGTTTTTAGGAATCCTACTACGTTGAGCAGCGTGGAACAAATCAATGCATCTGAATTGTAAGAAGTCTCTGCTCCACACCATAGCGCACAAGAACTTCCTTGCCCTTTGTGCCACCCATGCAGTCCAGGATGAGGTCTGGTAAGTTGTCTCCGACTCCAAGAAGAGTCTCTGCATTTCCATTCCGAAGCTCTTCTTGCACGGCGTCAATTTCAAGGTGCGGCAACACCGCCAGCATCACCTCCTGGGGTGGGCCAAAAAAAAACAGCCTAGATTGTGCGGGGTCATGAAAGTTCAATCAGTTTCACTTTTGGTCCCAAATGGGTTGGTCTGAAAACAGGCTGTTTCAAATTTTGACGCTTTAGCATCTTCTTTTCCATGAAAAATGCTGTTTTTGGGGTATACCCCATGTTAAACCCAACCCAGATGTCTCCTTGCAAACGTCAACTTTGGGTCGGCCAAGGTCTGCCGCCTTGGCCAGTGCATGAGCAGTAGAATGCACAACAGCTCCATCCACCAATCGCAACCTTCCAACCCCAGCTCTCGCCAGCAAGATGGCTGCAGAACTTCCAACGGCACCTAGTCCAACAATAACAATGGAGGATTTCTGCACCTTCTCATGTCCAGCACCCAAGAAAGATGAACTTCGTGAGAGTTGCTCTGCAACAAGCGCCGCTTCCTCATCATCCCACGCTCTGCGCGGTCGCGGTGGGAGCGCAACTGATCTGCTGACAGCCTCACACTCGCCATTTGAAGCCAGAGACATTGGTGCTGCTGCCAGTTCTGCCAGTTGCAATGGGCGAAGCAAGCAACGTTTGGCCCAAAGCAAGGAGGCCTCGATGCGCTTTCGAACCACAGGATCTACATCTTCTGGCCTCTGATGCTTCTCTGCCTCTGCAACTGTGGCCAAAATGATGTTCTCTGCGGTTGCTGGTTGACGAACATCCCACCGAGTTAGGGTGAATCGAATGCCAGTGGCTGCAAAGGCATCGAGCTCGGGATTTAAGGCGCTGCGTCCAAACCACACTTCATGCACCATGAAACTTGCTTCTGCCGGCGTCACATCCACCAGGCAAGTGCGACCCCCGGAGTTTTTCAACTCATTTCGCTTGAAACTGTCCAAGAGTTTATCAATCAGGTTGCGGCGCGGGGCAGGTGTGGGCTGTGGCCAGAAATCCTCCAAATTGTCCATGCGATTCAACACTTGAGCTGCAATGGCCATTCCAGCAGCCGCAGGTTGTGTTCCAAGAACTGGAATGACTCGCAAGCGAAAGTTTGCAACACTGCCAAACTCATCTGGTTTGTTCCGCTGCTCGTCACTGAGCGGTAGCAAAGCTCTCTGAACCTTTTGGGAACAGTAAACGAACGAGATTTGGCTCCAGTCCATATCCCCCAGTTTGGTTCTCCTTAGCTTCGTTGCCAATGGGTCATTGTCTATGTCGCGAAGTCCTTGTGCGATACACATCTTCGTGGGATCATCTTTTGCACCACTGCCCAGTGCACTGACCACTGGCAAGCTGTGCTCAGTGCAAAACGCCAAGAGATCCGCCTTCGTATTGAGGTCATCTATGCCTCGCTGCTCGTCTAGGGACGAAACAAACAGAGGGTGAAGTCATCAGAACCCTGCAAAAGACTTAGACATGTATGTGTATGTATATATATATATACGTATATTCATCCTGAGTATCCTCGATTATTGGGATCAAAAATGTTTAGATCCACTTATCGCCCAATAGCCACCAAAATCTCCAACTTAGGAGTACTTTTCGGAATAAGGGATTGTTAGAATTATTAGTGGCTAAATATGTAACAATATTTATTATAATTATATATATATTGATGATTTTTATTCTTATTATTGTTAATAATTATAATAATTATTGTTTGATTATTATTGTTATTTATGTATATATATATTATATTATATTATATTATATTATGTTAGATTATATTATATTATCTTAAATTATATTATATACATTTATATATCATATTATATATTTATTATTATTGTTATTGTTATTGTTATTGTTATTGTTTTTGTTATCATTATTATTGTCATTATTATTTATTATTATATATAATATCTAATATTTAATAATATATACAGTAATAACATACATATATATACATATAATAAAAATATTAATAATAATAATAATAATAATCTAATAACAATGATATTAATAATTCATTAATATATATATATATATGTCGTATGACCATCTGCTGTGATATGCCTCCAAGCGTCAGTCCACCACCAGCTTGGGTCGTTCCAGCTGCCCCGTGGCGCCCAAGAGCAACAGCTCCTCGGCGGCCTCGGCGGTGAACATGGCATCGCGGGCATCCACCACCAGCTGCGGGGAAATGGCCCGGAAATGCTCGGCGCAACAGGCGACCTTTGGGACGCCCACCTTGGTGAAAGACAGGGGGGAAAATGGGACCCACTTACAATGGCCTTTTTAAGAGGGAAAAGATGGGAAAATGACTTGAAAATGATGATAATCCATTGGAAATGGGGTAGCCTAGCTTCAGCGAAACCCAAATCCATACGCGAAAGTCTCACAGAGATGCGCTTTGTGACAGAAATCTGCTACATCAGTGGTCTTCACTCATCTCCACTTAAAATCAGTGTTTCACTCGACCTAGGCACGTCACGTCGCAGTGCCACTGCATGGCGGTTTAATGAGGAGAGCGAGACGCGATCAAAATCCACCAAGCGAAGGTGTCGTAGCGCAGTTGCACCAGCACCAGTTGCTGCTCGCAGTAAGGCATGAGCACAGTGGCTACCAACACCGCCCAAGCCCACTACCACCACTGGTGCATCCATGGGACGAGGATTGACTCCGCAAAAATGACAAGTCAAGCAGCAGAATCTGTTTTTCATGCTTTTGCTTCATGGTTTGGGGTCAGAGTTTCTTGAGTGTTTTGTTGGGAATGGAGCAGGATGGGGCAAATCTGACTTTGATCCAACAAATCGGACTGCGGTAATGGGGGAAAACAGTAAAGGCGCATCCTTCCCTTGATTGCTTTGTCGCTTGTCGCTCCATTCACTCTGAGCTATGGTCGAACAGGTCAAGCCACATCGCCAAGGGAAAACCAGCTTTCCACCAGCTATTCACCGTCTCCAACCCCCAGACCCCCAGGGCACCGGTGCTCTTGCAACCAGCCATCAGGATGATCCTTGTGCTCATGGCTAAACCATCCAGATGATCGACTTGGATCCTTGGGGTCCTGGAAATGGAGGATTCACGGCTGGCCAAAAGTGGTCAAACCACTGGGCTAAACAGTTTGCAGCCAGGAAATGCTACTTCAACTTTCTTAACCAGCAGTTAAGCATGATATTTGGCTTCGATTTCCGACATGGATGGCACCACTGAACGGAACCACGCATTTTTGCCACTGATTAAATCTGATGCCACAAGACCTGGATGGAGGAACGGCGATAGTTGCCCATGGCTTCTTGAACTCTTTGATTGGCCTCGCCGGATTTGGATGTGAAGAGATTGGGAAAAAGGAGATTTATTGAGGGAAATGGCAGCATGCAAGACTTATTGACTATTTAAAAGCGTGGTGAGGCAACGCTGAACAGTTCCTTCTCAACACCTCCTTGAACGACCCCTTGCTGTACAGCCTTTGCTTCAGGATGTTGCAGTCTGCGCCTCTTGTGCACTTTGGAGGCCCTTCTCCAGCTTTGTGAGCAAGGCTGTTGCAGTCTGCTCAAATTCTGCACGAGTGCTGGCAAGCCTTGACTGCACATGTGCGTTGCCACACCCAAGGGTCGATCAATCAGAAGTCTGAAAGTGCAATGAATTGCATTGTAAAAATTAATTGGTTCAATCTTTGGAAAATCTATTCGTTTGTCATACTTACATGGAGAACAAAAGGTACAGTATATTATTATTATTGTATTGATGGGACTTTATGAAAGGAGAGATGGACAGATAAAGCCATCCATCGCCAAAAGTGCTTAATCAGTCTGGAGAATGCACACCTCTTGCAAACGAGCATTCTGAAGAGGTGTAAGTCGTTCTTCTCTCCGCTTTGCGCATTTGCACCCTTGGTGTTTTGATAAAGATAAATAGAGTTAAGTATATTTTACATTGTTTTACTAATAACAAACGAATAATCCAAAAAGGTGGTTTTCTGCTAGTATTTGTGTACATAATGCATCACCATCACAAATTTATTTGAACTGTTAAGTCAGCACACATGGCAAAAAGTGTGCACCATTAACAATCTACAAAATGTAACCTTCTCATACCTTCTCCACTTTGCAAACAAGTTGTCAAATTGATAAGCAAACGCTCAGGTAACGGAAAGACATTTCGGCAGAACTTCCCATCCCACGATGGGTAGCCCTACGCTGAGAGTAAGGATCCCTCCAGCACCGACACTGCGAATGCTTCCCGAAGCTGCGCCATTGAGCCTCAAGCTCCGGAAAAATCTTCCACAAAGGCAATGGAAATCAATACTCCGTTGCCATATGAGGGTTTCTTAAAATGGAGGATCCCCAAGTCACCATAGGTTTCAATATTAAGTCATGATCTAATGGCTTGAATGATTTGGGGGTACCTCCATCTTGGGAAACCCCCACATTGTGTCTTTAGGATTCCCAGCGTTGTAGCCCAAAGACTGCTGAAAGCAGCGGACTGGCCGGATCACACAGATCACTGCCCGATCACATGTTTGGATTTGAGATTTAATGGAACTGACATCTAGCTGACATCAATGTCAATCTGAGATTTTGTTTCAACACTGAGCACACTGGTACCCCAGTGCATTGCCAGAGTGCGAACAGCACCAGATTTTGCTTCGCGGTGGCCAGATGTGACTCTGAACGCATCACGTCAACATTCCAGCCGAACAGCTCTCTGAGCCGGAGGGCTGCACCAGGGCTCAGATGCTTGTTGCCTGACGAGGGACATGTTTGGCTGTCTTCTGCGAGAAGAACGCAACTTGTGTGGAGAGGAGACATCAAAAACATTTAAAAACCATCTGATTTCAAGCTACAAAGTTGAATCCAAAATCCATTCAGAATCATATTTAAGAAGTAAGAAACTAGACGACGGATGGCCCGAGAGCGTAGAGGAGCAGGGTCTTCTCTTGTTAGTATGGAGACGCAATATTAGAAACGATATATGAAAGCTGTGTTATAGGCAGTCGAGAAGAGGAGT
>Ga0126342_10002652_pt1 | contig 28324 bp, 22 predicted proteins | sample Cyp1metagenome_FD_92528 | JGI IMG/M metagenome (GOLD analysis project Ga0126342, IMG submission 92528) | Coral microbial communities from Lord Howe Island, Old Settlement Bay, Australia - Cyphastrea 1 metagenome | ecosystem: Host-associated > Invertebrates > Cnidaria > Coral ... | reverse complement strand
TGCCTGGTTGATGTGGAGATCCATGGCAACCGACATGAAGTGCACTATGCCTCTTTCCCGGCCGTTGATCGCAGAGTTGTGATTATGCCACAGCGGCTCACGAGACGATTGATTTTGGAGTTTTCTTTGACTCTTCCATATTGTCAGCGTGTCCAGCATCGTTGTTTGGTGATGTTCAACGACAAGCCTTTGCCTCTGCAGGATGATGCACCATTTTGGGCGTCGCACGGCGATTACATTGTGATCCGCGTTCCTCCAGATGAAGATTGTGCAGACACCACATCCTACCTGATGGAAGATGCTCTTCGTGATGCTCGAAGGTCTCTTCTTGATTCTCCACTTGCGACTCCACAAGATGGATATTCTCCGAGTTTAGTTCCGTCAGAAGAAATTCGGCATGAGTTTGGTCGAGCTGATGATGAAGATGCAGCTTTGATCCAAACCTCCTTGCCAATGACATTGCCGCTCACTGATATTTCGGCCAAAGTTCTCAATGTCGATGATGCTGATCTGCCCCTTGATTCAGTGGCATGTATCTCCACCGGCACTGCTGACACACGGACTGAGCGAGCACCACCTGATTCCCCCCTGCAGCGAAGCTTGAGCTGGACCGAAGAATTTCTTAGAGCGATGGGAGCTCTGCAAACCGCTCAAGAGGATATGCCTGAGTTCCCCGCTGAACAAAATGTCCCAATGGCTGAATTGCCTTCTTGGGTCCAAGAGCTCTGGCCAATTTGGCGCCAATCCGCCCGACCAGGTCCTGGAGCGGTGGAATACATTGCCAGGGTAGAAACATGGTACACAGACCACAGCCGAGTGCAGCATTGCCTTTCATCGCGCATAGTAGTGCTTGGAGCCGACCCAACGTCATGGGTTACATCCATCCTTGCCGAATGGCGTGATTTGGTATTGCCTGACTTTGACATCCAGATCACAGCAGTGCTGCCCATGACTGATGACCAGGCGCCAAACATCTGTGCTCAGCTTCTATTGATTCAGAGACCTGACAGGTTCTCACGGTCCATTATTGTCACAGTCTCTGATACTGCAGTGCAACGTGGACTGCCACAATCATGTGCAATTGTTGCGGGCGACCACGTTCGACTTCACTCTGTACTGCTTATGACAGGACTGCTCTATCATTGCCCTCCGGAAGTTCTCACCAATCGCTGTAGACTCTACTATGGCACTCGAGAGCTCCGCGGTGAAGCATACATCCCGGCGGCACATGGTGATGTCTTCAACCTCATTATTCAACGTGATGTGACAGTCGACATCCACACCTTGATTGGGCTACCTGATCCGCATCTGAGACAACGACTTGCGGCCTTGCTTGAACAGGGCATCCATTATCTACATGTACAAGATGGAGAACGACCTGATCTTCCCGCTGTGCTTGCCCCCGATTGGTTTAGTCAGCTGGAACAAGTGTTTGATGCTCATGCTGCCTCTGAGCTTCTTGAAGAAGGACCAATCCTTTATATTCACACTTGGTTTTTGGATGCACTGACGACCACCAGATGTCCGGTGTCCAGGCCGGTTCGTCTCCTCCAAGACCGCAGAACATGGAGAAGTGCGCTGATTGCTGTGTGGCAAGACCAGATCCACACGCACCAGCCCATTGACTTTGCCTTTGTTGACCCGGCACCGCCCCGATTGCCTTGGATGTCACCAACAGCTCATCTTCTGCTGACGCAACACGCCGATCCTGTCCATGCTTCGGTTTTGGTCAGTGCCATCAATCATCAGGCTGATGATCCAGTCATGATTCAGGCCATGCACTACCTGCCGCAGCGGGTATCAGGAGCGGACGTTATTGATGCCCACATGGCACAAACTTTGAGAGGTCCATGCCGTGTTCGACGTGGCCCTCATGTTTTTCCAGCCATTCAAGCGGTCCAAATTGGTAATGGAGATAGTCTTGAAATTGACTTGCCTCCTGCGGCCACAGTTCAAGCATCCCCAGATCCAGATGCGCTGAATTTGCTCCAGCGTAAAGCAGCTATTACCAGCAGGAAAGCGCACCCAGTGCTTCTTTCACTCGATGCAGTGATCCCTCCAAACCAAGACGCTGACCTGACCAAGATCAGACCTCCAGAAGTGCTTTTTTCTGAAGAAGATGACTGGCACAATCGTCTTTGTGATATGGAGTTGCACTTTGCGCCCTTGCCTGAAAACCTTGACCTGCGGGCAACTACTCTGCATGCACTACAGGACCCTGCCAGCTACATTGAGTCCTCCTTCGCTGGACGGCTAGCCCTATATGTTGACGGCTCCGCCCGAGGCCATGCTGCTGCCTGGAGTGTGATTGCAGTTGAGTATGATGCGCAGGGACTCCCAACACTTCTTGGTGCACTTTCTGGACAAGTTGAATTGAATCACAGTTCTGCACAATGGATTGGGGCAATCAGTGCCGATAATGTTGCGGCTGAGCTTACCGCCTCCATTGCCGCTCACCTGGCTGCCATTGCCTTGGGACACCCAGCTTTCACAGTCATACGACCTGACTTGAAACTCAGTGCGATGCTCTCCACTTCTACGTGGTCATGCCACTCTCATAGTGAGTTGGTTGCAATTGCCCGTTGGCTGGGCGCCTGGTTTGCAAAAGGAGGAGGCACCTGCAATGAAGTACGAGGTCATTCGGCACATCCGTGGAACGATCTTGCCGATTCAGTTGCTCGACATGCCCTGAGTGTTGCCACTCCGGTCGGTGCTATTGACTTTGCCTTCTGCCACCAGCTGCTTATTTCTGGTGATATTGCGTGGGCCTGGACTGGACTGCAGCCGTCATGTTATGCACAATGCCTTCCACAAAATGGCGTTTCAACAAGTTGGCTGGCGCAACCCTCACTGCGAAAGGTTGGAGCACCACCCTCTAGCAGTGAACCCTATGAGGGTCAATGGAACCAAGTCCAATTCACTATTGCGTCTGCCAATGTGCTGGCAATCTCATCTGACCTCCCGGCATTTCCAACTGAGTCGGCATCCTCTCGCGCAGAAAGGCTCGACCAGCAATGGCATCAGCAACAGATCGCTGTGATTGGACTTCAAGAGTCTCGCCGTGCTGCAGGCCGCTATGCCACAACCCATTATCATGTGTTTGCCTCGGGTGCTACCCAGGATGGAGGAGCCCCACACGGAGGCTGTGAATTGTGGTTGCACAAGCAGTTGTCTTTCCTCAGTGCTCCAACACATTCACTTTCGTTTGCTCAACTCCGCCCAGCGATTTCATGTGCTGATCCGAGACGATTGGTTCTCCATTTGCATAGTCCACAATTTAGCTGCTCGTTTGTGGTGCTTCATGCTCCTTGTCGTAGTCAGCACAACTCTTTGGAGGAAGTTGCTACATGGTGGAGGCAGACGACCGACCTCTTGGACAAAGCCCAGCTCGCACCCATGACCTGGTTATTCATTGACGCCAATGCTCCTTTAGCGACTGGTGCATGTGAGAACTTTGGTGATCATGGGAGTGAATCCACTAACGAACAAGGTCATCTCTTTGAACAATTTATTTTGACTGGAAGATGGTTCGCTCCAACCACCATGAGCTGGTGTCACATTGGCCCACATGCTACCTGGACTCATCCAAGAGGACAACGCCTGCAGCGCGACTATGTCTTGTGCAGTGCCCAAGCGTTCCAATGGTGCAGTTCCTCGTGGACAGACCAGGCCCATGATGGTGGATTTGCTCATGAAGATCATGTTCCAGTTTGTCTTCAACACTCAGGATGGTGGTATGTGGAACAGTCAGCTGTACAGCATCAGTGGGATCGATGTGCATTTCTAGATCCAGTCACATGCGCTGCGTTCCAGCAGGCCCTTTCCACCTTGCCAGTGCCCAGCTGGACGGTCAACATCAATGATCATGCTGACCATTTTCAACATGGAGTCATGCAGTTGGCCCGCCAGTTCTTTACCAAGAAGTCTGGTGAACGAGTGCGTCCTCGACTTTCAGAGCCCACTCTAGCGCTCATTCAGCTCAAGCGTTCCTTCCTGGACTATGCACGTGCACAGTCCTGTATCCAGGATGAAGACGTCAAGACTGAACTACGCTCTATGGAGAGAATCATCCGAGCTCGGGTGCAAGCAGATCACAGACTCTTTTATGACCAGCTGGTGCAACAACTGGCCCAAGATGGAGCTCTTCATGACTTTCGTTCGGTTTATCAGTTGCTTAGTCGACTTGGTGGACGACCACGCCACAAAAGCGGCACAGGGCGGCCCTTACCGCTGTTGAAAACCGAAGATGGAAGGGTGGTCACTTCTTTTCAAGATCAACAACGACTGTGGCTCCGGCAATTTGCTGCGGTCGAAGGTGGAGTGCCAGTGGCTCGGCAAACATTGCCAACACTCATGCCTGCTGCCCTGGGACTTCCTGCAGAGCGACTTGATCTTGCCGCTATTCCCACATGCGAGCAGCTGGCATCCAAGGTTCGCAAAATGAAAAGAGGCAAAGCTCCAGGTCCTGATGGCCTGCCGGCGGAAATCTTCAAGGCCGGAGCTTTACCAATGCTGCATCATGTGGTCGCGATGACGACCAAGACAGCCATTCATGCTCGTGAACCCAACAGCTGGCGTGGTGGACGCCTTATTCCGTTGCATAAGGGCAAGACAGCCAGGTCCGATCCGACCGGTTACCGCTCCATCTTTGTGAGCAATTTTGTCACCAAGCTCTACCACTCGGTACTTCGAGACCACTTAGTAGACGTTTGGCATCATGCCCTTTCCCACTTGCAGTTTGGCGGTCGAAAAGGATGCAGCTCAGATACTCCTCATCTACTGGTCCAACAGCACTTTGAATATGCCCATGCCAAAAAGCTGCCATCTGCTGCATTGTTTGTAGACTTCAAGTCGGCGTTCTACACTGTCATCAGGCAAGGTCTTTTCTCCGACAGCCTAGATGAAACCACGTTTATTGTGGCCATGCATCGGCTTGGTGTTGCCCCGCAAGACTTGGTGGAGCTACTTTCCACAGCTGCTCAGGATGAAGCCACCAAAGGCCTATCCTCGCATGTGCAAGCATTGCTCACAGACTTGTTCCGTGGTACCTACTTTGAGCTGGATGGCCTATCCGAAGTCGCTTTGACTTCGCGTGGCACACGACCAGGGGACCCGGTGGGTGATATCCTCTTCAACCTCGTGATGGCCATTGTGCTCAAGGACATCACTTGTGCGCTTCAAGAGGCATCCTCCGCTACGTGGCTGGGCTCTCCCACACCTGTGGAAGCGCTGCACCATCATGACGAGCCCCCTGTGTTTGCCTTTTATGAGGTTGCTTTCGTTGATGACTTAGCAGTGCTCTTGCGAGCCGCGGATATTGAGCAGCTCCTTGACTTTGCCGCACAGGCCCTGCAAGCCGTGCATGATGCAGCAGGAAGAAGGGGATTATCCCTCAATATGCAAGCCGGCAAGACTGAGCTCATTTGTGCTATCGTCGGCCCTGGAGCCCGGAAAGCCAAAATCCAGTTGGCGAGCCAGCAAAACTTGCATCCGGTCACATTGGGTGGCCAGCTTCATCACCTTCGATTGGTCCATGCTTACAAGCATTTGGGCGGTTGGGTTCATGCTGACGCGCAATCTCGCCACACAGTCAGGGAACGGCTGACTTCGGCACGCCAAGCATGGGGCCCTTTGGTTCGACCGTTTTTTCGCAAATCTTCGGTCCAACTGTCCACAAAGGTCATGGTTATTCAATCGCTGGTAGTTTCGAGACTCACCTACAACATGCATGCGCTCACGAAGCTTTCACCTCGTGTTCTTCGAGAATGGGAAGCTGGCATGCGATCCATGATTGCGCCCTTGGCTCGGCCCTTTTTGCTGGGACTCCCGCCTCTCCAGTTCACGGCCACTACCTTGTGTGGATTGATCGGAGTATTAGCGCCGACTGACCAATTGCATGTGAATCGATTGCGCTACGTGAAACGATTGGTGCAACATTGTCCAGCGGTTCTTTGGAACCTTTTACATGCCTTGTCAGATGCTCCTTACTCCTGGATCTCCTCCCTGCGTGAATCCTTGAGATGGCTGTGCAAGCACTATGGTCCCAATCGTCTTCCTGGACCGGATGCACCCTTTGAGGACTGGTGGTCGCTTATTGCCTTAGCTGAGCGCTGGAATGGATTCGTCAAAAGAGCCGCCCGCGCCTGCTTGTCCTTTAACAAAGCAGTCGCTCAACAACTGGTTTGGGAGAAACTCTTGCGAGATGGTGCGCTTCCCCCTTTGGACCAAATGCCGGCTCTGGCGGAGCCTTGGGCGTGTGAGAAATGTGACTTGGTTTTTGCTTCGAAGAAAGCTCTCGCAGTTCATGCGACCAAAGTCCATCAATATCGTGCCCTTGTTCAACATTTTGCCATTGATGGCACCTGTCCCTGCTGTTGCCGAATTTTTCACCAGCGGAGTCGCCTGATGGCTCATTTGCGGACGATGCATTCTTGCTTGGAGCAGCTTCGCGCTTGTTTTCCTCCGTTGCCGGAAGTGATGATTCGAGAGTTGAATGACTTGGATGCTGCTCACACCCGTGAGATGAAAGCCCATGGTTGGTTTGGCACCAGAGCTCTTCAACCTGCGCTACGGGGATTTGGCCCTTCCTTGCCTGCACCAGGATCACCGGAAGCGGCCTCGATGCTCAGCAAGTGGACCCTTCGCCGACCTCCTGATCAAGAACCTATGTTCGAAGCTTTAGCTGGACACTGCGACGCTCCGGCAGGCGGGAATAATAACCCTGAGGTCAGTGAAGCGGAGTCGTCTGACTCCATCCGCTTTGTTGTTCAAGCCACGGGCAACATTGGAGGCAAGGAGGGTCGTTACGAGATGGGAGGTCTTGCGCGTCTTCATGCAGCACTGCATATTCGCACTTTGTGCTTCATCCACTTTTTCAGCGGATACAGGCGAGAGCACGATCTCCAAACCTGCATCGAAGGTCATTGGGTTCAAGGCATCACCCAGCTCTTCTGCGTGTCGGTCGACTACTGCCTGCAGAATGCCAATGGAGACCTCACTTCAGAGGCAAACCAGAAATGGTGGGCTGACCGCATCTGCAGTGGGGCTATCTGCGGCGTTGGAGGCGGACCACCATGCGAGACGTACAGTGCTGCTCGTCTATTACCTGACGGCCCACCACCGCTACGTTCCCATGACCATATTTCTGGCCTGCCATGGAACTCCCCCAAAGGTTGGAAGCAGACGGAGCTAGGGAGCATTCTCATGAGGTTCATTTTGCAGATGCTCATGCTTGTCGCTAGGATTGGAGGGTGCGCCTTCTTGGAACACCCCGCCTTCCCGACCTGGGCGATCCAACACCGACCGTCTTCCATTTGGTCGACCAAGGTGGTGAGGTTTTTGCGCAGATTGGCTTGCACCGAGATCCTGACGCTGGACCAGTGCATCTATGGATGTCCTGCGCGGAAACCTACAACCCTTATGCTGGTGCGCATGTCTGGAATGGTGGCACGGACTCGTGCATTGGGAAGAGGTGGCCGCTGCCCTCATGCAGGTGGATGGCATCAAGCATTGGCAGGGCGCAATGAGCAGGGCGCCTTCCATACTTCGGTAGCAAAGATCTATCCACCGCAATTGAATGCGGCATTGGCGCAAAGCGTCGCAGATTTTGTGCTTGACCTCACAAGCACCGGACAAAGGGTTGAGCCCTTGCCCGAAGATTTTTGGCTGTTGCAGTCCTTCGACTACGTCGACCGCACACAGGTGCAACCCGACCATTACGGGTAGGTCGCGGTACAGGAAGGACTCCAGCTTTGCATGCACCGAGCAATGACTGCAGTAATCTGAAAGGAAAAAAAAGGTTTCAAGTTTCTATTCCAAAATAAGGATCCCAGAAAAATGCTTGGAAAAATGATACGCTACGCCACTGAAAAAATAAAACGTCTCTGACCAAGACAGAGACACCTGGCACTATCATTAGAACTGGCCAATCGGAATTAGGTCAGGAACATATGGGGATGGGTCAAAATTCAAGCCCCATGGGACCATAGATTTTAGATGATTTTAAATGTATTTAGTATATGTTTGGTATTAAGCATCTAATTATTGGGGTACATTGGGGTACCCAATTTTGACCTATACCCATATTCCACAATGAAAAAGACCTGTTAATTTTCCCAAACATGTATAGCCCCATGGCCCATCGACAGCATAACATGTCCTGAATACTTTTGAGATACGACGATCTTCAGTGAGTTCCACCATGGCCACCGGCGCAGTGAGTTCCACGTGGCCACCCTGGCCATCCTGGCTGTTTGTTGTCAGAAATCCCACTGTTTTTCGGTGATCAAATATTTTTGAGTCTGAAAAATGGTGCGACACAATGAAGATGAGTGGGGATTGGCACAGCAGAAACATGAAAGATAAAAACAGTATACAATCCTTGCGGCTTGGGACACGGTAAGAACAGCTCACTAGAATCTGCGACAGCTCTGGGACACAGAATTTCTCTGTTCCGTAATGGACTTTCTGGTTGTGGATCTACAGCAACCCAACAAACAACTGCCATTGGTATTTTTGGTTGGCTTAGGGCCAGGTTCCCAGTTTGTGGATCAAATCTATCCTTAAACCCAACGCTCCATGAATTCTGGGTCATGGCATGTCATGGCATTCTTGCAGGCAAAGTTCGCTAAGTACCAGTATCATACCAGTATCTTTGTTGCTTCATATGCCATCTTTTACAGTTGCACCGCAGTTCTCCGCACACTGCGCGGCCATTGGGAACCCAATCCATCAGGCTGGCCTTGAAGGAGCTTGCCATGCAGGCCTGTTCCTGGAATGCACTTTGGCTCATTTTTTAGAGGTGTTTTTGGAGCAAAACATAGCAAAACTACCAAGTTCATCCAAGTTCTCCTTGTGGCAGTCTGTCCTTCTAGGTTGGAGCATGATCATCGTGGTTGTTGGATCCATGGATCTGAGATGATCTGAGAACGTGGCAGGGCCCGCCATGGCATCTTGTGTCGAAGTTCTTCAAAAATGAACCAAAGTGAGGAATGAAAGTCTGAAAATGTCTGAACTGAACTCCCTAACCCCAAATCATCCCAAATCCTTCGAAGATATGTGCGCCGTGATTCATGCACGTAGATGACCTGCGGCATCCTGCGGCATGTTACATGATTGGATCGATGAAATCCAACCATGAACCACAGCACTTTATCACTTGATCCAAGGCTCAATCTGAGATGCAGGAAAAAACTCAAAGGGCAATCAAAGTTGATATGTTGCGTGTATGAGCTTGCATTCACAGCTGATTCACTGGTTTCAAATCAACTTCTGCTTCACCAGGCATTGTTTTGACGCTGATTTTGACAGTGCAATGCTATGGTAAAGTCAACTTATCTGGAGGGAGCCCTTCCTCTCTGTCGAAAGTCGGCTCTGGAAAAAAACCAGGCATTCCGAGAGGACGCCTAGGACCCTTTCACCAACTTCTGGGGGAAGCCCAGAGCTTCATTGCTGGTTGATGCTGGTTGGACCTAGAAAGTCCAGAAAACTGTGCTTTCTGAATGGCAGAACCCCCCAGCCAATATAAATTCCGAACATATCTTAATATGCCGATTGTTGTTGATAAAACAATACTCTGTCAATCAATAGGTATGCATTGTGCATGTAGCGACAGAATCCCTTCAGAACAGCATCAGAAGCCCCAATCATTAGCCATCATATTCTGGACTCTTTCCCAACTTTTGTCAGTTCGTTTCCCCTTTCATTGCTAGTACCCCATTTCATGATAACATGATGTCGTAAGCATCATGTCCAGCCTCAGCTTCAGATGTTTTTTTCGGCTCTACCCTATGGATACCTCCAAGGTTTCCATGTTCATCCACCCAAATTACATGTTTGAACGCCGACATTTTGGAACTATTAGACACCTTTGCCTGGCCCAAGATCTGACGTGGAGCCACGAAGCTGGCAAAGGGAGCTTGGCCGAGGTGATTGCCTCTCTGATCTGTGATGCACTGTCTGCCGAACCACAGCCGCAACGTCACTCCGGCTAACATAAGATGTTCCAGGGCAGGAATTGTTTGTGTATCTTGATATCCCCAACAGATTGGGATAGCTGTTCAAAGTCGGTGTGATTGCTTGTAAACTGAGAAAAATGCATGTCTTGGCGATTCATCAAGATATCATTTGATATAACATGATATAACCATCACAAATCACCATGTTCAGCATGCAACTTGTAATTTGACATACCATTCTTTCCTCGCAGTTGAAATTGTGAAGCGACCATATGTCATGGATATAATCGTGAAACACAAAGTACTGTATCATGAATATCGAACATCACATCTGTTGTATCCATGTCATTGGTACAGCTCTGTTTTCACAGCTTTTCCCATAAAATCCCAGCCAGGTGGAAAAACATAGCTTGGAAAAATGCCTGATTTTTGGAGGAACCATTGACATCCATCGTGAGTATTGTGGATATTGGATCCCGACTATATCCGATCCTATCCCCCAGAAAAAATCCCGTGTTTGTCAATGGATGACCGTAACATATCCCATGATATCCCACAGACCAACATATTCCCACAGAATGCTTGGATTGATTGGTTGGACATGGGATATTTAAATCCAGTTCTCCCCAAGTATGATAATATAAACCCTACTCCCAAGATATCCATCACATTCTTAGCATTACTATTATCCATCATAGTATGATTATCATCATCCCTATCCCAATAACATAGTATTATTCATCATAGTATCATTGTCCATCATAGTATTATTACTATTACTATCATTATGGACATACCCATGACGCCCGGATAGGCAAAGTGACCATGTTCTCTGGTGCTTTTGGCTGCCACGGCTGCTGCCGGCTGAGAGCTCGATTCAGTGATCCTCAAGTGGCTGTGGATGTCTCTGAACAAAAAATACCTGTGTTTTGCGATCAAAAGTGATGACATACCATGGTATAGATGGTCCATTTATAGATGATTGATCAACAGTTACCATCTGGTTATGACTAACAGTTTGCCATGGTATAGATGGTCCATTTATATATAGATGATTTTCCCAGCTATAAAGCCCCATTTAAAGAGGGGATTTTCCACGGCTATGTTAGTCATAACCAGATGGTATGACAATGGATGGTAGCTAAGTTGATTTATCACGTAGTTTATACACCAATTTGCTATCATACACTGTCATAACTCCTCTCTTAGGTATGTGGATGGGGCCCCAGTTCCTTGGCTAAGTTGGAAATATTAACTATGTTATAACAATAGTGTATGATACGCAAATAGTTATATTTAGATGGGGTTCTAATCAACTTTTAACTGGGGGGCACCATCCTGTATACAGGGGTCTCTTAAGTCATGATCCCCAAGTCACCATGGCTTTCAATGCTAAGTCATGGTCTAAAATGCTATGTTTTCAGGATACCATTTAAGGGATACCACCATGACGAAACCGAAACCCCAAGCCATGGGAAGCTATGGAAATGGATGACCATCCCCTATCGAAGCCATCTTTCTGGTGATCAAATTGGATAAAATAGGAATTGATATCATGAAATATCGTGTTTGAAATAGTATTTTAGAGTATGAAATAGTGTTTTATAGTATGAAATATAGCATTATAACAATTATATATAAGCAAACTGAGCAAATCTGTTGGAATCGGAATAAAACTCCAGAGCATCCCCAGACTCAAAAGAACAGCCTTTATCTGGATGCTTTGAAGATCACTGGCTGTATTTTCTGCAGATTTTCATCCATAAATTTCCATCAACATGCCTTGAATCAACAAGAAGTGACATCAAAAAAGTGGTACATTGTGGTATTTTGATTACAGTACCCTCTGGTAATTTAACATAGCTATTGAAAATTGCCCGCTTGTAGTTGATCTACCTATTAAAGATTGTGATTTTCCATGTTAGTTTACCAGAGGGTAGAGGACCACCTCAATCTTCAAGTTTTTCGTGTTTCAGACTCAGAATTTGTAGCATCCCTGTTGGCCAGGAACCTCCAATCTATGGTGAGATACGCCTTCGGCATAGCTCACAAGAAACACCATTTTGTGAAACGTATAGCCCCCGCTGATCGCAAGGATCAAGGGACAAGCAAAGAGCAAGTCGGCCAATGGCTCTATGATGCAAGCGACTATTAACCATCTTGATCCGATATTCTAATAATATCTATATATATATATATTCAATGTACATGAATGTTGTGTTGGGTCCAGTTGCTCCATTCAAGTCACAAAAACCATTGGGTTTTCTCTCATCGCCTGACCGTTCTTTGCCAAATTCCTAGCCAATGCCGCGCCATGATGTCACAAGCCCCTGGCTGCTGTCGGCTATGCAAACTCTAGATCGGAACATGGTCTAAATGGTACAAAAAGAGACACTACGGATGCGGAAAAAAAGCATTTTCTATTTGACGTTAAACATGAAAAAGTATCAACAGTTGGGAGGATACAGTAACTTTGAAGCACATGCACGCCACCCAGGATGGTTGATGTCAGAACATAGCAACCTTTTACAAATTAGGGATTGCTTGTCAAAGATGCTGTTGAACGGTTGAACATAATTATCAACAAATCCCTCTGGAATAGTTCTGGAACTCATCAATTGCATTTAGCACTCGAATGGTCCCAGTCATATATACTGTTCTCCCCCGATAGGTGACTTGTATCCCAAATTCACAATCAAACTCTTCACTCCCAATGTATAGATCAGATGTTCCATTTAAATCCACTAGAGGGTGGTTTCCTAGACATGTCGGGAAGCTGCAAGTTACCAGTATCAACATGGATTTCCTGATCGCGCCGCATGTTGGGCTTGTAGCTTCGTCTTTCCAGTGGATTTCCGTGTGTCAGGTGTGCACGGGTGGATGGCGATGCGAAAGAAGTTGGGGTCTCCCTTCGTGGAGTCGCTGGGGATGGTCGGAAGAGAATTTTGGGCACAAGGTCATGATAGCCATGTGTCGCCATGTGTCGCCATGTGTCGCCATGTGTCTGTAGAGACTGTAGAGACTGTAGAGACAGACTGAAGACAGATACATTTCAATGTCATTTCTGGTTGCCAAGGAGCGGAATCGACGATGGTTTTTTAGGCAGCAACCCTTCATAAAGCCCATCCCCAAGGTGTGGCTCTTGATTGGCCCTGCTGGGCCAGACGCATGAACATGGAGGGCATGTCCAAGCATCTGGGATGCAGCTGTGACTGCCACTTTCGCGCAGAGAACCCCCGGAGAAATCCACAGTCTGATCCAGTCGCTTTTCCGATCTTCCAAGGCTTCACTCAAAAACACTGAAACACTGAACGGGGCGGTTGGATTCCACATTTCTGCCTTTTTGGGGCTGTCTTGGCAGCTAAAATCTATTAAAATATCGCATGCCCATCCCAAAGGTAGTTGTTGCTGACCACTTTTCTTGGGCATACGAGTATGTTCTAGTATCGAGAATTCCACATCGAAAGGTTGGTGCTTGCACCCCACATCTGTGGGACAGCATTTAAGTCCCAGTCTTGTTTGGTAGAATACTCATTTGTGCTTCGAGGATCATTCCACTTAGTAAGTGGTAAAAACCCTATTTTAGTAAGCCCCCCAAAATTGTTGTATCCCAGCTATTCAAATGGATTCTAATGCTATGAAGGATCCGTGGGATGATCCTCCAAGTAATTGTGTATCCATTCATCAGTTGCAAAATTCGATGATTCTCCCCTAAAAATCTCACTATCCCATGATTGTCCACCATATTCCCAGTTAAGATCTGTAGGATTCTCCAAGTATTCCCTTCCCATTTTTCTCTGATCATTTCAGCGACTGAAGAATGCAAGACATGCTGACCAAAGCCATCCAGAGGGCTGGTTCCAGCCCCGGTTGGAAACATCCAAGGCAGCTTCAAGTTACACAACCAGAAGTCTAGTCCGAAAATTTCTGATAAAATCACAAAAATCTACAGGATATCGCTACGTTTAGAGTAAAAACCTTACTGTAGATGTCCTTTGAACCATTCCGATGATGTAGATGAAGTTCAAGCCTGCACAAACCCAGGTTGTCATCAATAATGCCAAACCCTGGATGAATGTTAGGTCGTCAAAGGATCCAGGGCTTCCCACAAATAGTGCTAATCTGCTACAAAAAAGGGTATCTCCCCAATGCTCAACAGCCCAGGGTCCCAAAAATGATGGATTCAAAGCTCAGCAACTTTACGGAAATAGCCAGGGTCTGGCAAAGAAGCATACTACATCATACTACTATGATATTCCAAGCATCAAGTGCAAGTTCATATACAGTTTCACGTTTCAAGATAGTCTATTGTGCCTATACAATATCATCATACAGTTAAGGGCCTTTAACTTTACCAGATTTACATTGTTATCAATGGGCTTCTCGTTCCGTAAATTCCGTAAATGGGGGGACTCAAGTGACTTATCACTGCTATTTCGGGCCATAAATTTCTGTACCATTTTTCTGCCGAGATTTGGGCCCTGGTGTATCCAACTTCCAACTGGGCCAGGTAATAAGATCATGTCGCAAGTGGCTGCAGGGCATCATAGTGCAGGCCACCTTGATACAGTACCTGGCCGATCTACGGGATGTTCCAACTTGATGTTGCCTGGATGTATCTGAAACATGAAAACATATGAAAGCATATATGAAAACCACTGGAACTCAAAATGGTGATCCCAGTTTACGCAGTTTACGTCTTTGCCAACTGTCAGGCATTGAGCTTGCGGCATGGATGGTCTTGTCCTTAGGACAAATGTCAACTGCGCATCAATCATCAATTCATCCCAGGGATTCAGAGCTAATTAACCGTCCCATCCAGTGCACAAATAACACAAATAACAACAACCATAGTTTAATCACAGCTTAAAGACACCAACATATGCTGACACATTCTATCATGGCTGTACCATCTCAAGAAAATGATCTTAACATGGCTCAACGCTTGAGCCTGCCCTCTGGTAATTCATTGTAGCTGTGGAAAAACACCATTTCTGATAGGATCTTTAGGATCTAATGAATCTAATAGGCAAATCATCTATGAATGGGCCATCTATATATCCTACATTGGAGGGTACACCAGCTATGCAGCTCTCCCAAGTGCTGAGCTGTGCACTGCATTGGGATTATCAAAGCATGAAATGCGCTTGAACTCGGCAGAATACCTCCAGCAAGTCGTCACACTGAATCCCTGAAAAGATCTGTGGTGCTTGGCAACCCCAAAAAAATGTCAAGTTGGAAACCTGGACAATCCAATTCATGGGAATTCTTGTCATATTCCGACATGTTCCTGGGGGATATCCCCCAAAAAAGGGATAATTTGGGAATCTCAAAATCAATAAATCAGTGGATCCACAGAAAAGAGGGGGAACTGATGATATATGATGAGATCATTCTTCCCAAGAGTTGATGAATTTTGGCATGGGGAACCGCCATGCCAAAACCCCCAGGGATGGAGAAACAGCGGCAAACCACGTCACAACACTCCTCACCTGCCCATACTCTCATACACGTGAATGTTCACATGCTTGAGAGTAGAGCAGCATGCCTGGCAGTGGGCAATGGATTCGCCAAAGCACAGATTTGGGCACTCCAGGTTTGGGATGGACTTGAACTGACTTGAACCATCTCACTTTGGTATCACTCGTGTATAAGTACGTGGCACACCTGTCGTCTTGCCAATCTCTTCAGTTGAAATGATGACCTCAAACATGCTGGCGTCACCATCTCGATTCCACCCCCCCAGCCAGAAACAGCTTGTCGCCGTGCGTACCTGAAGTAAAGCCTATGTGAGAATCTTGCACACAAACCTTGGACCATCTTGAGATCTTTGTTGTAAAATGTTGTATAATGTTGTAAATCAACGACGCCGGTGTCTGTGTGTATTGCATGGGTTTTGTCCAAAAAAATTGGGCACCATGGAGCAAAATTCGCGTACGAAACCATGGGTATCCGTAATCCGTTATATATATATATAGGTATATCATTTATACATATTTATACGGTATATCATGGTACCTGTATATCATACTCCAGGTATCAACTGGTTTTTTTTAGCCAAAAAGGGGCACTCATTCACGGAGTTGTTGGAATCCCATCGGACCCACTCCTTCCGAAGTTTTTTCGGCAGGTCGATGCCAAACGGCCAAACGTTCCACCCTTGTAGTGACTTATTGTAGCAACCAGATGCATACATCTGTGAATCAAGTAAATTCCTATCAAAGTCGGTGATAATATGTGATAATATACATTGTCTATCTTTTCTGATCTTTTCTGGGTAGTATAAACCCAGTTGCTAATCATCCACCTGTTCATAATCCCATTTCTGTCCATTGAACTTGCGCATTCGAACCATGATTTAGTAAGGAAACATGGTGGTTTAGTATGGGTCAAACACATATGGGACCCAGCTACAAGGGGTGTTGAAAATGGATTGGAGGATCATCCGTTTATGTCCATCATTGTCTAGCACTATCCGTCAGTTGATGCAATAGCTGATATAATAGTTGATTACTAGATGCCCCATTCATATATATATATATATATTCATATCCATCAATAGAATCAATATCCATCAATATCCATCAATAATATTAATATGTATATATATATTTATATAGTTTAATAAGTTTAATAGCTGGGGATTTCCCCAAATCACCACCACTTGCTCCAGTCGCAAATGACGTCCGATCGCAGTCCTCCAGCGTGTCTCCTGCAATTTCCAGCTTCGGGTTATCCTTCAGGAATCGTGCCAGTTCATGACGGAGCGTGGAGGCATTGGTGGTCCTAAGGCCTCATGTCGCGCCACCGGATGGGATATGGTGGAAGTGGAAAAATCTGGGAAAATGCCACCAGAATCCAACAATATGGCTCTGCAAAAACATCAATCAAAATGAATCAAGATGAATGAAGAAACAATGGGGATGAGGGATGCAACATGGGATAAACATGGATAAATTCACCATGACCTTAACTGAACTTTAGGGCGAAAACTCATAAACTGTCGGATTATATAAACTGATGTTTTTACTGACCCTGACTAAATGACCAACTGACATGCGACCATTTCTCAATGATCTCAATGAGCCCCCCCAAAGATTTCCATGGGAGTCATTTTGGCACCCGCACCGTAGCTGAGGGAATGGTATAAGCAACTGCCATCCCCCGGCTGGGGGATGACTCTTGCATTCCTGACATCCCCCCATTTTCTGGCGGACATTTTTCCCCATGGACTTTTTGAAAAACAAAAAACAACCAAACACCGATGGAATTTGATAAAATCGGCACCAAATTTTTGTGTCAATGTCATGGATGGATAAATTGTTGTCCCAGTTTTTGGACCGTCCTGTGGCATGTTCCAACTTCCAACTTCTCTGAGGGATGGGCCGCAGGACGAAATTCCCGCCGCTTCCCCCCATTTGATGGGGGTTGTTTTTGCAGCCGTAGTTGACCTTGGTATGCGGATGATGTGGATGTAAGCGATTGGGCAGGGAACTGATCAAGCAGGGGTAGAACTGGTAGGAACGATCAAATATTGGGCGCAACTTAAGTGTATCAGCCCCCCAAGACGCAGGTGTCCATCTTCTAAAAATGGAAAACAGGTGGATTTCAGGGCTTCCAAGTTTCTGCAACCCCAAATAGATCAAATAGGATCAAATAGGATGGTTCACTCATCTAACATGACCAATGAAATCAGCATATCCATCGTGAAGTCTGCAGCCTTCAGGCTCCCAACCCATGCATCCTTGTGCTTTTCGCGATCTTTTTGAAAGTGCGGGCACCTGCCACACTGAAATTCCCACATGTCAATATCATTTTTGTAAAAAAATCATTAATGATATGAATGTGGTAGTAATCAACGATGATATCAATTAGAGTTGGATATTGACACATAATGATGGATATAAGTGGATAATCCGATCCGCCATTCATGGGCCTCATTTATGTGTGCGTTGATTCCCTGCTAAACCACCATGGTTTCGAATGGAGTTGTTCAATATCAATGTGGGATGGGATTAGAGGCTCTGAATTTTTCCGGTGATACCCATTTTCGTTTTGCCTTTGGTCGGAAAGAAACACACGCTTGATGCCAAAGTCCACTCTCGAGAAGAGTCGCCTATTCAGAACTACAGTTTTAGAGGTTTTGGAGAAGATCGCCAGAAAAGACCAGAAAACACTCAGGACGATTTGCTGTATGAACTTAGTAACAAATTTGGATATTGACCGAATAAATATAGGAATTCGCCATGAAACATGGTCTTAAGTATTAAGCAGCATTATATATGAATATATAATTATATATATGGTAGGGGATGAACTCACATATTTGGGGAGCCGTTCAATGGGAGGGTGCTTAACCCGCTCATTCGGGCACCGTCGCCGATTCAAATCGAGCCTCTCTGTGGCGTGTTTGCCGTCGCACTTGTCGCAGGTGGTGGATCCGGAACTTCCGCCCGAGTTCAGGCCTGGCAAAAACACCACCTGTGATATGATTTGAAATAAATGGGTGAAAAACACAATGTATATACATATATATATAATGGTATATGTATGGTATATGTATATAAGTATATAAATTATATAATATATACATATTCAAATGTATCAGACTCTAATATGCATACATGACATGTGCCCATCTTGGACTTTGCGTTCATCAGAGTCCTTTCGGCGGCCTTCGCGGTGAGGATTTCCAGTGCTCCTGTCTGCAACAAAAAATCTACAGACCCCTCAATTCTTTGGAAACATCATGATTTTCCACCTCTATTTAAACGTTTGCTGGAGGATATATTTATTGGTACGTACTATAAATGATGTATATATACATCTACACGGTCATATAACAACTATATACGGTCATATACTGACTACATTTTGAACTATAGTTATAACTCTAGTTCAAAAACTATGTATATACATGTTTTTATATATATATACCATCCAGTAAATTAACATAGACCCTGGCAGATGGGGGTTGGAAGATTAGTTTCCACTATTAATTGGTCATTTTCAGGGTCTATGTTAATTTACCATAGGGTATATATATGGAGGTTTCCATACATGGTGGTACCCCAATAGATGGTTGGTTTACCATGGAAAATCCGGTTGGTCTTCCCAAGCCTCGAAGCCTTGGATCCTGTGACACTGCGGCTGCGAGTGCTACTGGCCTGGAACGGCCAGCGGCACCAGGATTTCATAGGCAAATCATCATGTTTATCATGATTTATGATGGGTTTATGATAGGTTTATGATGGTCTATAATGATTTATGATAGGTTTATCATGATTTATGATAAGTTTATCATGTATCAATGAGATGAAATGAGCCAATTTCCAAAGTTTAACCAGTAAATGATCATATGTCACCTGAAATGTTCGGCTGTTTTGGGCGAGTTACCAACTACCACGCATTATTCCCGTGACGTCGCAGTGAGGTCGCAATAATTCATCCAGGTGCAACATACATAAAGAATAAAGCATGGAGACGTGCCCAAAAAAACAAGGTAATGTAAAACGTGTTCCCGTTTTTTTTTTCTACATACAAAATTCATATCATCATATATTATCTAATATCAAATATATAGAATTGATTGGATATAGGTAGATGGACGTATTCCGTATTACAGTACTAGAAAGTGTACATGTCTATACATCATGGTACCCCCAGATATCATCCATTTCTTGCGGGATTTTCCATGAAACCAACCAGCGATTTATTCGGGGTACCCCCCTTGGGGAACCCAGAGATGGAAATCTACACCTCCGAGGCGGAGTTTGTAGATAGCAATGTTGCTTTATAAATCCAACTTTACTAGGTTTTATGGCAACTTTATGGCAACTTTATGGCAATTGTAAATATAGTTGATGAGGTTTATAAACCAACATGCACACACAGTCACACACACACACAACTGGGGGAAAACCTTGTAGGACCTAAATTGCAATTTCAAACCTGCAGGTCTTAACCATGACAAATGTGTTTTTTTGGAAACCATTGGTGATACCATCTGGAAAACCACAAGAACCACATTCACTGATTATGACTAGTCTGCCACATGGTGACACCAGTTGGAATGGAACCATAAAACAATAACCATTAATCGAGCAATGGCCAACACAATTTCATGACAACTAACAATAAACATCATTGGGCAACTGATGTTGCCCAATGGAGATATACAGTAAGTGTGAGTTGTTTGTTTATTTTTTTTCGGGGTCATGTCATATACGAAATACAAAGCACATTATCATTTCGATGTGTACTATTTTTACATTTTTTTCAATCCAGAATGGTAAGACATGATAGCCCATCGCTCAATTTCCATGGAAATTTGGCAAAGCATTATCCATTCAACCCATTGGTCACGGGATTTGGACCAAAATCCTAGCTGAGCTTTCCAACGTCACGGGAGAGACCTGGAAGAGGATTCAGCGAGGCTTTGAATCATCAACTCCGTTCTGAAGGTTTTGAGATGTTTTGAGACCTAAGGAAACAATCAGTCCAATTCGACTAAAATTGTCTTGTCAACATGATTTTGGCTGATTCTTGTGGTTGTTTTGGATTTTGCAAATATGTATGTTTATACCTTTTTCTGGGCATTATTTTGCACTCAGCTGTCTCTATGACAACACTCCTAGCATGCAAGGAAAACATGAGAGGGGCTCGCGATATCTCATGGTCAAACAAACATGTTGATCTGTTCCTTCTCAAACCAGCCAAATGACACTCTGACTAGTGTGGTAGCCAGGTAACCAAAATCATTTGGATTCCATTTGGATTCCATAGATGGATCATTTTGCATCCCAAGTAGGAGGTTTAATTTTTTCCAAAAATCATCAAAAATCAGCCGCCAGCAATCGATCCCTTCACCTGGATCAAAGGCGGATCGATCAGAGCCCCGAGAGGCCCCAGCATCATCTGGCGTCGAATTTTTTTCATCCCCGGAATCCCATGGGAAATGGCTGGGACATCATCCATGGAGCTACAAAATTTGCACCACACACGAAATGGGAAAATCAACAGTGGTGGATCATAACTGTGAAAAATGGACGAACATAGCCCTTTTATAGATGATTTACATGCTAAAGGTGGCGACTTTCAGTAGCTATATGTTAATACGAACTTCTTAAATTTAATGGGGATACAACTTATCAAAAAAAAATATGGAGATATGATGGTAATGATGCACTATTCTGAGGATATAATTTTGTGTTAATGCAGACATCTTAAACCACAATTGAATGTCACACCTTTAGCTTGTTAAATCCTGATATATCCTGATGTTTCCAAATATTTTGCTGGTGCAATTCCAATTTTCATAACTACCACTATAGTTCAAATATCTTCAAATCAACTTTTCCCAAGTCTTTTTGCTGATTGAATCACAAGTTTCCGATTTTTTGGCGGATAAAACCCTGAGCTCTGGGATCCATGCTGGAAACTGCCCTTCCCCGCCGCCTCTCCGTGACTCCGAGGGTGTGGTGGGCCGACGTTGGCCCGGAGGTACTGACCCAATGCTCCTCCTGTGCCCGACATGAGGATTTAACAACCAGGAAATGGGACAAAATAAGGAACGTGTTTAACTTTTGTTTGAACATGTTGGAAATTGGGGATTCAACCAAGAAGTGAGGAACATGTGTATTTTAACAACCAAAACTGGATGATTTTATGAAGGAATCACACGTGTTTACGTGGAAAATCAAAAGAAGGAGGGTCGAACCACGGGGGATAAGCACCAACTGCACCAACAATTTTGTGAAGGCAGTAAGATTCATCCATTCTTGCGGAATGAGGGATCGATTTAAACTCATGCGGGAAGATATTGTCATCTGCAGAATTAATGTCCCCAAACTGTGAGCATCACAAGTGTCATTATCATACACTATACTATTGAGAACGTATTCACTTTGTTTATCTTCGACCAGCACATGACCAGTTTCCTATAGTATCGGGGACCAACAAACTTAGGCAAAAACAAAGCCATGTGCAATGCTCAATCATCCTATTTTGGAAGTAAATAGATGTGGGTCGACCCATGATACTAAAATGGACAAAGAATCATAATCATCCCTTCTGTTTGGGGATGTAGCATGTATTACATAAAATGTAAATAAATAAATCAATAAATAGATTTAAATAAATCAATAAATAAATAAATATACTATAAAATCAAATGGGGATAAATCATGATAAATCACCACTCACTGTAAAAAAAACTGATACCCTCCAGTAATCAAACATGGAACATGTCTCCATGGATGATCTTCTCCTGGTGGACGAAGGATTGGACATGGGATTTGCAACCTGACGTCAGGTCTCGGCACTCCGGCCATCTGGAAACTCTTGAAACTGCTGGTAGAAAGGTTATTCTCTCCAAAGAATCCTGATATATCTTGATATAATCAAAGCATCCTCAAATTTCCTGAAATAGAATTGGAGTTCCAATTTCGTTGCCCTTTCAAGGTAAACTTAGATGGCTTGTCACTGGTTCATACATGGCAATCGGTGATCAAACTTCATTATCTGTCGTCAGAGACCAAGCAACAAAAATGATAAGAAACTTCGGTGGATGCAGTCATGAGTTTGGTCAAAACAAACAATAGTGGAATCCATAAAAATTCGATTCCCGCAATCCGTTGAGTCTCCGAATCCAACATCCTGAGGTAGGCACAGCTCCTCCTGCTCGTGCCTTGGTTCTCAAGCTCACTCGACCCATGAGTTAGGCATTTCCGACATCCCAAAATGTCAGAAACTTCTCATAAAAAATCATTTTTTTTCTGGGCCTGGACGGTCTGGTGACTGATGTGGCCAAATGTTCCTTTCTTCAACCATTTTTCACAAAGAAATTTGAGTTTCGGCCAAACTATTTTCAACCTCAATAGCTGCCAAAAATGCCTAAGTCTCCGACAAATGCCCCGTTGGGCCTGACAGCAGCGCCCAATGCCACAAGGTTTGGTAACAAGTACGTTCAATGTTCAAACCGCATTCCTTCATTCCTCTGATCACCAAGCACTGCATATGAGTGCCATTTGTTTTTGAAAAAAAACGGTACCTTCCAGCAACAAAAAGGATCACAACAGAAGAACAAAAAAAAACACCGAAAACTGCAGTGAATCACGGAGTTCGACGGACCTTTGGAAGATATTCTAATTAAATGATTTAAATTCCAGCCTGGAAGGAAAGCCAATGTTCCCCATTGGTAATCGACGATGGGCCTGCCACAGGTCGGATGATGAATCGTGACTGTCTCAGATTTTTGGATTCTCCGGATAGTCACTAGATGCAAAAATGCCTTGTATGATCTTGTATGTGTCTGTATGTAATACCCAACTATCTCTAGATTTGAAGATTGTATCTATGCGACATATTTGTCATCCGATTGGATTGGGATTTCTATTGTTTGTACAATATATATATATATATATATATCAGTAGTGCTGCACAAGGCGGTGGCGGAAGTTTCAAAAATAGAAAACCTATAGGAGAGGTTGGTTGTTGTGAATCAGGGATGGCAGAGCGAATCCACTGATGGACCGAAAGGTGGTTGGAGTTGTGTTTTTCGGAGTGGTTGCAATGTTTGCAGTGGTCACCTCACCACAACTGCTGAATGTAGTGTGGTGTAGTGCAGTTTTAGTGTAGCGTAGTGGAGTTGTAGTTGTAATGTTGTGTATTTAGTGTAGTGTAGTTGCAGTTGCCGTTGCAGTTGCAGTTGTAGTTGTGGTGTAATTAGTATAGTGTAGTGTAGTGTTGTGTACTGTAGTTTCGTATAGTGTAGTGTAGTCTAGTGTAGTGTAAGGTAGTGTAGTTGTAGTTGTAGTGTAGCGTAGTGCAATTAGAGTAGCGTCGTGTAGTGTAATTTAGTGGTAGTCACAGTTGTAGCTGCAGTTGTAGTGTAATGCAATGTAATTAGTGTAGTGTAGTGTTGCGTAATGTAATGTAGTTGTAGTCGCATTTGTATTTGTAGTTGTAGTGTGCCGCAGTGTAATTAGTGCAGTGTAATGTGGTGTAGATGTAATTGTACTTGTAGCTGTGGTAATAGTAGTTGTTGTAGTTGTAGTGTAATTAGTGTAGCGTAGTGTAATTAGCCTACTGCAGTGTAATTAGTGTAGTGTAATGTAGCATAGTTTATTTGCATTTGTTGTAGTAGTAGTAGTAGTAGTAGTAGTAGTGGTAGTAGTGGTGGTAGTGGTAGTGGTAGTGGTAGTAGTAGTGGTAGTGGTAGTGGTAGTGGTCGTCGTCGTCGTCGTAGTAGTAGTAGTAGTAGTAATAATAGTAGTAGTAGTAGTAGTTATTATTATTATTATTAGTAGTAGTAGTCGTTGTAGTTGTAGTTGTAGTTGTAGTTGTAGTTGTCTGTCTGTCTGGTCTGGTCTGGTCTGGTCTGTTCTGTTCTGTCTTGCCTGTCTATCTATCTATCTATCCATCCATCTATCTATCGGCCTATCGGTCTATCGGTCTATCTGTCTAGCTGCAATCTGCAAGCTTGAAAACGAAGCTATTCTGCGAGACTTCCTCAGTTTTTGAACTTGACAACGTCAAAAACGAAACAATTCTGCGAGACTTCCTCAATTTTTAAACTTGACAACATCAAAAACAAAACAATTCTGCGAGACTCCTCAACTTTCGAAGTTGACAACATCAAAAACGACAACAGTCTGCGAGACTTCCTTCAAAAATGGAAAGTTGAGTGCTGAGCTCACGGCCTCGTACCAATGCGTTCTGCGATTTTTCCCCTCCACCTGTCTAAAGTACTGCGCCTGCCAGGAAAAAGTGATGCCAGGTCATACGAAGTGCTGCACCTGTCACGCAAAATCATCTTCGCAAACTTGACGATCTGATGCTCCAAAATGCAACCCCTCTCAGGAAATCAACGCCCTGACCTCCGAACAGCTCTGATGAACATGTCTCTTGTACTGCGCCTGCCACGCGAAAGACATCTTGCCAGATCCTCTGCATATGTCCCATGCCTGCCATCGTTTTAGGCAATGCCACAAAGCCCTCACGTTTTGCGCACTTTTGACAAGGTGCATAATCCCTTGCGCCTGCCACGCAAAACGACATCTGAACGTCCAAAAGTGCTCCGAACCCGTCAGCTTTTACACTTTTGACTTCGAAATGTGCTTCGCGCCACAACGATGTGCACTTTTTCGACATCTCAACTTCCAAAAGTGGTCCGAACATGGTGTGTTGAGTGCATTTTTACTTGGAAACGTGCTTCGCGCCACAACGGCGTGCAACTTTTCATCTCTCATCTCACCACATGGCTCCACACCCGCCGCTTTAGCGAGCCTACTTTTCGACCCTCCGGAGCCACAAATCATTGGAAAAACACAGTGTTTCGCGGCTTTCCCACCTTTTCGTGCACCTGCATCTTCTTTCTTCTGACTCTGTCTCTTTCCCTGACTCTTCCCACCTCTGCTTTTCCATCTGTCCATATTGTCGGAAGTTTGACTTCTAAACTTCCTTCCGTAAACTATACATACGTAGTATCTGTCAAAATAATCTATTCATATGTACGATGGTGCCAACTATCAAGTATATGGGACGCAAATTCTCCAAATTATCTCAGGGATGGGGGTGAACCTCTTCGAACTCCTCAGTGGGTTCTCTTTCCACACCAGCTCCATGTTCAGCCCCAGACTAGACATGTAATTCTTTAGTTTACTTTCATTTTATCCCAGAACTGGTGTTTACAGGAAACTCACGAAAAAAAACATCAATCTGGTGATGTTTTGCATTGTTGTCCAATATGTTTGCCTTAAGTTCTTGGAGTTGAATCCTGAATTTATAGTTTCTATGCATTGTAAGATCTTAAGAAATTTGACCACCAAAAAGCGATTCGATCGCCTGAAGAGTAGTAGACCCTGTGGCCATAGCCTCACGGGCCACAATCCGATGACCTCAGGACGCTGCTGAACTGGGTCAAAATCTCAATGGATCTTGGATGATCTCCGTGAATCATAGCATTTCAGTCACCTGCGTCCTGTTGGGTTATTGTATGTTAAATTGGAATATAGAATGATAATGAATGATATAAATATTTCTTACTAACCATGATTGCAGTGACGTCGCGGTGAGGTCGTGATAATTCACCCAGATGGATTGTTTGAAGGGAACAACTACAGGAAACTATGTTTCTTTGCCACCAATCTGATCGGGGTTTCCGATTAAGATTTTCCTTTACACCAATCCACTAATTATGAATGTTCATCCCAACATATCCCAACAAAATACGGTATATCTAGGTTTCGACCCGTTCCCATGCGTCAACTACACATGTTGGACAGATCAAGTGATCGATTTTGACATTTCTGCCGAATGATTTTAGAACATGATGCAGGAATGTCTGAAAATGATGGCAAGCAGTCGAAATGTGATGGGTTATCACATGTTCCCCCTAATAACCTAATAATTGGCTGGTGAAAATCATATTCAGCACATGTGTTTACAGTAAAATCTGGCTATAAACAACTTGTTAATTGGCTGAAATTGGCTGATCATTCATGAACTGAACGTATTGTTGGTCCCCGCTTGTAGATATACCAATTGATACTAGTAAAATACCACACATACATACCAGTGGATGTAATAAAAAATGTGCTGAAAGTGGCTGCTTTCTATTTCTCGTACAGCATGCGGATCGATATTTATTGGAATTCTTTGAGGAAACATTTAATTACATTAAGCCCCCATCTGTGATGAAGAAAACCATTGTGTCCTTTTGGATTTCCCTCATGAAGTATCTAGGCTGAGACTGGCTGATATCTATCACTCTCCATGACGCCTCTCACGCAATTTACAATCCTGTGCTTCTGTGGTAAGTTGGCTCAATTGACCGTGTAAGTGGAACTTAAAGCATATTAGACAAGTCTCATGCCCAGTTTTTGCATCCCAAACATCAACAGAATCTAATCCAACCCACTCAATCCTACATGTCAAATACAATGAACATTTGGCTGCATGCTGGACATAGTCCTTTGCTTAGAATCTCTATCTCAGCCCGCCAGTGTGTTCCGGTGTCCCTGCTAAAGTGCTGGGTGATCGAAGAAACATGATACCATGGGAATGGCTGTAATCCACAGGTTCTCCATAGGATTTTTTTTCTACAAATAGTGGGTGTTCCATATCTATATTGAATAGTTGCAGGGTACTGGAGGGTACCAATAGCAGAACTAATCATGCATTCAGAATAAACAGAAATTCTCATATCACTGCAACGAGACATTCACTTGTAGCATCCATCTTGTTATGATCAACAAAATACAACGGATGATCATTGACTACGGTATATGTATGTGTTACTATCATCCGTCATCCGCTGTCATACCTTATAGGTTCCGATCCGTGTATGAACAACACAATGTAGTATATAATATGTCTACCCTCTGGTAAGTTAACGTAGCTATTGACAATCGCCATATGTTTAAGGTAAAATCATCTACAGGTGACCATGTTCCATAACTATGTCAAATTACCTGAGGAATCCTGAGGTTATTATATTCATACAATACATACGTAATTATCGTGATTCTCCATGGGAAAATCCATGATCCATGCAAGTAAAACCCACGTCCATATCAAGCCACTCTCCCGCGCTCCTCGACCTGCCCCGAATGTGCAACAAAAACTCGATATTCCTCCAACAAACAGTGACTTTAATCAAGAGAATTTCAAACATTACCATATATTAAAGTAGCTGCACAAAATCAAATCCAAGTCCAGTTGCGGGTTTCAACTGAAATCTCCACAACTGGTAGGTGTAGTTGATGGTATCAATGGACCACTGATTTCCGGTTTTTGCGGATATGGAGGGTCACGACACTTTTTGTGAAAACTTCAGCATGAAGAGTCTGTTTCAGAATACACCGTTTTTTGCACTGAGCACTGAGCAAAGAATACGTCAAAAATAAATGGGACGCAAGCATCAATCATGGGGGAGACCATGTTTGACCCACAGATCGGAGCATGGGAGATGGGAAGATGGTATTAACATATTGGGGTTACCCTCCAGTCAAACCTGGCAATGGAAAATTCCTCAATTGTAGCTGTTGTTTTGCCAGCTAGAAACCTTCATTTCATTCGGGGATTTCCCATTGCCGCGTTTGATTACTGGAGGGTAAATTTAGAGATTGGTTTCCTCAAAATTCTAGACTGACCCACACGGCCAATGAATGACAGTCTGGACAGGGACATCGGCATCCCACATGAGAAGAATGCCAAAAGGGGCCATCAATCAGACTTTTCAGTCTGCCAAATAACCAAGATGGATTGGTTTGGTTTGACCTTGCTTTCAATCAAAAAATAAACAACAATCATTCCTACGGAATGCACATAAATAACGAAGAACCAATCCACAATAAGACAAAGGA
>Ga0126342_10002651_pt1 | contig 28326 bp, 20 predicted proteins | sample Cyp1metagenome_FD_92528 | JGI IMG/M metagenome (GOLD analysis project Ga0126342, IMG submission 92528) | Coral microbial communities from Lord Howe Island, Old Settlement Bay, Australia - Cyphastrea 1 metagenome | ecosystem: Host-associated > Invertebrates > Cnidaria > Coral ... | reverse complement strand
GAGTGACCCTGCCACCCAGTCTGCAAACGTTGACTTTGGGTGATAGCTTCAACCAGAGCTTGGAGCGAGTGACCCTGCCAGCCAGTCTGCAAACGTTGACTTTTGGTTATAGCTTCAACCAGAACTTGGAGCGAGTGACCCTGCCACCCAGTCTTCAAGCGTTGACTTTTGGTAGTGACTTTGACCAGAGCTTGGAGCAAGTGACTCTGCCAGCGACTCTTCAAAGGTTGACTTTTGGTTGTAGCTATAACCAGAGCTTGAAAGGTGTGCTTTTTCCTGAGAAGCTTGAATATCTTGTTGCTGAGGGATTGTGCAGGAGTTTGGATGAAGTTGATCTGCCAAGCAGCCTGAAAACTCTAGGATTGCGAAAGGCAGTGTTGAGTGTTGAGTAGCTGCTGACTGGGACCCTGCATGACCCTGCCAATGCGCATGTGGCGAATTTAGGTCTTCGAGGTCTTGGGAATCCCGGCGACAAGTTTACTGGGCTTGGCTGATACGATCAACCAGAGTAGGGATATCCCAATTTTTCATGATTCAATATCATTCAATCCCCATTTTGATTGGTTAGATCATGTCTGGTTGGTGGTTTGGAACATGAATTTTATTTGCTCATTCAGTTGGGAATTTCATCATCCCAACTGACTTTCACTCCATCATTTTTCAGAGGGGTAGGCTCAACCACCAACCAGATCATCATCAATATTCAACCATACCAACCAATATTAACCATTGAACATCATTGAACCATATATGGTACCATGGTATATTCAACCGATCATCAAACCATCCATCATCATCAGATATCATGGTGAAATGGATTGAAATGGCAGAACTTTATCTCCATCCTTCATCCCCTTTTTTTTCCACCAGGATCTTGAGATTAGTGCGAGTGGTGCGTGCGATCCGGCCCCTCTACATGCTGGCCATAGGCGGGATTCATTGGGATTCATTGGGATGATGATGGGATTTAATGGGATGGGCTGCCATGATTTTAATGGGGATTATTAAATTAATCTAAGTAGGGTGTATGGTGAATATATAAATATATATATTTACAATAGCTATATATAGTTAATGAACTTTGTAAACAAACTTATACATAACCCTCTGGTAATCAAACATGGCTGGGAAATCCTCTATCAATGGGTGCTTTGATGGTAAGATCATCAAACAACATGGCGATTATTCCATTTGCTGTGACTACCAACGGGTAGCCATCATATACGTTTTTTTTTAACCTAAAACATGGAGATGTAGTTGATAAAATGGTTTATATAAATGGCTACTAAAACATCCGGCCATTGTTTTTTAAACCCTAAAACAGGATTCCCTAAAACATGAAATCCTGTTTGACCGATCTCCTCCTGGCGATTACCATCGACCTTGGACTCCTTGCAAGCCCCAAAAAAATGGCTCGGGAGCCTCACATCCCATTGGTTTCCCAGCCACCATACATCACTGATTTTACGAAGAGGGCGAAAATGGTGAAAAGGCTATGCCCAAGGGCGAAGTGAAAATTCACCACGCGGGAATCGGAGAATCGATGAAGGGAACATGGTTCGACATCACTCAGGGTGTCCATGCTGGAAGTCAGCACTGCCTGACGTTCCCATCGAGACTCCTCTCCATGGTTTTTTTCAGGCCACTTGCTTCATCCAAGTGCGACCTTTACTTCATATTTTCCATGACGAATTCTGGCACTTGGGGGTACACTTGGGGTTATTATCATAGCTATAACAAAGATGCGAAAAAAAAATCCACCACATTTTTACCGCAAGTTAGGATATAACTGATATAACCCCTATAAGTTATATGTCCACTTAGTTCACTGCAACCCGGCAGGATCACTTGGATCCCCTGAGCCGGAGGTGTTGTGCGCGCCATGCAGAGCATGTTCTGGGTTTTGGCCCGGCCCTGAGTAGGAAAGTATCTCAGGCATCGTGGCATCTCATGCGAAATAAGCTAGTTATAGGTAACCAATATATCAATATGTTAATATATATATATTCATATAAATAGATGACTGGAATACCCTCTGGAGATCCAGTTATCTATGGAATAAGCCAGTTGTAGATGGGCAGTCGCACGGATCTTCCCGGGACATCGACCAGCTCTTGTGATTTCGCTCGCGAGAGCGGGGGGTTTAAGCCACTGTTTTTACACGGATTTAAATTAAAAGACTACTGAGTACTGGATACATATAAGTTCATATGGGTATGGATCAATACCTATTAATACCATTTTTAGGGGGATGAACATCCATAAAATCCCAGCTATTCTGATGTTCACCTGGGGTACAAGGTTTTGACACACTGCCATATAAGTAAGTAAATATCAAGGTCAACATTGGGTGGCTAAGTAATTGCTTGGACATTTTCGCTACATATTAGTGGATATGTACCCAGCAGCTAAACATAGCTAAACATTTACTCAGTTTGTTGGATATCTTAGATCGGTGATCTTAAGGATTTTGTGAAGCGTCCTTTCTGGCCTTTACTCTTGATTGTTATGAAAACCCCTACCAGTCCGGAAGTGATTGTTGTCAGTCATAGTCGCAAGACAACCGTTTTTTGTTTGTTTGGTATATTGTTGAAAGTTGCAACTTGGATAACTTGGCAGTTGGAACTTGGTGTTTTTTTTGGGATCGGCAGTTGGAACTTGGTGTTTTTTTTGGGATCATATTTGAGTCTGACATCCCCATTTGTGGCCCCTCGTGGCCGAAGTCTTGCGGCTCGCACGCCCAGAAATTCTCGATTTGAAGAATAGACATCGTCAGAACGGTTCAAAACAAAATTACGTTAATTAGCGGTGAACAGCAGCCTTCCCAACCACATCATTGTTTGCTACCATGATGTTGTTTATTTTGTTGTCCCTTTCTGTGCACCTGGAATATTCAAGAAGTTCTCTTCTTGGTCTATTTGCATGCTCGTTTAGCAAGAATTCAACAAAAACCATAAGAGGTTAAAAACTATTCTTTAAGAGGCAGAAAACTTCAGAACCATCAGAAGCACTGGTAAGTTTCAACCATCAGAATATGTTTCAAGAACCCCCACAAACATCAAAACCAGAGGTTAAATTAAATGTCAGGTAGCCTCACAAAACCACCTTTCTAGCATGATCACAGTTAATGCCCAAAAACCAGTTGAAGATAGTGTATTAAATGTGGTTATACATGCCATGGTCATGGGGGTAAACCTGACTTATGGTCAAGGGGCTTGTTCCTGCACCGTTCACAGTATCCCCTTTTAACTCCTGCGAAAAACCGGGCTTGATGATTCTCGGCATTTCTTCGAAATCATTTAACAACCATATTAATTGCATATTGTTTAGTGAACATGGCCCATTTAGTTCCTTGATTTACCCATTAAAGATGGTGATTTTCCAATATTTTCCATAGCTATGTTAGTCTACCAGAGGGTAACAACCATATTTGAGGTCTTAAAGAACCAAGTTTTATTTGTGGTGAAACCTTCGTCAGTCCTTGAAACTTTGGGCATGTGTCATCCATCCTCATTGCTGGTGATTGTATTTTTTTTAGTGGTTAAGCTTAACTTCAGATCTCACTTTTGTAGGTGATTCGTGTACTATGTTTCCTAACATATACAAATCATTCAAGTTATTGGAATTATTTTCAAGTGAGGTGCCACATATTTATGAAGCCCCCCAAACCCCAACTAATCATTCAATCATTTAGCCAAATCATTGCGATTCATCAAATCAACAATAAGTTCAGTATTTTTTCATCATTCATGAACATTCATGAAATCACCAATCGAATCATCATTATCAACCAAATCATCACATCAACCAATCGAGATCACGGACCAAATCAGCAGTCCAAAGATGAACAAAAATCCAATCTTTACTAATCAAATCATCATTCCAAATCATTAATGTAAAGATTATTGATCATTACTAATCATTTTATTAATCATCATTATTGAAGTCATTTAACAAGTCATTTATCAAGTCATCGTCGTTCTAAATAAGTAATATCGTTAGTCTATATAATAACTAATCAAATCATCGACCAAATCATCAACCGACTCATTATTGAAATCACTAACCAAATCATTAATCAACATGATAGTCGAATCATCGATCAAATCACTAGTCAAATCATTAATCCAAACTAATCACTCAGCAAATCATTAAACTTCTACTTCAACAGGTATAGAAACACATCAACAATGATGTTAATGATTAGTTAATCAACAAACATCTGAGGTTAATCAACAAACATCTAATCATTCACCAATGGGATGTTAATCAACAAAAAAAAACAGAGACCCACATCGTTTCCGACGAAAAAACCTTCCCGATCTGAGGTTTTAACCTTCGTGGCCTTGTACGCCATTGCCATCCTGACCACTCGCGCCATTGGCCGAGGCCATTTCGATGATCTTCGATTGGGGGGTTACGCCTAGCCTACAATGTGGGGCCCGCTAGATAGCTAAGTTGGTTTATAACTAGGTTCAGTATGGTTTATGGTAGATATATCTATACTTACAGTAAGAGGTTTGTTTATAAACCAATTTACAACTAGCGTGCCCCATATTGTAGTATTTTTCCAGAGGGCTGATAGAAATGGGATGCTATGTTTCCAAACAAATGCCTAGTGATATACATAAATGTCGATATACATAGATTTGTTTCCCCACATATTTCCTAGTGATATACTATTGACCTATAGTAATTTCCTCATTTTTCATCCCTCATGGATTCATTGATTGGTTTTCTATTGTTTCTAGCAAATCCAAGGGGAGGAGGTGAAGATTGGAAGATGGAATTGCTTTGTCCAAAGGCGGTCGAAAACGATGATAGAAGTAGGAGAACATGTTCACTGTATACCGCTGTATACCCCAAAAATCGTTGATGATAGGAATTGTTGATGATAAGAATTACCGTATACGTATACCCCATTACTCCCGAAAAATCTCATTTCACGGAGAAAACACATGACCACGTTGATAGAAATACTGGGTTATACATGGGATTTAATCCGCCAAAATGGGGGATCGTACCAACCAAAAAAGGGAATGGATGCAATGAAAATTGGGATGCCGATAAGATTGTAATTTCAGTGGAAACATGATAAACCAGACCCATTGTGATTTAGGAAGAGGTTTTCATGAATAATTAATATCTTTTACCCAAATTGATATCAAACACAGCGTTTCTTTATTTTTATTTTTCCCCTGGCTATAACCAATCGTTTTGGGAGGTGTGCAACATTTTTTGGGGAGTGGTGAGCAGAAATACCAAAAACGGTTGAGCAAACAAAGATACCCTACTGGATGTAACTATGACATACAAGAACCAGCAATAAGATGGGCATATCACCACTGGATATATACAGTAGCCATTAGGACGTAGGTTTAGCATTTGTTGATTTTTTATTCCATCCCTTAGCTGGTTTGATACTAACTACACCTACCATAAATCCGACAGTTCACCTAGCAAATGTTTGCCGGCTTAGCGATTTCGAACTGGGGCGCCGTCGAAACAAGTTTGGGCATCGCAGTTAAAGAGACCGGTAGCGTGCTGAATTCCGCGGAGGAAAAGATGGATCGGCTGTATAAATGTGCAGTATATATATATAACTGGTTGGTGGTTTGGAACATTTTTTATTTTTCCATATATTGGAAATAATCATCCCAACTGACTAATATTGTTTCAGAGGGGTTGAAACCACCAGACTGATCATCGATATATTATAATGATAGTAATAGCGGTAATAAGAGCTGTAATGATTAATAATATTAATAGTAATCTCTAACAAATAATTTAAAAAAATATGATAGTAATAATAGTAAGAATGAAAAGAATAGCAAGAATAATAATGTAAGTAATGATAGGAGTAATAGTAAGAATATGTAATAATGATCATGGTTGCAATGGTTCACAACCATCCTTGCTCCACTGCAACATGATCCACCCATTGGGAGAAAGGGTGCTTTTTGGGTGGGATGATTTGCATTCAGGAAAACCCCTAGTCTGGCGTGGCAAAGGAAATCCCCGTTCTTGATGGTGTATATATATATATGATATATAAGTGTGGTGATATTTTTAGAACATAGGTCATGTTCTTTTGTGTGATCGTTATTGTACATTTATTATAATTATCATGATAGACCATTATTATTATCATTATATACCATGATTGTATAACTATGATAACAATTTGGCTATTATCACTATATATTATTACTATTACTATTATTATGATGATTATCATTGTTGTCATCATTATCATCACGATTATTACTAGTATTACTAGTATTACTATTGTTTTTATTACTTTTATTATTGTTATCATTATTATTACGTTATCATTATTATTACAGTATAATATACTAATATATACCACTGACATTATAGTGATTGCTATTGATAATGTCATCGTATAAAGTGTTATATGACTATTATATATGAATATAATATGGTAGTGTTACTTCATGTTACTTCCATATATAATATTATAGTTTCATATTATAGCACGATTGCTATTACTCTATATAATACTACCATAATAGTAGATATTATTATTGCACTATCATACTATTACTCTAATACTATTACTATGGCAATATTATAGCACTATTACTATTACTATTACTCAGTATTACAATATTATGATAACTTTCACTATTCAGTATCATACTATTACAATATTACTGATACTTTCGCTATTACTATCACTATTACAGATCCATATTACAATAGTATGATACTGATTATTGTTATTCAGTATTATTATAGTATATAATCACTATTAGTACTAGTTATACTATTATATAATATTACTATTACAATACTATTATTGTAATAATATCCTTATATAATATTACAATATTATGATACTGCCGTTGCTGTTATTTTTTCAAATTGCTCTCCTAGGCAGCTCCGATGACCGCTCCAGGTGAGCTGCTGAGTATTGATGCCGACATTCCGGAGGCCATGGAAGCCGGATGCCGTGGGAATCACTGGAGATTTGACCAACAGAAATGGGGTAACTTCACCAACAAACCATGGTTTTTTTTCGGGATTTTGGTGGCCGATTTATGGCTAAGTTGGCTTTCTTTGTCTTGCTAAAAACTATGGTAAAAAAGGATAAAAAAGGTGGATATAAGTGTAGTCCATGGGCCATGGGTGCTTGGATTCGCTGAGCCGATGACTTCGGCATTTTCCCAATCGGAAAATCCTCTACGACTGGGGAATCTGTAGGGAACCTTTTTTTGTTTTTGCGGGGCGCCTAAAGCAAATCCAAGATAATGACGGCTGATATATTTTCATATCAATAAGCCGAAGGAAATCTTACGGACCGAAACATAGAATGTTTATTTGTTACGCATATAAATGATAAATATATATATATACTGTATTCATTCGTGATAACACATTGGATCGGTCAGTAAGAATAACACGAAAGTTGAGTAGATCACCATGCAATTATAGTCGGTACCGTTCATTTCTTATGACTTATTCCCTGTCCCATAACGTGAAATTCCCTTATATCGGCCCCAGAAATGAATTAACTAGATCAGGGTTCTGCGGGGTATTTCATATTTCGTGGAAGGGATGCATTGTGTTTCAATGTTATCAACTCCAAAATCACATGACTCACATGTTCCACATTTTCCCACTCCAAGCCATAGTTATAGTGACAATCCACCCATTAGCCAGGGATCAATTGATTATATATTCGATTTTACTGGGATCAAATAAGAGTAACCTGGTGAACAGTGAGAATAGAATAGCAGGCGACAGAACCAACAGTAGACAGGACAACAACAGGTTGATTTGCATAAGTTTGTATGCATATGTGTTGCATAGGGGACGGTGTCACTATGCACTCAGTTTGTTGAAATTCACGATTCTAATCATTGCTCTTCAATGATCCTCTTCCAGCCGGTGGGAAAGCCGATGCTTTCAACCTTTACAGCCGTGGACAGCAACTTGATAAAACTTCTGTGGGTAGTTTAATGTAGTGCCCCGGCCACAGTAGAGGTACCCCAAAAGTAGAGGTTTAAGAAACCCCATTCAGAAACTTGGTGACTTGGTGGTTCATCCCACTTATATACTAAGAATAAGAAGGGTTACCCTCTGGTTATTTAACATAGCCATGGAAAATGGCCCATAGAAATAGATGGTTTACCTATTAAAAATTGTGATATTCCATGGTTATGTTAAATAACCAGAGGGTTATATTGTTTGGTGAATCCTGGTTAGTGGGACAAGTAGGGCTGGCCTCCACAGCAAAAAACTGGGGATGAGGCATCCGGCCCTGGCCTTGATTTTTGATTTCCCCTGGCAGTTTTTGCGAAGTTGGTAAAGATATAGCTTGGTGAACTGTTGGGTGTGTGCATGTCTGTGGGGGATATAACCTTATATAACTATTTTAATCATACAACTACTTGGTGGCTCATCCCACTTAGTAAGTGGGTTGTAACCCCAGTTATAAATGGGATTTTTGTAGGGTTAATCCACTTACAATTGGGGTTATAACTCACTTACTAAGTGGGATGAGCCACCAAGTATAGTATTCGTGGGCTTTGTCAATCAACCAACATCGAGGGCTGTAGACACCAGTGATCTCAGTGATCTCAGTGATCTGAGCCATAGCTGGATCAGCTCTGCTTCAGGAGACACGGTTGATGTTCAACACCATCGCTGATTCCATGTTTGCCTTGTGCGCTGGGCTGCTGGGCCCTGGGGGCGCTCGATATTTACCTACGTGTAGCTTAGATATGCTTAGATCATACCTGACATGAAGTTTCATATTTACCTATCATTTGGGGGTGAATAAGCTGTAAGTTTTCAATGTTGGTGTTTTATGGATTAGCGCTTAGCCGCTTAGCGCGTCAAAAGCTCTGCATTACTGTATTTTTCTCCGGAGCCTTCTGCGACATGGGGTGGCCAAATTTTGTTGGACCAAGGAGGTTGTCCCCATTTCAGGCCCATGTTTGAGAGGTTATTCCAAGATATTCCAAGTTCATCATCAATTTTGGTATCCTATGCAGTGACATGTATGTGTTTATCCATCTCTGCCTAACATATAATATGTTTCTATGCCGTTCACCATTTTGGCAGGACATTCGGACATTCCCATGAAATGGCTCTGTCTGAAAATAGGCTACCCCAACCAATTCTATTTCTACAATGTGGGGCCCCCTAGTCATAAGTTGGTTTATAACCCAATCTAACTAGTTCGTTATAACTATCATAAATCCTATAGTTATTGTAGGTATAAACCAACTTAGCTATCTTGGGGGGCCCACTTTCTAATAGGGGAACATGATAACACATCAAAATTGGCCTATTCTCCGACATCCACACACAGACCTCTCTGCAATTGATGGCAAGTGCTCCCTTCCGCAAACTATGGCCCCCCAAATGAATACATCCAACACCAAAACTGGTTGGTGGTTTCAAACATGTTTTATTTTCCATGATATATGGGATAATCCTTCCCATTGACATCCATTGACTAATAGTTTTCAAGATGGTTAAAACCACCAACCAGCAAAAATGTACGAAACCATTGTTCAATCGGGGTATAAAGAGTACTTCGAGGGATGGTGTAGCAATCATCCCTTGATTTTGGTCTTTGTTTTTGGCCGAATTGTTTAAGAAAACAAGGTGGAGCCCCATAGTTATGTTTGTTGATTTAGTTTCTCTCATCTATATAAGTATAGTTATATCTGCCAAAAAAACATACATTGCTTAAGCAAATTAACCAACATTTATATAATCCTCATGTTTGCTAGTGAAAAATCCTTATTTTCCCCTTGGTTGATGATTGTTTCAACCAACTTAGCTATCATTCAGATAAACTACCATAGCTATCAACTATCAAATTCCCTTAACTATCAACTTACTATCAACTTATAGCTATCAAATTAGCTATTTCCAACCCTTAGCTATTTCAACTTTACTTACCATTTGGGGGCCCCTTTTTGTTCCAAGGCTTCGAACATCTACCCTTTACGGCGTCGATTTTCGAATTTAGATCAGATGGAAATCCATCGGTTCCAAAAACGGAATTACCGACCTCGACATGGTTTCTGCTTCATATCATATCTACGTGGTAATGTGTTTTGGTTCATATCATATCATATCATATCCATCATATATCCATCATATTATCAAATATCATCATATCATAGTTTAACATGAGGTGACATCTACCTAAAAAGCATGTGTGAAACGATTTCAATCGATTTCACCGAAAATGTTTCGATGACTTTTATTGCCGCAACCGCTCAACTGGCTCAACTCACCGCAGCATTTTGGCTCTGAATTTGACAGGAAAATCAGCCGAAGAAGACAATCCAATACTTCGAAGGTCATTTGAAAAGGTTGAAGTTCCTTGGACCGAGGCTAGGTCGGGAAGTCGGCTGTGATGAAGTTTTTTGGGATCATGATCCATCTTGGGAAGATGGAAGAATATGGCCTGGCACGAGTTCTCGCGAAGTTGGCGAAGTTGGTAAAGATTTGCCTTGGTGAACTGTTGGCTTAATGTTAGATGTAACATGATAAAACCATATGAAACCGTATAAAACCATATAAAACCATATAAAACCAAATAAAACCATATAAAACCATATAAAACTGTTGGTTAACATGATAAAACCATCTAAAACCATATTGTATCCATAGACTTTCGCTTTTTAAACACCAACCAGATGATCATGGAGGAGTTGGATGCAGCTGAGGTTTGATACAGATACGCCAGCATGACTGTGATGAATGCAGATGTCTTGAAACTTGGATGGTTTATGACATTGGTAATGGCACCCATGACTGGGAATGATAAACATACCACCGATTTATGGTGAAGACTGGGCAGACTGGGGGATGGTTTATGACATTGTTTTACCAACATTATAAAACTTGATTTCAGACCACACACATCCGCCGGCGAGTTGATTTTGATCGTTTGCATATTGTTTAGTGATTAAAAAATGACATTTATCATCATTTCTCCAGACTAATTGTTTGTTAGTCATTCTCAACCAGTATTAACCATTAATCGCACATTAACTGGTTGGTGGTTTGGAACATTTTTTATTTTCCATACTATATGGAATAATCATTTCCATTGACTAATATTTTTCGAGATGGTTAAAACCACCAATCAATGGATTGGTTTAAGGGAAAACCTACAGGAAACCATAGATTTTCCCATTAAATCTGGGGTTTTCCTGTAAAATTTCCCTTAAACCAATCCATTGAACCAACCAGTTGAAGATACATATTGGTTGTGTTTCTGCTTGGACGGACGCACGACTCTGCGACTCTGACGACTGGGCCGACTGGGATCCTTGGGATCCTTGGACAGGCCTTGGACCTGGGAAAAAAAGCGCTCGGTTTGATCCAACAAAGATCGTGTTTTTAATATATGGTTTAATACTTGGTGGCTCATCCCACGGCTCGTAAGTGGGTTATAACCCCAGTTATAAATGGGATTTTTGTAGGGTTAATCCACTTATAATTGGGGTTATAACTCACTTACTAAGTGGGATGAGCCACCAAGTATGTATCACGGGAATATCATGGGAGTATCACGGGAATATCATGGGATAATATAATATACCCTTTTGTAAACATACAAAAACAATGGAAAGATCCACCATGCTATTAATGAGTAAATCAACGAACTAAATATGGCCATTTTCAATAGCTATGTAGCAGTTTACCAGAGGGTAATATGTTTTAATATGGTTTAATATGTTTTAATGAGATTTCACTCACCCAAAAAGGAGATAATAATGGAATAATATTGAAAACCACATTTTTTTTGGAATGGAGGTCCAAGAACAATATTGTTTGGCTTGTTTATGACTAATATTTCACCAAGGTAAAACGACCCATTAATTCCCACAAGATATCCCTATTGTTGGTTATATCCCATGAAAAATCATTATATCCCTATTGTACACTTTGGTAATCAAACAATGATGAATTTCTATAAAATGCTGGATTTATGATTTGGTAATCAGACAGTTATGTTATGATTTAATGCATAGTGCATGCTGGAAAGTTTATGAATTTTCCTCCCAGTAGATTCGAACTTTCCATTGAAAAACCGCCATTTCGTTGGGCAATTTCCCAGCGGATGACATGGACATCACCATGACCTAGCTGGAAGAGACGGTTGGAAGTGGGTAAAGTAACCACATTGTCGTCCAATTATGGATGGATGAATATTCCCATTTAGGTTAACATACCCTAGTTATATATAATCATATATATAATATGCTTTATGACATATTCACCACTTAATATTATGAGTTGATGAACCATACAATTATCTAGCTTGATAGTGAAGTACCCAGTTCATAGAAGTTCATAGTATAATATTGCCCAGTTCTTTCACATTCCTGGGTCCCCGCAGCTTACAATTCATGCCCAAGGAAGCAGCGAAAGCGCATCAACAGGAGCTGCCGTTGTGATGGTCATTTCTTCCATAGAACTATGGGTTAACAGCTATGGGTCAACTAGTTATAACCAACTATTGATTAACAACAGGCTTAGTTTACGTACAACTACTGTATGGGTTAATCATCTACAGTTATGGCCCGAAGTACCAATTATAATTGTCACAGTATGTCCCCCCATTTATGGCATAGTATAACTCCATAGAAATAACCATTTGTAATTGGTAAAGGGCTTGAATTGTAGCTATTGAAGTCACAATGTTGAATAGGTGAATCATCTGTTGGGGATACCATGTGGATTTTTTATGGGGCATAATGTACAACCAACTTGATATGAGGTTTGGGTGTGTCTGAAAATGTGGTTTTCTACGTCCAAAATGCCCATTTAGTGATGAATCTGATGAATTTGCGGGTATCCCAATTTTCAGACAGCTCTAAATATCAGCCCAAAATGAGGATCCCATGCTATGCCAGGGTTGAACGGATGCCAGGGGGCATGCCAATCCTATGTAAATTGGAACGGACTTGCCAATCGTGTTTCAACCTTTTCTGGAAAAGTAGTGACTGGATCCATTTTGGATCCCTCATCCACGGGGTTTGTGCTGTCCCAATCCCCGTGGCCTTGCATTTTGGTGATATTCCCAGTGAGAATGGGTGAAATCCATTTTAAATCACCAGTTTTTGTTCTGGCTATCCCCATGGATTTGGGATCTCTTGGCTGATTTTGGATGGTCAAATCAGGTTCAATCCCCTGATTTGTCTGTATAGGAAGCTGACGCAAGCAGCCAACGCCAATGCTTCCGCGGTTCTGAACGTGGTGGCAGAGGTCGATATGGGGTTTTTCTGGGGTCCTGGTTGGGGGATGCATTTTTCAGGGATGCTCGGCCAAATGTAGGTAAAGATTCCTGCACCATGGAGCATATAGGGGATATCCCCTGGTCATTTTGTTGTTTTTTTTTAACAGTTTGCTATGGTATGCTATGGTATGGTCCATTTAGTTCCATGATTTAGCCTCTGGTTATGACTAACATAGCAATGGTATAGATGGCCCATAGAAATAGATGGTTTACCTATTAATAGATATTAATAGCATGGTGATTTTCCATGGCTATGTTAGTCATAACCAATCATAACCAGATGGTACCAATTGAAGATGGTGATTACCAGAGGGATCCTGATGGGATATCATGCGTATGAAACTGATCATAGTGGGGAAGAATGGGTATGGCTGGAGTCACTGCAAAAAATGTACTCGCATATTTAGAATTTTATATGTTGTCTTTGTAGTATTTGAAATGATTTAACCATCTGAAAAGAGGGTTACATAGTTATTGTACATAGTCAAACCTTAGATCTCGATAAATGATACGGACCTCACAAGATGATCCTCCTTGCAAGTGGAGATTTACCCTCTGGTAAACATACAAAAAACTATTGAACACCACTATTTCTAATGGCTAAATCCACTATTTCTATATGTTCAATAGTTATTTTTCACAGTTTACCAGGCCGGGTAACCATCCTAACTTCAGCCAGATATGTTTCGTGGCCGGCACAGATAGATGCCACCAGGATGGTAGTTCGATGATGGTTTTCCCCATCAAAAGTCTAACTTTTTCGGCATCGTATAGATGATATCCTCCATAAGATCTGTTGTTGCTAATTTCTATAGAAGTATAGATTCTATTTTCTATAGTGTTTCTATTGATGATAGTATTCATGTTTATTTGCTCACTTTTCTATTTTCCATGTAGATGATACAGTACAGTGCATTATCAAGCCATCGAATTATCCAACCATCATCAAATACAGATGATAAATCACAGAAGTATAGATGATATAGTCTATCTACTAGGAGATATTCGTGCCTACCATAACTGGTTGGTGGTTTCAAACATTTTTTATTTGCCATAATATATGGGATGTGATCCTTCCCATTTACTTTCATTTTTTTCAAGATGGTTGAAACCACCAACCAGTGAACTATAAAATGGATGTTAATGGGGTTTATTAACCAATAATCCCTACTGACGAACTCATATTTTTCACAGGGCTTCAAACCACCAGCCAGTAATGGTGAACTAATCAGCCATGGTTAAACATATTAGCCATTTAAATACAGTCTATATATGGTTATATAAGCTATATATATATGGTATATATTAACCTCTGATTGATGTTTTTCACAGGGCTTCTTTTTCACCAACCAATTGATGCACTTGTTGGTCAAATCAACACTTTTATCAGGTATTTCCCTAGTAAAATCACCATTTGATACCCTCTGGTAAACTAACATAACTATGGTAAATCACCATTTTTGATGGGAAAACTCACTATAAATAGCCATTTTAAAAATGGTGATTTTCCATAGCTATGTTAAATTACCAGAGGGTAGCAAACCACCAGCCAGAGAACAAATTACCAGCATGGAGAGCTCCATCCGCAGGAGCTGTCCTTGATGAACGGCGTCAACACAGCCACCGCGCTTCACCGCATCGCGCGCCATTGCGTGGCGAGTCGTATGGGCCAGGGGACCGTTGAAGGAACGAAAACCATAGGATATAGGAACGCCATGGGAAAACCATGGGAAAATGGTGATTTGCCCAAGAAAAACGTGGATTTGAATGGATTTCATGGGAATTATAGCTGATGAAAGATTTAACTAAGTTTAACTAATCACTAATAAACTCGGGTTTGGCCAACAAAAACAGAGATATAATTAATTTCAGTAGACTTTCGTCTGATCAGAATTTTGCCGGAACATCCCCAACGATGGCCAACTTGTCATCATGTTTCCTATTTTTCGATGCCCATTTGGGGATAAAGAATCAACATCTGGGGACGCTGCGTAACATTTCTTAAGACATTGAAGAAAAAGTACGTAACAACAAAAATGGGTTTTGATTCAAACATCATGCATGGAACTATTGGTTTATATACTCAGTTTACTCAGTTTACTCCACATCTTTGGCGATCTGAATTATATTGAAGAATATGAACCTCTCAGCAGCGCATGAAATGAACAAACAAACAACATACCTCCTAGGTTTGGGGTGACTGGTAGATCACCATCCATGATAGTTTAGTAAACTCAATAATAACACAAAAAAACTCCGATTTTGGATGGTTAGAGTGTTCTATCATTTGTTTCAAAGCCATATTTCTGTTGAAATATGGCTTTGAATCTGCCACATGGGATTCTCTGAGAATAGAGTACCCCAAAATTGCTGGTTGATCATTATTTTCTGTCCATTAACATGACCATTTGGCAGTTATATGATACCCTATTTTCAGGTAAACCAATTATAACTGTATGCACGCAGATATTTTTGTTTCTATCCCATTAGATATTCAATTCTGTCCCATGATATGCCCATATATGTCCATAAGCCCTTGGAAATGTAACATAGCAACGTAGGTAAATCACATCAATGGACCAATTTTTTCATTCATTTTCCAGTGCTCATTTTCATAGATTCCCGGAGGATATGCAAGAACTCTTGAATTTCAATTCAATTCGCCCATTTGGTTATGGATCAATACCTATAAATACCATGTTTAGGGGGTTATTCACATCCATAAAATCCCAGCATATCCCAGCTATTTTGATGTTCACCGGGGGTCACCGGGGGTTTTGACCCATCCCCATTGAGAGCTGGCTCTCCAGTGGACCAAGGTGAAGGGCGAAGCCGGGCCCGATGGAGCCGCACCTGAGGCAAAGAAAGAGGCCGGTGATGGCCTGAAACATGGCTGGAATGGGGGTCAAACCATGCCATGACCATTTGAGATTTGGGAAGGTGTTGGACCACCTGTTAAAGTCCCTGATTTTTCTCACCAAAAAAAATGTGTTCTTACATCAAGTTCCCACTTTGTTAGAGCATCCACTTTGTCTTTCTCAAAGAAACTAGTTTCTATTTTGTATCAATAGTCAAACATGTTTTTCTGTGCAGTTGTTAGGAGGCAGGGATTCAGAGCTACAGTCAAAGCCCTTTACCAGTCATTAATGGGGTGACTGACGTACTGACTCATAACCGGTATTTCGTAAAATCGTTCTATCATAACTGGTAGATCCATTGATAGTCCTATATTATATATTATATATGATATATTCCATTAATAGTTCGATCAGATTTATAATTTTACCACTTACACAGCGCCATAACTGTAGGGTTTTCCTACGTTTTCCCCACCCGATTCGTCATGGCCCCAATGTGCCAACCCGGCCGCAGGTTGAGGCGCACCCGGCTTTTGGAGCCCTGCTGCGGACCGTGGAACAACAGGCGGAGGTGCAGGGTCGATGGTCAGCGATGGGACCGTTCCAAATTTCTGGATGTCCTTCAAGGGAACCAGCTGAGTTTCCGAGATTGCTCAGATTTATAGAAAAAATAAGCTAGAACCAGCGATTTTCTGCAGATTGGCCATGATAAAACGAAGGCTCCTGCTGTGGAAACTTCGGTTGCTCCCCTCTTTACCAAGCTGAACCCCAGCTGGCCCCGACAGCACGTCACGGCCGCAGATGTCACTTTTGGCGGACCATGATGTTGCAGAGGAGCGGTGCAGATCTAAGTTGACCAAGTGGGCATGCCTCATCAACCCCCGAAAATCAAAAAAAATCGACCCCGAAAAAAAGTGGATGGCTCAGTCCCAACAGTGATCAATTTGTAGTGAGACTTTAGATGGTACATTTGGTACCCAGAACCAGTCGCAACAGTAGTCGTACCAGAAATCAACCTGCCAAGATGGGTGGACGTAGTCTAGGAATGCCTAGGATATCAAACGTAGCCAATGTGAGAAACTACAGATATGGATATTACCCTCTGGTAATGACTGACAGTTTGCGAACTGGAAGCCATGGCCAATTGAGTTCGATGATTTACCCTCTGGTAAATAAACATAGACCCTGAAAATAACCCATTTTTAATGGAAACTAATCTTCCAAGTCCTATTTGCCAGGGTCTATGTTAAATTACCAGAGGGTACCTATTAAAATTGTGTTTTTCCTTATGTGAAGCCACCAATCTGAGGGACTGGGAAGATGAGCGTTGCAAATGCCAAAATTGGTGCCCCTGGTGCCCGAAACCAACGTTGGTTGAAAAAAGCCCCATTATATAATTGCAGAAGACTAGTTATATATAGTTATATGGTATAGATAAATATAAACAACTAGTTTATATTAGTTAACTAATGGTGTAGATAAATGTTTTACTATAGTTACTATAGTTATATGTTTTTGGTATTATATACTGACATTTAACACTGATATATCATTATCTACCATAAACAACTAGTTCGATATATCTATACCATAAACCATAGAATTCACCTAGCTAGTGCACTTTGCAGCAACTTAGCAATCGTAAACAGGAGCACCACCTTGTAAGCAATCCACCATAGGGCAGTACTCCACTGTTGGTCGGCGAGTGTCTCCATATGTCTCCATTTTCTGGGAGAAATTTGAAGAACTTGCCTGTCGACATGCCCATTTTGCTGCTGATACATTTATGAGTCTCTGTTTCTTAGTCACATCTGAAACGTTTTTTTCAATTGCTTAGATTCCCACGCCTAGCCTTTTTGTTAAATGCTAACCTACGTTTCATTCGCTGCAGGAGATTCTTCCTGCCCAGTGTGTCACTTGTTTTTTGAAGACTCGCGGCCGAGTGCTGCGCCCCTTCCAGTTTTACACATCATAAATTTGGATGAACACAGAATACATCATGATAATTATCATGGATTTACTGCAGTTCATGATTCATGGTTTAACACCAGTAACATGAAGCCACGTTCACTAAACACTATTACCCATGACGGATCCATGGTGCTGCTATATATGGTGTGCCATGGATCCCATCAACAAAAACCCCAGTCATGTTAGCATTTTTTGTACCAGCACCAGCCGGATCCGTCATGGGTTACTAAATCCCATAATACATTTATTGATCTCAATGGTTCAGGATATTCATGGGACAAGAATTGAAGAATCGTGGGACAAACAAATCAATTTTTTTTTGTGGGGAGAATGCGTTATCACAGGGATTCAACGTTGGATGTTGACTAGTTGAATCTTTAATGATAGATCCAACATCCAACATTTGGATTATGTTGGATTTGTTCAGAGTAATTGGGTTTATGGTGGATGTTGATAGCCTCCAAACAAATGAGGGGATCTAACATTAATGGAGGGTATCAATAGAATCTTTATGCTTGTTTGTTAAGGGGAGAACCGATGAATTGAGTCAATAAAGTTAAAGAGTCACTAATCAATCCTGCTCAAGAACTTTATCAGTGGATTTTTCTTGAGGGGAGATGTTGACGGTAACCACAGGTTTTACATGTTTATACCACCCAAATACAGGGTTTCAGCTTAGTGCACTGAATCTATTCTGGTGATAGTGATCACCCAGCACGTGGGTCAGAACCGAATCCATGATGGATGTTCGAGTTTTTAAAAGCGGTACAAGGCACCACTCTAACAGGAAGTATGCTTGAAATACCCATATGTCGGGGACATGGCTTGAAACATTTGCAGCTAAGACATGACCGCGCACTCAACCTGCAACTCATTATTCAAAGCCATTTTAGTGAAGTCTTCCATGTATATATATCTATATACATTACCTGGTGGCGCATCCCGCTTAGTAAGTAGGTTAGTTCACCTTAGTTGCAAGTAGATTGACCCTACTTATCCCACTTATAACCAGGGATATAATCTACTTAGTAAGTGGGATGAGCCACCAAGTGGATATCCATATATCTGGGTAAATTATAACGACCTCACTGTTCTCCCTCACTGGAATGATGGTGAACATGGGAGCAACTATCCCAAAATAGCCGAACCTTTCAGGTCAGTGAATTATTGTAATTTAGCGAGATATGTTATATTTGCAGTATTATAATGTATTATACATTATACATAATTATATATATATTATATATATATATATAATATATTATAATCTGAGTTTTCAGGCGGAAAACAAATCCATCTGCAATGGTCATGGATCACCCTTTTTTCGGGGCAGCCGTGGTGGTTTTGGTCGCTGTGGCGCCCAGCGGGCCCAGCACCCAGGCAAGCATCATCGCATGGCAGGGGATCCCAGCCCAGGGATCAGCAAGTTTCATGGGTAAATCAACGATTTCAAAATGGCCATCTATATATATACAATAGCTACAATGTGAGGCCCCCCAGTTATAAGTTGGTTTATAAGCCCCAGCAACTATGGTATACTATAGTTATAAATACCATAAACCATAGTGACATTGGACTTATAAACCAACTTAGCTATCTTGGGGGCCTCACATTGTATGTTACGAAACTGTAGGAACTATAGGAAGTACCCTCTGGTAAACTGTCACATAACTATGGAACATCACCATGTTTCATGGGAAAATCCACTATAAATCACCATTTTCAATAGCTATGTAACAAATTACTAGAGGATACTAAGTAGATTGTATCCCTGGTTATAAGCTAGTGGGATTTTTGTAGGGTCAATCTACTTACAAATAGGGTGAACTAAGCTACCTACAAAAACGATCCGTGAGTTGAGCCAGCAAGTACCCTATGGTAATTTAACAAGGGTTTATAATTCCAATAACAAGGGTTTATAACATACCATATTACCATGGGATAAACCAGTTATAACTGGTTTAATATGGTTTATATCATATACTGGTTAATTTGTGAATGGGATTTTTTGAATGGAACATAGTACTTAATACCACGGAATTTATATATATATATATTTACCTAATATAAATCAACCATGGTTTATTTAAGTCCCATGGTAGAAATTTCCAGTATATCTATCTTCCATGGGATTTGTTTTCATCAACTTCTACCATCCGAAGATGTACCCTGTCGCTCCATGGTGATTTTCAATCCAGTTCGCTATGTGAAAATATAGCTGGAGGCGTCATCATAAGGTAATATCATCCATCAACTCTAGATATTTCTTGCATAAACCATAGTTCTTGGAGTTTTTTTGAAGACTCAACTTACTGACATGACAAATCAACTATGAATCCCAATTGTTAGCAGATTTTTGTTGATTAAGCTTAACCACGCGGTCTCTGGTCTTGTAGGTCTCTGGTCAAATCCCAATTTTCTTAAGTTGATTTCTCATATTTTTGCGGTGAAACCCAATACAGTAATTGTTTCCCATGACCTCCCCAAAGAAAAATCCCCAACGGTGAAATCGCCATGTGGGTTTCAAACATATTCATCGTTTCAACACTACAAAAGGGATGATTGGTTGAGATAGCTGATATTTTTGAATATGAGATGAGTTGAGATAGTTGATTGGTTGAGATTGATGAGTTGAAATTCAAGTTGACATGTTTTGTACAAAATCACCAACGAGCCATGTTTTTGCCTATTTTTTTCATGCTTTCAGCAGGTCCTTGGCCTGCTTGGACGTCCACAACGATCGGCTCATGGTCATCTTGGCCACGTTGGCACAGCCTCGACTGCACGAGTTCAAGTTTTACGAGGCGTGGACGGCGTTGATGGACTTGATGGAGATCGGATCAGGTGAAAGATGTGAAAAAAACCATGGGGATTGAAGCATTGGGGAGTTACCCGGCCTGGTAAACTTACAAAAAACTGGGATTTTATGGTGGTTTACTGGGATCTAATGGGATTTACCCTCTGGTAAACTAACATAATTATGGAAATATCCACCATTTTAAATGGGTAAATCCACTATTTCGACTGGGCCATCTATTCAATAGCAAACTGTAACAGTCATTACCAGAGGGTAACATGTTTTAAACATGAAGTGAAAAACATATCAGTAAACATGTAGATGGAACCTTTAAACACGTGAAACACATAGTATGTTTTTCCCATTAAAAATGGTGATTTTCCAGTTAGCTATGTTAGTTTACCAGAGGGTAAAATCAACTTAAAACATCGGGACTTAATCAGAAACAGTGGATGACTGAGGGAATTGACCTAATCGAAGCTGCAGGGCATCAGGGATTGGCCCGGTGATGGATTGCTTTTTTTTTTATGGGGTGTACCGGTATACCTTCACTTTCAATGGATTAGAATGGATATTGTAATTGCTTGGTGGCGAACTACCCACGAATCTTAAGAAGGGTCAATCCACATGAAAAGGGTGAACTGTCTTACGATCCGTGGGCTGTTTCGGTTTATGACCGATATTTCACCGTCAAATATCCCATGATATAAATCCCTATTGTTGTTGGTCATATCAGTTAAATCATGTTAAATCCCTATTTTTTCCATCCAAAAACATCCAAAAACAACCATCAAATCAGACAAGATCAGATAAATCAAGATAAATCAACAATGAATCCCCATTGTTCTAGTAGTTAACTCCATGAACCATGAACTCCCCATGTTCCAAGGGGTTTTTTGTGGATGGGTTTGTGGATGGAGCCCTAGGTGACCAATATGCTTTGGGCCTATGCCAAGCTCCGAGCTGTAGGTGGCGGAGAGATTTCTGCAGCGATTTTTCACGACTAAAAAAACATGGTGGTTTTTCATGAGATTTTTCCAACAAACTTTTTGTGTGTACTGAACCATTTTTTTTTGAATATGGTGCTTTAATACGGTTTAATGGGATTCATCGAAGAAACATGGTGGTTTAATGAGATTTAACTAGACAACATTGAGATAAACATGGAATCATGATGGAAAATATGGAGGTTTAACCAACAACAATAGGGATTGTATGGGATTGTGTATAGGTGATTTGTTATTGGGAAAATGGAATTAATGGACCTGGAATAATACAGGGATTTACCGTACTCTCTGGTAATCAAACCTGGAAAATATCATAAATAGAAGTTTTCATGGGAAAATCCACTATCAATGGGATATGTTTCCAGCCCAGGTTTGATTACCGGAGGCTACTCGTAGCCATTTGGTGTGGATTGAACCGATTGACAGATCCTGGGATATTCATGGCACGATATTCAAGGGATGTGACGACTGGGAATATCATGGGAATATGTAACATCCAATGTAACATCCATTACTCCACGGATCTATATGGGAATATATGGGAATAGAACTAGGTCTAGATAGATATAGTATGATATAGTCCCATTATATTCCCATTATGTTCCCATTACATTCCCATTATAGTATGTAATTCTGGTACAGCCATTCTATGTGGGAATATATGGGAATATATGGGAATATATGGGAATAGAACTAGGGATAGATAGATATAGTATGAGATAGATAGTCCCATTATAACATCCAATGTAACATCCATTACTATATTGTCCCATTGTAGAAAGTCCCATTATATTCCCATTACATTCCCACTATAGATATTCCCATTTCTAATGGGATGCAATGCTGGTACAGCCATTCTATAGGGGAATATGTGGGAATAGAACTAGGGATAGATAGATATTATAGTATGATATAGTCCCATTATAACATCCAATGTAACATCCATTACTATATTATCCCATTATAGATATTCCCATAGTCCCATTATAGATACCCTCTGGTAAACTAACATAGCTATGGAAAATCACCATCGTTAATAGGAGTTTCAACTATAAAAGGAACATTTTCAATAGCTATGTTAAATTACCAGAGGGTAGTCCCATTATATTCTCGTTACATTCCCATTAGGGCAACCAAGAAAACCTGATTTGCTTGTGCTCCTCCAGTGTTTTTTCAGCAAGGAAACCCTTTTTTCTGGCTGTTACAGGCATTGGGTGGCACTCAAGATATTCCCATTTCTAGGATATAGTCCCATTATATTCCCATTATGTTCCCATTACATTCTCATTATAGACATAGATATTCCCATTTCTAGGATGTAATGCTGGTAAACCCAATGCCATGAACATCCAATGGATCCTGCAGGCCTGGCGCCTCAACTGATCTCCACGATCGCCCAGCGCCTACAGCAGCGCCGCCCAGGGGAATACAAGGCCGCACAGCGGAAGGGCTGCCCCAAGGGATCCCAAAAACGGAGGACGGAGGATTTGAAGATGGAGGTTTTAGGGACTTTTCCTGCATTGTTGATGATTTTTCCAGATTTTCGATGATTTTCGACGATTTTGCTGTGTTTTGTTCGTTTTTTCTGAGAGAATTCTATGGAAAAAAGAGGAGTTAACCATGAGTTCACGAGGTTTTTTGCACTGAACATCGGGGGATTTTGGGCATTGGATTTTTTTTGTGATCCCCTCTGCGGGGTGACGGCGGCGGGGTGTGGGCTTTTCTATTGGGATGAATTCTTCAAGTGTTTGATGACCTTAAACAGCTGGTTTGTGTTTCCGGAGTTTTTGAGTGTTTCACTGCAGCATGACCCATTGACCCCGTGTGTGACTTCGTATCACTGTCCCTTTAACCCACATTTTCGCTGGTCTAAACGTGTGTTTCAAACAAAGATCAACCGTTGGTTTGAATCATGTTCAATATTGATTATATACTTAACCAATGAATCATTTACAACGGTTTCCATTCAACACGGTTAAGCATTGATATTTTCCAATTGTCATAGAAACAATTGTTGCACATGTATCATTATTAACCATTCAGCACAATTTATATTATTGGTTAACGTGTCTTTAGAAAATAACACATATATATATATATATTAATTAGAATTGGGGATTATACCATTCATCATAAAATATATTTAGAAAAATAAACAGAAACATGACTTTGTCTGAAGATAAGGTATATCCCCAATTCTAATGGATCATAAATCATGAGTTTGTCCGTATCAATATTAGGGTTTGTCTGACAATACCCACGCTTCAATGGTGAATCCCCATGTTTCTTGTTAAAATGTTATTTTTGGATATGTTTGGTGTATTTTTGTTTTTTTTTTTTCCACATTTTCAGACACACCTAAGTACCATATATACCATATCAAGTTGGTCACAAATTCCATTATTCCCCATTATATATATATATATCCACATCACATCCCCATTTACGGATGATTCACCTTAAAAACTGGTGATTTTCAATAGCTACAGCTAACGCCGTTTACCCATTATGAATGTTTATTTCTGTGGTGTTATCATAAACCATAGATGGGGTGACTTTATTCCATTTTCAGACCCACCCATGTAGCTAGTTGGGGCGGTCTCTTCCATTTTTAGATGGTTAAATCCACTATAATCGCCATCGTTGATGGTTAAATTCGCAATCATCACCATCTTTGATAGTTTTTCATCGTCTTATAATCAATTTTATATGAATCATATCAAGTCAAGTTGGTTATAAATCTATATATATATACATATGTATAAATGTATCTATATATGTATACATATATGTATGTATGTATGTATGTATATATTTACATAATACCATTTTGGATGGCGTTTGATACTTAATTCCATATTTAGATATCCATTTTATGATCGTTCCCCATCCTTTGGTCCTTCTTTGCCAGCCACCCGACAGGCACATTGCCTCTCCTTGGCGGTATGGGCCTTTGCGGAGGTGGGAAAACGATCGGGGGAAATGGATGACACATGCAATTTTTCATTGGAAAATAGATGAAACATGCAATTTTTCATTGGAAAATAGATGAAACATGACATGTTTCACTGGAAAATAGATGGAACATGACATGTTTCATTGGAAAATGGATGATTTTATGCAATTTTTCATTGGAACATAGATGAAACATGCAATTTTAGTCGGAAAACATCTGAAAAAACATTGGAAACTAATGGAAACTATATGAAAAAGATCAATTGGAAAATGTGGCTGGAATCCTCCAAGTTATTATATGGCCATTTAAAGGACACCATCATGGCTTTGAGATATGAAAATTACCATCGGGATTGGCTTGGCTTGATCATTTCAGTGGGTTTCCAGAACTAGGGGTACCCCAATAGCTCGCTGGATGCTTTATTTCATGGAAATCCATCTAGAAATGATGAACTGATATTCAAATGATATGGATGACTTGTCGGACACCACAAAATTCCTCTGTTTCAGATGTATTTCTTAGCCATGCTACCTGGACCGATCCAGGTGTCAGACATTCATTCCACATGAATTTTATTTTTCTATATATTGGGAATAATATTATTTCCTACTGACTTTCTGTATACCACCAACCACTTCATTTTGTTGGTCAAATCAACTCTAAATCAGGTCTTTCCCTAGGAAAATCACCATGTTTGAGAGTTCAATTTGGTCAAATCCACCATTTTAAGCATAGTTCAATCCACTATAATCACCAATTTTAATGGTTCAATCTAAAAAAACAATTTTTGATGGTGTTTGATAGTTAACATCCATTTTGATCACCAATTTTCATGGTTTTTGATAGTTGTTGATAGTTTTTGATCCCACTCTCATCCACTATTAAATCAGCAGTTTTGATGCATGGTTTTTCACCTTTTATCATCCACATCAAAATCACTACCCTCTGGTAAACGTTTCACATAGCGAACTGGAAAGATCCACCATTTCCAATGGGTAAATCCACTATTTCTATGGTCATTTTAACTAACATAGCTATGGAAAATCACCATTTCCAATGGGTAAATCCACGAACTAAATGGTCATTTTCAATAGCTATGTTAGTTTACCAGAGGGTAGTCCCATTATATTCTCATTACATTCCACCATTTCAGCAGGGTGTCCTGCTGTCCGAAAGTTCCGAAACGACCGAAACGCTGGCGAGGCCCACTGGCCCGATGAGGCGCTGATGTCCTCGCTGGCAGAGGAGCTGGCAAAGCAGGCAGAGTGACCGTTCTGTTCATGCTATGACAGTTCATTAATATGGTTATATATGGCATATGGTTATATAATATATGATTAATTATATATGATTAGTTATATATGGTTATATATGGTTATATATTGTTATATATGGTTATATAGGATTTTTTATGGTTATATATGGTTATATATGATTAATTATATATGATTAGTTTTATATGATTATATATGGTTATATATGTTATATATGGTTACATATGGTTATATATGGTTATATCATCATTTCTCCAGATTAATGGGTTAGTAGTTATTAGACATTAGACAAACCAGTATTACCATGGCTCATCTGGCTGGTGGTTTGGAACATGAATTATATTGTTCCACATATTGGGAAGCCACCAGCCAGTAATGTTTGGAACATTTTATATTGTTCCATATATTTGGAACATTTTATATTGCTATATTGTTTCTTGAACATTAATAAATCCCAACTGATTTTCATATGTTTCAAGGTGGTTAAAGCCACCAACCAGTAATGGTGAACTAATCAGCCATGGTGAACAAAAACTATATTTAAATCACTTGTATTTTTTTTTAGAAGTATTGAGCTATGCATAACTGATCTTTTCATATGGGTATTTTAATAGTGAAGTACATGGATTTAAATGGCTTTTACATAGTTAATGATGTTAATGAGGTTTATATTAAGTGGATTTAAATGGTTAAGTTAATGGTATATGGAGGTACATGGTTAATATTTGTACATGGTGAACTAATTAGCAATGGTTAACTATATTTAAATTACTGGTGTATATATATATATATATATGTGTATATGTTGTGAAATAACTGGAGTCAACTATGGTATGTTGGCAATATGGTTAATATATATATATACCATATATACTGTTGTTATATTAACATAATACATAGTATACAATATATTCACTCATATAATATACATATGGCTATGGTCTATGGTTAATAAATGGTATCATACATATTTATGAAATATTCTATAAACACTTCACACCAATAAATTATATATGGTAGTTGCTGGTTGATATATCAATAATAACAATAATAATACTAATAATAGTATATAACAATGATAATGAAACACTGTGTGGTGACTCATGGTAGCTACGTGGTGGCTTATTAATATGTATATGGCTATATATGGTTATATGGTTATATATGCTTATATATATGGTTATATAATCTATATGGTGTGAATGCATTTGATATCTATAAACCATAAACCCATACCAGGGGGTGCAGTTCCAGTTGTGGAAGTGGATATTTTGCCACAGTCACAGGGGTTATATCCCAACTTCTGGAGGTTATCACCATAGTACCTACAAAGATGACCTCAACTGTAGTTTTTTTTGTTTTTCTTCAGGGATTGAACATGCTTTGCATCAGAACACAATTCATTTCTAGATTTTTTTTTCAGGGATATCTTCCCATCAGATTCTATATTATATTCCCATGGATATCTATAGATTCTGAATCAGACATTGGATTTTTAGGACATCTTTGGGCTTTCGGATCTTTGTCACTGGCGGCATCCCCCGGTGAAGATCACGGTGGCTGGCACTTTATGTATCTGTCGAAAATCGTGGCATTCAGATTGTGTCGCACAGTCATATATATATATACATATATATGATATAACAATATATAACAATATATAACAATATATAACAATATATAACAATATATAACAATATATAACCATATATAACCATATATAACCATATATAACCATATATAACCATATATAACCATATATAACAATATATAACCATATATAACCATGGTTATATATGGTTATATATGGTTATGTATGGTTATATATGAGTGCCACATGTTTGCTGGTCTATCCCCATCTTTCCCAATATTGCTGGTGACAAACACTCATTCTTGGTCTGTTGATCTCAACAATTAACAAGGCCCAGGTCCCAAGCGGGCGTGAATAAAAATGGAGCCATGCCCATATCTACCATCTTGTTGCTGAAATCACATGGAGCATCCTCGTTTTTGCTTGGTGATGATCTCATTTTCGATTCATACAATGTGGGGCCCCCTAGTTATAAGTTGGTTTATAACCCAATCTAACTATAGTTATAACTACCATAAATCCTAGTTATTGTAGGTATAAACCAACTTAGCTATCTTGGGGGCCCCACTTTG
>Ga0126342_10002650_pt1 | contig 28327 bp, 27 predicted proteins | sample Cyp1metagenome_FD_92528 | JGI IMG/M metagenome (GOLD analysis project Ga0126342, IMG submission 92528) | Coral microbial communities from Lord Howe Island, Old Settlement Bay, Australia - Cyphastrea 1 metagenome | ecosystem: Host-associated > Invertebrates > Cnidaria > Coral ... | reverse complement strand
AGGAAATTTAATTAATTAATTAACATGACTTCGATTTGGTTCCCTAATAATAAATACCCCCCTAATACTAAAAACTACCTGCCGTGTTTTGTATTAGGGGGGGGGGTTTAGTATTAGGAGGAAAGGATTAAGAGTTTTGATGTAATTATCAAGCTGAAATAAGATTTTAAATTATTATTGTTATTATTGATTGTTGAACGATTTGTTGGCCACCCCAAAAGCCTCTCCCCAAAGCCCCAAAACTGGCCTGTTTTGCCTTCGCTTTGGCTTTCCTGTGAAGCGAACATCTGCATGTCAGATTGAGGCTGCAGAAACTTTGGGCAAACCTAGGTGTGTCCGAAAATGGGGTACAATCCCAAATAGCAATCTTACTAGGGAAAATGATGACAAACCATTGGGTTGTGGTGGTTTTCCATGGTTTTCCACCGTTTTCCCCAAAATTTTCTGACAAACCCATATGAGTCGATAACTTGGGTAAATGGATGCGGACCACTTTCTGCAGCAAAGGCACTTGCTTTTCAAATGAGATTTCTTCACCTGGTATGGTGGCATGGGCTTGTCCAAAAATGATGGGAAAGCCCTGTTCCATGCCCTCGCTTATCTTATGGTAATTTTCCCCATTGACCTGCCATGAATTGATATAAATTGGAGTAAAAACATGATATAACCCATTCCCAGACACATCATAGATGCACTTATACTACGGATCCACAAAATTGATCAAACTAACCCTCGCACCCTCAACCATCATGCCATCCTGCCATTCCAAAAAGATCAAAAAGCAGCCCCTGACCTTTGCCATCAAGTCAAGCGATCGCTGCCACTGCAGCCAGGCGACATGAAGAGATGATGTGATGATATGTCCTCTCGTAACCACCCATGGGCCACTATATCCACTATGGATGATGCCTATGTCAACTGGATGTCCAAAACGATCCACAGGTGTCCCATAGATTGAAACCTCAGGCCGTTTCTACCACTGCTGGCGGTCTTTTCTGCTGGACACATCTGGATGAAGTGGGCCACCCGCACAAGTATAACAGTATAACTACCAGGGTTTTTTGGGGGTTTAAACTTTAAACCCATCTATCTAACATAGTCCAACTTTGGTGATAAAAAATATTCAGCCGTGGCCATAGCGGTCTTCTTTAAACCTCGTTGTAGTCCACACTTTTTGAGACTCTAGGGCCCATCGGATCAGCGATACCCCGATTGTCCCGGCAGGAGGCAGGTTGGTTTCACAATGATTGATATATGGTATGTGTATATCACACATCCATTGCCGCACTGCAATACACAGAAAAGAATAGAAAAGGGCAGACCTTCAATTTATATCATTTTTATGTTCGGCACACCGTACCACTAGTCAGAAGCACGAACGTCGACTGGTGTCCTTATCTCAAAATGGAGATTATCACCACCACATGCCCCAACCCACACCATGAGATTTCTATGATCATCTTCCATGACTAACAGTTCCACCTGTCACATGCGTGGCGAAACTTCAAGGGACAAAGACCAACCTATTCCAAACACATGGTTCCCTGGGCCTTCAGTTTTGAACCACACCATTTCATACCCTAAAATTGTGGACCTAACCTATTCGGATCCTATTGGCCCTGGTTGATGCACATGGGCGGGACCAGTCAACGGTTTGCAAATCAAATGTGCAATCCACACCTAATATCATTTATATAATTATTGGATATGATTTAATCATAGCAGGCTTCCACTCAGGGTTTTGACGAACCCACTTTACTTTCTCATCACTTCTGCTTGTTGACTTTCAGGAGTCCCTCACAAGTAGTCCAATGGTTTGCCCTAGGTTTTTCCGTTGCCGGCGCAAGTCACAGCACTTCATTCATCCCTCGATTCCGAGGATGAATCCTGCTGCGGCTCTGACCACCCTCCAGTGGAAACCAGGGTCGTTTTGCGCGGGATTAAAAATGCCAAGCCATGGCGTTTTCGCATGACTCATCTTGGATTCTTGGATACCAACTGGTAGATACTCTGCCAAAAAAAAAAACGAAGCTAGCTGGGTAGACTCTGGGTAGACAAAAGCCTCATTTGGCTTACCCTCTGGTAAACTAACATAGCCATGGAAAATCACCATTTTTCATGGGAAAATCCACTATTAATGGCACAACCATTGACTACCCAACCATTTGGCACATAACCGGAACCTGCCGGGTTCATTCCCTGGATGCATTGATCCTTCGAAAATTACTCCAGCAATCCAATCTAGTACTGGATGTACTCCCATTTTTTGGGGGGCAAATAGATGCAAAATGATGCAAATCGTATTGACATTGTCAGGGTAGTAGGTAATAGTATTGACATTGGCAAATTGTCATACTATATCCAAATAGTATTGACAAGGGTCAAAGGTTGAATTGACATTGTCATACATTGTCAGGGTAATAGGTAGACTCGATCAATAGATGGACTAGATGGGTTAGATTGTTAGATAATCTAAATGACCCTGCTTACAAACATCAACAAACGTTCACAGCTGTAGGTCGGCAGACAATCACACGTGGAGGGTGCGCTGCTGGAGCTCAGTTTTTGAGCTCGGGTCCAGCTGGGTGAAACCTTTGGGAAGGCCTCAGTCATCCGGAAAAAACGTTGGGGAACGCACTGGAGGACGAAGGTCATCGAAAAAAAACACCAAAAGGGTAGCCAGTCCAGTTGGGATCATATCATTCTGCTGTAGGAAGTAGGAGATGCGAACAGAATCCAAAGCAGCAACCCGCTGAAGCAGAACGGGCTGGAATCAGACAAGCGCTGGGTGCGGCAGCCCAAAAATGTCGTCAAATCCTCCTTACACTTGTTGGCCAATCGAGGTACATGCTGGCACAATGTGGTATACATCAGTGTAACCTCACAATGGCTCAACATTGGGATGCCGGGCTAACAAAATGGATTCGTCCTCTTCAACATTTAACAATACTGAATAGGTTTTGCCCGAAAATGGGCCATACCGGCAAAAGCATCAAAACATGCGAAAAGAAGTTTCTTAAACCCTAAAAACCATGGGATTTTAGTGCTTGTCCATGGGTTTTCCCATCATTTTCAGGTACCCAACCCCAATTTTCGGTGCCCCGACTATCGCAAGGCGCGGTCCAAATCTTCTTTGCATTTGCTGAGGTAGGTCCTGCATCCCAGGATTCACCCTGAAGCTGATTTCTTATATGTAACCCAGAGCCGATATAACCATATGTGTATATATATAATTATATATATGTGTGTGTGTGTTACAGTATAACCCACATATATAACTCACATATATATATATATACATATATTATAATCCAAATACAAGTGGGGTACAATATGGTCATTACTTACGGATAGTAACTATCTAACTGGGATGCAACCTCAAAAAGGCTCCAGGACACGTTGTCGTTTAATGTGGGTAAAACAATGCCATGTCTACCACCCATGACTGGGAATGGTTTATACATACCACCTATAAAAATGATGATGACTGGGGGACGGTGCAAATGACACTATTTTACCCACATTATGCCCCATTTTGCACACCCAAAATAGTTCCAACAAACAACAGTCAATATGAAGCTCCGGACCTGGACTGCGAAGTGAAACTGAAATTTGAACATAATTTCCACAACATTTCGGCAACATCTGGAGACGGACTCTGATAATTCACATACCTGAAAGATTGCATGTTGGGGATGGTTTTCCCTATAATTACATCTGGTTGGTGGTTTCAATCCCTCTGAAAAATATGAAAGTCCAGTTGGTATGATTATTCCCAATATATTGAAAACTAAAAAAATGATCCAAACCACCAACCAGACATGCATTACTTGCAGGAAGATCATTTTGAGGCTCTTGTGAAGAGTTTCCCAGCATCATGCCGTATCCATCCATATCAATAGTGATATATACTACAATTGCAAAGATGGCTCCTCAACCTTGCATTCTCTTCCTCTTGTTCTTGTTGCCGCCTGGCCATGCAAAAAAGATGTGGCCAGAGCCAGGACTAAGAGAAGTCTCAGTCTCCGTTTTGTCCCAGGGACTAGGATTGTGACATAAGAAGTTGGATCAGGGAAGTGGATGGCAAGCCGCTGGAATGGGGGCTCCCATCAAGGGGGATCAACCCCAGCCGATGGCCCAAGGGGAATATCCCAATCTTACCATGTTACCATACCCAAAAAGAAGCCCAGCCTGTGGCCGTGGCTGGTTGCATCCAATTCATTTTTGGGTCCAAGTGAAGAATGAAACAGCAACAAAAACGAAAAAACGGGCCTCCAGGGTTCTGAACGAAAAACAGCAGTGGTTCAAGATCAATTTTTATTGGTAGGGGCCAGCCATGGTTGGGTTGACGCGGCAAAACGTGATGGTAATGCCTCGTGTCTATAGAGGAAGTGCGGAGGTTTGGTGGGGTCAAAACTAGCGTTTTTGCAGTTTTTGCTGCTCAAAAGTCCGCATTTGCTGGTGAACATGCCCAAGCTTGCCTCTTTGTCTTGTAGATTTGCGTTTCCTCATCCGCATGGTGAATCGATTCCACACCAAGCTGGTCATGTCCCATGTTCCAACTGTCCTCCACCATCTTGAGTGATCTCATCCCAGGAATAACGCACGCCCTGTTTATTTCTAGAAGGGGTGCCGTTTTGATAGCATCTACTCCTGGAAGTCCAGGGATTCAAAAAGTTCCTCATGAAAATCACTCCTGGAAGTCTAGCACGTCTATGTATGATACTAGTGATGTACCTTTTGAGGTCCTGGGCCTAAAAAAGAGCATTGCTACAACATCCTTAATCGTGAGTAATCGTTAGTAATTAATCGTGAGCAGGACCTTCAAAAGTACCGCCCTAGGGCCCTCACAGGTGCGTAAAAAGGTACACATAGCAGCTAAAAAATCGTGAGCAATCGTGAGTGAATTTGAAGTAATCTTAAGTGGACATTGCTACAAACCCTCGGCCGTAGAATCATTGATATTGTTATAAACCCTTGGCCGAAGAACCCAATAACGTTGCTATAATCCCCCGGCCGTAAACATTCGTCATTGCTATGGTTTCTCGGCACCCCTTTTTTGTGCCTCTTTTCCCAAGCGCTCCTTTAGTACTTAGGACTTACAGGTACTTTTTTTTGCGGGTACCCTCTGGTAATTTTACATAGCTATTGAAAATGGCCCAGTCGAAATAGTTGATTTTCCCAGTAAAAATGGTGGATCTTTCCATGTTTTTTTGTATGTTTACCAGGCCGGGTAACCCCGCAATTAATTGTGGTAAACTCATCCGTGGATATTGGGAATGGCAGCTGGGTCAACTTCCCCGATCCCTTTTCGCTACGCCAAGCTACGAAGTCTGCCTTCATGGTGAGTGCATCACGAATATCTGCTCGGAGCCTGTCCTTGCTGGTGAACTGACAGGATTGGTTTAGGGAAGAACATGTCGGAAGCTGATGTTTGGATATATTTGGATGGTATTTCGAATTTCAACTTCAAGTATGACTATATATAACTTAACCATAATATATATATATATATATTATAATTAAACATCCTATGTACTATGAATGTGTCTTTTCATAACAGGTTCCCACAATTCCAAGCGGTCTAGAGTCTAGAGCCACCAGCCGTTAAAATGAACATGAACCAAGGGAGGCATTTTCTCAGAGAACTACCCCATACCTGAAAGGAGCCATATCCTCAATCGTTGGGAACGTGATCTTCAACAACCATCTGATACAGTACTCAAAAGGCTTGAACAAAGTAATTGAAAAAGCCAACTCTCAGTGAGATATCGATGGTTCTTTCCGGAATATATCAAGCCAGTGTCCTTGCCTTTGTCCTCTCGACGTCCCTGCACTCTGTATATTACATCAAGATGGATATATCATGGTAATATATATATAGTGTGTATACATATATATGTATATATGTATATATATATTCTGGCCGAAAAGAGTAATTCACCAACCTCAAAACTGAAAATAACTGTTATCGGCCATTTGGGGATGATGCCCTGAATCCATTCAACATCGTTCCGGCATCACTGTGAGGTCATGATCTATCCAGGTATACCTTTGTTTCCTATTTTAAACTGCCATGCGTCAGCAGTCATGGCCTGGCAGCATGATTCATGATTCAAGCATGGTCGAGAAACAATAAATATTTGAAACCAACGGGATATACTCATTACTCTCTAGATCTCTCTGGTAATTTAACATAGATAGGTAAATCATCATAAATCATTGAGCTAAGCGGGCCATCTGTACCATAGTTATGTTAAACAACCAGGCCCGATATTCATCACCAGTCATCACCGTGATTAACCACTATTAACCATATTAACCATGGCTTTCGATATACTGACCATAATTTTCCATCATTTCTTACATGATATACCATTGATGAACCACTATGAACTGATTTCATCATCCCATCATCCCATCATCCCATTTTTAGGTGTATTTATTCACCACTTTCAAAACCAAAAAAAAAAGCCACAGCTGCTGTACCCTCTGGTAAACTAACAGTTTGCTATGGAAAGATCCACCATTTTTAATGGGAAAACTCAACTATTTCGACTGGGCCATTTTCAATAGCTATGTCAGCCATTACCAGAGGGTACCCTTCATGCCATGCTCAAGGCAAGGTACCGAGGTGGCCCGCGCCACCTCCTCCATCTTGTTGCGGTCATCCACCGTCTTGGCCCTGGGGATGGAGCTATGGCGTAGCGGCGGAGATCAACCCAGGAGTAGGATGACCTACCATTGGTTGGTAATATACTGTTAATATTAATGGTTAATATTAATGGTTAATATTAATGGTTAATATTAATGGTTAATATTAATGGTTGATGATGGTTAATGATTATCTGGTTGGTGGTTGAGCCCTACCCCTCCGAAAAATGATGGAGTGAGTAACGGTTGGGATGATGTCATTCTCAACTGAATGGAAAAATGAAATTCATGTTCCAAACCACCAACCAGAAATTGATGAACTTGGAGTATCATCTGGATACGCACCCCGGAGCAAATTATGAAAGTGGATATTTGTTTTCTATAAATTGGATGATTTTGGTTTGGAACGGTTGGATGCAACCATTATAACCAATGAAAATTGGTAGCTCTCATCTGGATATGTGGTGGTATAGATGGCATAGAACCGACCAAAAAAAAACACATATTACCCTCTGGTTATGACTAACAGTTTGCCATGGTATAGATGGCCCATAGAAATAGATGGTTTATCTGGGTTTTTGCCTATTAAAAATGGGTTGATTTTCCCATGGCAAACTGTTGGTCATATCCAGATGGTAATATATATATATAATGGGTATTTTGCTGGGATCTATTGTTGGAGATATGAGGATATACCCAATACAGTAATATTTATATATATAATATTATTATACATGGGTGCTTCTGGAAATGTAGGATTTGCCACCAATGGCCATTCATCTGGAAAATGATGATAAACCAGTGGATTTAGCAGTACTGTACCAAATTATCAGGCAAACCTACCTAGCCAGACTGATTCTCCCACGACAACTATGAAATGAAGAAACAACGCTTGAACTAACCAACAATATACAACCAAATGACACGACATGACATGATATAATATGATATAATATGATAATATTATAATTCATAATCACACATGGTGAACATCTTGATAAAGTATCCGCCGAAACTTCAAGCCTAACCAAGGAAAAACTTCACCAAACATCATCATGACATCCTCCACCAACATCACACCTTACCCTCCTGAGATCAAACATGGCTTGCCGAAAAAATCCCCCATTTAGTTGACTCGGTGATAGCCATGTTTGGGGACAATCCTCGTTGCCTTTGGGGAATCTTCCCAGCCCTGGATCGACCAAGGCGCTTTTCGGCTCGCACCCGGTCGATCTCATGTTGGACATAGGCGCAGTCGTGCAGGATCTCATCCTGGCACCGGCGCTTTTCGGGCCTGCAACTGCTCGTAGATGTTGGTTGCAATGCCTACATAAATTGTAAATGCCTCAGAAAAACGGATCAGCTGTAAAGAGTTGATACAATACCTCCCTGGTAATTTAACATAGCTATGGAACTTGTTGATTCTACGAAGAATTCGTCGTTGTATCTGGGGCTTGCGGTAGGTTTTTTCAACTGTACGGATCATGCCAGCACTTCTAAATACTTCGTCCAGCTCTAAAGTCATCAAGAAAACAATCAAACACCATTCATGACATGTCATACCATCGAAAACACTCAGCAAAACCTGTCAGAATTTCGAAAGCATTGGCACCCCACATCTTTCAAGTCATTGAATTTTCGCCGCCCCGTTCTTTTCAAAGTGCGCGCCCCACAGGTCGTAGTGAAACACACCCAGGTCGCGACCGAGGGAGATGTCGAGGCTGTCTCCTCGTTTTCGGCTCACTTCGGTTACCAATCCAAGAGGCGAACGTCGTGGGTCACCAGGCTGGTCTTGGGCTTCCTGAAGGCGGTGGCATCGTTTTTTCTGGCACCTCTGCCAAAAGATTGGGGGCCAACCTTGATACAGAATCACGAAGTTAAATCAGGATTGACAAGGATCCACGAGGTCTGCTTCACTGGCGCGCCCCACAAGATCATTGGTTCGACCGCAGCAACTATGCAGCAACTATGCATGGTTTGAATGGCGAGCTTTGACTTTTTGGTCTGGATTGGATATGGTTATATAATGTTATATAGAGAATAGGCAATTCTTCGCCTGATCTTACTGGCAGTGGCGCAGTCGCCACTAAACCCAAACCGTTTGCGTGGCGGACGGTTTGCCATGGTTTGCCCATGAAAATCTGGTTGGTGGTTTCATCCTTTTTGAAAAATATTAGTCAGATTGGATATGATTGGATCATCATCCCAACTATTGGGGAAAATAAAAATGTTCCAAACCACCAACCAGAAATGGACTGATATGTGCAAGAGATTGCAAGAGCATACAAGAGCTCAATAGGCCATACCAGGGGGATCGTCAGACCCTGCAACCGTATCTCAGGTCATTGCGGTACCAACATGATCAACATGCAACAACGAGCCACAAATTGCTCTTGTCGATTCTGCCGGAATTACGTTCCTATTTATTTGATTTTATGATATTTTAGTGGGGGGGTGATAATTTCAAAAATAACCAGACATAATCAGACCAATCATTGACCAATCCCAGGGACCCCTACCCATATAAAACCGGCTCAGAGCATTGCAGCAAAGGTTCCCATTCTTCACGTGTTCGATGCGCGTCACTGGTCCAGCCCAACGGCGACTTGGATTGCCATGTGGCTTGCGCGTCAGCTCAGGGACAAAGACGTACTCGATGTTTTTCCATTGCCTTTTGGTGGAGGGTTGCAGCTTTAATTCAGCATGCGCTGCTCCGAAAAGTTGTTGAAAACATCTGCGCAAAAATATGGAATAATAAAATATAATAAACAAATCTGACTCAGTCGCTGTTGAATGGCAGGTGTCGGGCTTGTTTTGGGTGGCAAGCATGAGATGACTTTCAACAGTTTATATCATTGTGTTTTAATGTCTTTGAATTTAGCTCCCCTTGACAAGTCATTGTATATCTTCCTGCCCCCAGGTCCCAGGTCATTGGGGGGCGCCCTTGATCTTCGGGGGGAAGGGATATAGATTAATTCACTAACCCCCACAAAATTGTAGACCCTCTGGCAAACATACAAAAAACTATGGAAAATCACCATTTTCAATGGGTATATCAACTATAAATGGCCATTTTCAATAGCTATGTTTGTTTACCAGAGGGTAAATTTGTCATATGGGAAGGGTTTCTCTTGCATCCCTTACGAAGCAGCATCGCTGGTGACAGTTCACAACCATCCAAGCTATTCAAAAATCCTGGCCATGGCTCATCGATCCTCCCAAATATCCAAGGTACAGTTTATAGTCCTTGTGTTCCCTGGTCGGCCACGGATTCTTGTGCTTGTGACCCACCTGTGGTCGGGACTCAATGGTGCGATTTACGCGGGGCGGATATGGCGGTCGCAAGTGATTGGACCCGTCATTGGCGATCGTCAGGGAGTAGTCAAAGCGTTTCAAACGCACATTGGGGAGCCTGTGCCATGGCTGCCATGGGGAGAGCTGTTGCAAATGTATATCAAGGGCTTGATTTCAGATATGTGAATTGAAGGTACCCAGTGTTAACAGTTTTTATCCTGTGATGCGTAAGGTACGTGTGTGGAAGATCCTCCCAAAAATACGGCTTCACTATACCATCAGTATTCTCCCTCCATGATACCCCTTTGGACCACCCAGGGAGGTTCACTCCTTGGAAACAAAATGCGAAATCAAAATGATTTCCTACTGTAGGGCTCCAGCCTATCAACGTAGAACAACAATGATGTTGAATCTTGGAGATATTAGCTACAATATAACATCCATACTAATTACATCAAGCATCATAAACATCTATTAAAACAAAATAACATCATTATCTCCCAGCCTATGAACTTTAGTCATATTAATTTATCCAACATCTCATTTTTTTCATCCTGTCCCCTAACCATTTTTTTTCCTGTCCCCTAACCCCCCCTCTTCAAATCTATTTTACATATGGCCAAGATCCAAAAACAAAAACATGTTCCTCAACCTAGGGCACTAGGTCATCTTCTATGTATATATCTTACTGTCTATATTTCAAAAATTAATCCATGTAATAACGTTAGCATGTGCAGATTTAATCCATTTTTTGTTTTTTTCTTCCTAGTGAACCTACAGGATTCAATCTTGGTAGTACAAACGGGTATCCTCCATGTCTGTATGCATATATATATATATATAATCTAACCTAATCTAATATATCTATCTATCTATATCTAATTAATCTATTAATCTCTCAGTAATCTCTCAGTAATCTATCAATCTATCTATCAAAATCTATATATCTGTCTATCTGTCTATCTATCCTATCTATCTATCTATCTTTCTATCTATCTATCTATCTATCTATCGATCTATCTCTCTCTCTCTATCTCTCAATTCTCAAACATCCGTATGATCTTCATGATGACAAGTTGCCAATAGGTCTCATCTTTAAAAAAACGGGGCCGCCCAAACCCAGATCCCCCAGCCGCGCTTTCGAGTCTTTCCCTGCCGCTTGATTGGATTGGGATATCCAAACAATCGACCGGGATGGCAGTGCATTCCTGGGGCGAGCTATCGATCCCGATTCAGAGATTGTGAATTCATGTTGGTATGTAGTTTTGGGAACTAATATGTACCCTCTGGTTATTTAAGATAGCTATGGAAAATTGATGAAAATTGCCTATTTATAGATGCTTTATGATGATTTATGATGTGAAAATCAGTGCCCTTTTGAATAGATGCTGCAATTCTGAGCTGGAGTCAGCAGGTATAATCATGGATAGTCATCCAAAATGCTAGAGTATGCATCATTCAGGCCGCTCACCCCCCAACTGGTAGCCAAGCTGGATACTGATACGAAACGATATACATCACTGGCAGACAAATATAAGAGACAAGGACCTATGGGATTGCCCAAACTCTGGCATAACCCCAAAAAATATCATGGCTGATCATGATCATTTCTGTAGAAATTGAGCTCTTCTCTGTATTTCATGGCATTTCCCTGGCATTTTCCCCGGCATGGTATCTTCAGCACCCAGCGTCCGCCATGCAGTGCCGTGGTCTTCCGTGGTGGAAAGCCCCACACGGCGAAGCCACGCAGCGCGCACGGCGCGGGCGGAGCCGGTGGCCCCAGGATCGTCGAGGTGATCCGCGCCGCGCAACGGCGCAAGGAATTCATGGCAGATGGGACAAGATGGTGAAAACACCAATAGGAATATCCTATTAGAATATATGGTCAATATCAATAGAATATAATAGAATATCAATGGAATATCTATGGTATATCAATATATGGGACAATATCAATAGAATAGACCAATATACAAATATGGAATATCTGTGGAATATCCATAGAACATCTATAGAATATCTATGGAATACCAATAGAATATTGATGGAATATATATATATATAATATAGATAATTACAATTGGTATTTCTCCATCATGGTATCTATTGGTATGTAGAATATCTTTTGACATAGATAAATGATGGAATATCTATGGAATATCAATATATACCAATAGATATACCATATCCCATACAAATGATGGAGATTTTATGGAATATCTATGGTATATCAATGGAATATGGAATGTCTATTGGTTTATCAATGATATTGGTCATGGAATTTCTATGTCTATTGGGATTTGTATGGGATATTTCATGGGATGTTGGAATTTCAACAGGAAATATCGGCATCGGTAACAAAACCTGGTGAATGCCGCTGTAGGCCGAATGGCGTCCGGGCATGTCCGGGCTCGAGCTTCACCACGGTCTTTAAAGCACCAGAAAGTGATGAACTGAGAATCAAACATTTGAGAAAAATATGCCCTCCTCCAGCAAATCAACTTTTGAGAAAAACATAGGAGAAAAAAAACGAAAGTCTAAAGTCCACCCAATTAAATCATATTAAAATCACTTAAACCCAGCATTTGTAGGGCATATTTTCCTTCAGACACCAGGTGGTTTTCAATACGTTTGCTTCTCGCTTCCGCCTTCTCCGCCTTCGCTTTCGCCAGGAGATTTTCGAGCCTGGCTCGTTTAGGGTCAGTGGCCAAGATCAAGACTGCCAACTGGTACCTTCTGGTAATTTAACATAGCTATTGAAAATGACCATTTATAGTGGATTTTCCCATTGAAAATTGTGATTTTCTAGAGTTATGTTAGTTTACCAGAGGGTAATCAAACATGGCAATTGAAAATCCATTTAAAAAAAACCTCGGCCAATTGAAGGACTAATGAGGAATTCGTCCATCTGATGATCATGGAATTAAATAAACATCAATGGGGTTTCACCATGGGATAGCTGGGATAAATAGCGGAAAATGATCATGCACTAACCACTGGATAAATTGTTTTTTTTTCATGGTTTAACCACCGAAATGGGAGATATCCAGCAAAATTAGGAAGCTCTCTGGCAATTTTAACATGGCTAGCTATAAAATCCCAGCTTACAATGGGAAAATATGGGAGCATCTGTGAATGGGTGATGTTCAACAGCTTAAATCACTCGAAGTGTCATGGCTTTCACCTGGGTTTGTGGCGAATCGACGTTGCATCCCCACTGTTGACTACAGAGGCTGACGGTTAACCATACATCAAATCAGCACAAGGCCACTGTTTGCTCCTGTTTGCCAGCTACACTCAATTCCCCCATGCTGAACATAATGATAATCAGTATGATCCAATTTCATCCAATTTCCACATGTACAGCGGTTGTAACCACACTTAATACTGGTTGGGTATGTAACCAAAATTCACAATGTGCTGCGTTTTTTCTAAGCGCCGTAGTATTTCCATCCAGCATGTGAGATAGTCATCAGACCACTGTTCAAGGGTTCCAACTACAATGGCGATATACACCATCCCCCAAATCACCATAAATAGGTGGTATAAACCATTCCCAAATGGGTGGTGTATTCTTCTTTTACCCACATACACTAGTGTTCATTTTTCATGGATGACTGCTCTCTTTATCTCTTCCATCTGCATACAGACGTATGCATACATACACATCTTCAATAGGTGTTCAATCCTATAGTGGCTACACACGGCTTGATATTGTATGATTGTATCATTTCTCGATTATCAATATTGTTGCTGCACCCGTATATCCACATATAGTAAGCCATTCACGCCAATACTATCCTGGCATATCCTGGCACAAAAAAGCATCAAAAACTTGGTGACCATCAAACATTGAAATGCCTACTGATTGGTACATCAGCTAATCGCCGTTTTTTTTCCTAGTACATCCCCATCATAAATCTGTACAGTAATCCGAAACCACCCAAAAGAAGTGAAAAGTGATCCACCACTATTTCCATAGGATGTTACTTTTCTGTCTTTTTGGGGGTTGCTTTAAAAAACAAAGGTGTCCCATGGTTTCCCGAAAGCGGGGCCCCGGAATCATCCAAATTAGACCATTTTGCTATTGAAGCCCTTGGTATCCCTTGGTGACTTGGGGATCCACCATTGCAAGGAAACTCCCATATATATATATAGATATCATACTGTCTATGGAAGAAATCCTGCATCACCATGGATGGTTGAAACCCTATAAATAATGGGATGTTTACCACCGTTTTCAACTGGTGCGGATTTCACCGTATCTCCATCCAAAAATCTCGTTCGCCCTGCAACGCGGTCGGGCCACTCGCGCATCTCCTGGGCATAGCGCATCTCACGCTCCATGAAGCCCTTGGTGACCACTCGCTCCCTCTCCTGGTTGCATTCACTCAGCTGAGTTATAGGGAAAACCATAGGGAAAACCACAGGAAAAAAAAAAAGTGGGAACAAAACAGGTGTTTTCTGAACACGGGAAAAAAGAACATCTGCAGTTGAAAGGGAGGCGGTGTTTTTGACGTTTTTTTTTTGGGGGGGGGAAGATTTGTTTGTACCGTGGTCTCAAAAAACAAATTACTTTCAACCTATCGCCACAAGAACAAGTTCCCGTCAATGATGCTGATGGAGTATATGCAGGCATGACTCCCCCAAGAAAAACAGAACGGAAATGCATTGGTTCCTGGTTTCAATCCCCTTGGAAAAATGCGTCAGTCAGGGGAAAAAGAAGCACGTGAAGTACTTCGAAATCTTGCTGGGTTTGTCCAACCATGGGACATACCCTTACCCAAACTGCCATCAATTATTAATAACAGTGAAGGCGGTCATAAAATGTCATAAAATGTCAGTTGGCAGTGGGTTTTTTTCCAGAATCTCAAGAGACACCCCCATAGGATTCCCCTACCATTTTTCTTGCTTTCCCGTTTGTGGTTTTGTAGGTACAGTTTCGGAACCCCAAATGCCCTGCATTGCCTGAAGACACACCCCCCGGAACCCCCAATTCTCCATCGGAAAAAAACAGGTTTCCTAAGGTTTCAACTATTATGTCCCAACCAAAGCCACCCTCGGAATGACAAACGTGTCCCTCGGCATCACCGGTGCATCACCGACCCACCTCGGCATCCATGCGGTATTTCTTGTTTCTGGCCACATCCAGCTGTAAGAGATCGATGTACTCTGCCACCTGGGGGAGGATGTGATGCCATATTCAGATATAAACCATCGCGTGACACATATGCATGCATGTGTTAGTAGTTCTATGACTTCTACATCTTAAAAACAATAAATGTGGTGTATTAATTCATACAGTTTCAAATAACATGAATACCATGGAATACCCCTATTTGGATGATATTGACGATGTAAAATGGCCCCCAAATGGTTGGTTTTTCTAGGTTTTTCTGGTGCCGTCGGCCAGGCCTCACCGAAAAACCTGGCGTCTTCCGCGTTGCTGTGATTCTGCTCCCGCTGAAGCAGCTTCAGAGTCCTTAGTGGGCCCTTGGAAGACTGAAAAAATGCTAAGTTTGATGGTGGGATAAAGCACCAAATTTGGTACCCGGCCTGGTAATGGCTGACGTAGCTATTGAAAATGGCCATTTATAGTGAGTTTTCCCATGAAAAATTGTGATTTTCCATAGCAAACTGTTAGTTTACCAGAGGGTATTCAACATGATCAAAGGCTACACCGACACCAACCACTGAAAAATCCATTTTATGGGTATATCATGGGGATATTTTATGGGACAGAACCAGCCAGATGACATGGGTGCGTCCGCAATTTATTGCAAAATTCATGAGGGAATGATGATAAACGGTTTGGGCTACTTGATTTTCAATCCTAGGAAAGTAGTAAATTAATGTTGGTTCATGTAGGGGATAGCACATGGTGATGAAGGATTGGGAACGATGACAAGTGATTTACACTGTGGATCACTGTGGCTATGACAAATACATCCCCAAAATCCACAAACAAACATCCTACTTGTCATGCCTGGCTGGTGCACACACACCCCCACCTGGTGCATGATCCACATGCGTTTCAACCATTTCACCAAGTTCGGGTCTATTCCATCCTGGCTTTTGGTGGGTCACTTCCTATCGGTCGAAATCCAGCTTGTCCCATATTTCACCAATTATGTCCATGATTTTCCCATATTTCACCAACATTCACCAATTATTTCCATGATTTTCCCATGAATTTCCCATGCTTGTCCCATTTTTTAACCGCCGTCAGAATTTCAACCGCTCAACCCTCTGCTCCTATGCCTCCAAGCTGCAACTCCTGGGGATCAGAGCTGCGATCATCGTGCCACAGTTTGCTATTGAACATAGCCCATTTATGCCCATTTATAGTGAGTTTTCCCAATAAAAATTGTGATTTTCCTGGTAATTTAACATAGCTATTGAAAATAGCCCATTTATGGGGAGAGTTGGAGAAGCCAACAAGTACGGAAAAGATGGAACAGAATTGAAATACCCTCTGGTAATGGCTGACATAGCTATTGAAAATGCCCATTTATAGTGAGTTTTCCCATTAAAAATTGTGATTTTCCATAGTTTTTGTATGTTTACCGGAGGGCATTTACCTATTCAAAATAGTGATTTTCTATAGCTATGTGCCAAATTATCAGAGGATACTTGGGATTTTTTTACGTGCTATTGAATGATCACTAAACATCCTACCTGTCTTGAATGTGCATTCCCAGTTATGTAGTATGTAGAACACCCATATGCAAAGACCCAAAACATCCCATTACATCCCATAATCAACAACTGGGAATCTTCTCTATATATATATATGTTTATCTATTTATTTATTTATATTTACTGTATGTACACACACACATAATATACATTTATATATATATGTGTGTACATGTAACTGGGTCGATACAGTATATGGTTACCCATGGTTACCGAACTGGCTTGCAGCTGTTGTTGATTCATTTTCCCAGCCCCATGCCTCATCATGCACCGGCGGCTGTACCTGCAACGGATGCTCGTTCATGAAACGGGACTTTTACCCTTTTGCACTGTTGCACTGATCAAAATCATATACACACACAAATACATATAAACCTAAACATATATACATAGTCATTGGTGTTATTACATGTTATCACATTGTGTATTATAAATATATATACATAGTCATCGTTATGTACATGTGATTGTTATTAACATTAATATATCTGGTTGGTGGTTTCAAGCCCTCTGCAAAATGATGGAGTTCGTAAGTTGGAAAAATCTGATTCCCAACTGTTTCTGGAAAGTCATAATCCATTCCATGGTTCCAGTCACCATTCCAAACAGATATATCTCATTAACCATTATTAACCCACTATTAAACCACCATGTTTAACCATCATTAACCATTCTTAACCACTAAAAAATGAGTCATTATTATTAGCCAACCAGTTTTTTTAAGTCATTAACCACCATTCAAACCACTCTTAAAACACTATAAAAAAACATTATGAAACCACCATGATCAGAATGGGAGCCACTTCCTCAACCTCCTGGGCTCCCCCCGGGCTCCCGGGATCGGGTGCCTTGCTGGGCGTCGCCGCGGGCAGGGAGCTGGTGGCAGGGCCTTCCTTTGGACTCGCTGGACTGGGAGCTGCCTCGCGCGGGGCAAGGTGGCTGGTGGGGGGCTGGTGGGAATGAGATGCTGCTTTTTTTAATGGTGATTTAATGGAAAATCATAGGAAAACCCATGGAAAATGGTGATTTAATGGTGGTTTAATGGTGATTTAATGGAAAATCATAGGAAAACCCATGGAAAATGGTGATTTAATGATGGTTTATGGTGATTTAATGGTGATTTTTCATGGTGATTTCATGGGATTATAGTGAGGATGTAATGGAATATAGTTGGATTTAATGGGAATATAATGGACCATCGACAATAATGACAATAATCATGATTGGAAATGGGCAGAATGGAGATAGAATGGAGATAGGTTGGCTAAATCTATACGGAACCATGGTTTCAACACCCAAAGATGAAGGGTGCCCTGAAAATTTTATTTGCAGGTTTCAAAATATTCTACGTGGTTTGGGAGTGTTTCACAGTGTATTGAAGGTATATTGTGATGTTGCCTGTGATGCACCATGGAGATACATCGTGGGGACACAAAGAAATGGTTCAAGGATATTTTACACAGTGAGAAGTGGTAAGAATTGATTGGATGAAAATTTGAGACAACCCCAAAATTTGGATATATAGTAAAAACAGAGGGAGACCTTGCGGAATTTAGTTCCCCATCAACCAATCCCGCGTTCCAGTCCCAGAAATTTAAGGAATGATGGTCCTTTACTTTACAATTGTTTCCAGTCTGCGTTGTCAAATTCCAATCAAGTCCCAGAAAAGAAAAATCCATGCAAATCATCGCAATCATGGTACAGGACACTCTTGGCCGGAAGCCTTTGTACAGAAGAAGGGGAAATCAAATTCAATAAATACTGCAACAATAAGTGCAATGTGTCCAAGACATTCTTCCGCAATAAATATCTGGGGATATTAACATCAATAAATAGATAATATAATTATATATATATATATGTTTCCATTTCATCGATATAAAACCAGCCTTTTAAAATGATCTGGGGATCCATTCATCTACCGATTCGACACTTGGTGTCAAGTTTGGGATGTTTGTAGGTCACTTGCTTCCCGAAAAAGGTGGGGCCTTTCCGGCCTTCACGGGGGGACATGAAAAACACATCTACATTATACCATGTATATGGATATGCGTGTGGTCTTTCAAGAATATTAGATGTTCAATGGATATGTATATGGTTATGGATATGGTTATATATATATATTCTGGTTGTAGTTATATTATAGTATATGTTATGGAAAACTGACCATCATGTATAGCATGAATCAATGATCTGGCTTATGCCAGAAGGCCTGAGGATTTGCCTGCCGTTTCATCTGGCTTAACGGTGCCTACTCCAGGCATGATCTCCTCATGTAATCCCCAGTGAATGGCAATGGCCGGACAAATCATCGCTTGGAAATGCTGCTAGTTGCCTGGGTTGGTTGAGTTTCCCCGAGACGAAGCCAGTTCCTCAGCATGTCCAACTTTCGGAAACCCCCATATTCCAAGCCTCGGATGGGATGTTCATGTTCACCGAGCGGGTCTGAGCAGCGTTTGGAGATATGAACATGGAGTTTGAGGCACCAAATGAGCCTATGGAAATCCATGTTCAATCTCAATCCATTAATATATCGATTATAGATTGCGGGAGGAGAAAAACTGCGAGAAAATCCTTCCAAAACCATCAACATCCCAAGGTTCACGCCATTTTTACGATGTGTTTCCTCCTATTTGAACCATTTTTTTCTGGTGAAGCCTTCCCCCCAGGCCGATCAGCTAGACCTATCACAGTAAGATCTACCTGTAACTATTACCCCAGCAACTTATGTGTGTTAGATCTTGCGATATCTTTTTATATTACCCTCTGGGCATCAACCATGGCAATGGCAAATCCACCAGTTATAGGGGCTTTTCCAGCCGGCCACGCTTGATTTACCAGAGGACATATTCCTTAATATCCCGTTCTTGTCCCAGGATCATCCCTATGAAACCACAATAAACCATATCAAATGGCCATTAAACCAGTATTGTCATGTGGTAAATCCAATGGTAAACCATCCAAGATACATTATATGGATATGTAGATGTATCTTATATTGATACATCTTATACACTAAGTATACATTATTTATTTTTAGTCAAATTTTATAGAAAACCTATAGCCTGTACCTCTTCGCATCCAACTATATATAGTTATATATACCATGTTATACCCCAACTTTTACTTAAATTATTTAGATTCTGGGGTAATTATACACTTACTTTAATATGCCAAATATGTTTATATATATTTTGCATAAGACCCATTAACCCAAGGCTAAATAGCGGCTTAATGTTGGGAGTTATACCATGATATACCTTAATAATCATCGGCTTAATGTCGGTATCTTGGGTGTATATTTTGGATCACCTGAAGATATACCCTCTGGTAAACTAACATAACTATGGAAAATCACCATTTATAGTGGATTTTCCCATGAAAAATGGTGATTTTCCATAGTTATGTTAGTTTACCAGAGGGTATAGCTATACACCCGACATCGCCAAGTGGCAGTGCTCCCAAAGCCGGGTGATGCCGGGGTGGTGCCGCCGAATCCGGGGGAGACCGGCGTGGTGGGCGCGTGCCCAGAGGTGGGCGAGATGGGACCGGGAGAGCCAGGATCCTGGACAGGCCATCGAATTCATGATGTTTTAATGGTAGTTGAATGGTGATTTAATGGTGATTTAATGGAAAATCATAGGAAAACCAATGGAAAATGGTGGTTTAATGGTGATTTAATGGTGATTTAATGTGATTTAATGGTGATTTAATGGTGATTTAATGGTGATTTAATGGTGATTTAATGGGATCTTCTTGGATCTGGGGATTTAATGATGATTTGATGATGACTTAATGATGATTTGATAAAATTTCAAAGGGGTTCAATGGGATTTAACCAACAACAATGGGAATGTCATGGGAATATGTCATGGGACGTATAAAATTTACCATATGATTATATAGTGGGGCATGGTCATTCATCTCATAAGAGGATCCAAACATAATGGGATAAGGGGATCCAAAAATAATAGGTTAATCTAAATTTCTGCGATAAGTGGCTTCTGACCCCCTGTCTTACTTGACTAGCCCTACTTGCCCTACTGGACCCGGGTGTTTTTGACCCACCTACTAAGTGGGGTGAGCCATCAAGTAGGGCTGAAACCATAGATTTTTAAACCTCAAAACATTTTCAACCAATTTCGGGAGCCGACATCCCCGTGACCCATGGCCGTTGCTGATTTTTGGTGAAGGTTCCCCCCAGAAAAACATGTGTTTGTGGCTCATACCCAGACAAAGCAAGCCAAGGTAAGCCCATGTTCTCGCAGGACGAACCCATTGAGTAGTGACTAGTGGTTTGTAAGCCAATAAAAAAGGCTCCTACCCAGTAAACATGCTGTAACATCGGTTTGTAACCAAACAAACATGGGATATTCCATGGGATATTCATCCATGATGAGTGGAGCTCTCAGGCGCAATGGTGGAGACACCACTGGGAGCACATGGGCTTTGGCTGAAAATGGTGATTTAATGGTGATTTAATGGAAAATCATAGGAAAACCAATGGAAAATGGTGATTTAATGGTGATTTAATGGAAAATCATAGGAAAACCAATGGAAAATGGTGGTTTAATGGTGATTTAATGGTGATTTAATGGAAAATCATAGGAAAACCAATGGAAAATGGTTGTTAAATGGTGGTTTAATGGTGGTTTAATGGTGGAAACCGCCCAAAAAATGGCCCCATTCAAAAACTCATCACTGGCCCCATTCTATTCAAATGGCCCGTTCGAGGGGATATCCCATGGCCAGCTTCCGCTTGATGTTCTAAAAAGCGTCCCAGGTTAAGAGAGAAATTCATTCAGGGGTAGCCTCCAGTAATATTCACATAGATGCAGAAAACCGGAAATCGGCAATATCATGTGAATAAACTCTTTTTCTCTGTGAATGTCCATGTTTCTGTGGTTCAACAACATCAATGCTGTTCTATTAAACAGTAAAAACTAACTATATAACAGTGGAGGGGCCAAGAACATCAAAGCAATCCCCATCTACCATCATTTTCCCGGCTAAAGTCCAATTTGTTCGGTGTAAACATCGCAGTGTTTTCCAGGTTTCCTCCAACTTTTCCCAGGTTTCCTCCCATGAAGAATGGACATGTCCTGCGCCATCATCTGGCGTTCCTGGCGGAAGGTGCTCGCCTTAGAGAAATTCGGGAAGTTTCACCAACGGGGATGTGGAACTGGGATAGAACTGGGATTTGATGACATCATGGGAGATAAAAAAAGGGATCCATGTTATCGAAGGATACTATTTTTATGTCTAATATAGGGATAGTACGCATCATTTTTATGATACCATCTGGTTATGACTAACAGTTTGCCATGGAAAGATCCACCATTTTTAATAGGTAAACCATCTATAAATGGACCATTGTCCATCGCTATGTTAAATAACCAGAGGGTAATTGAAAGCACCATATGGGGTCATAGTCACGGGACATGGTGAGATTTCATGGCTTACATAACTAGCCATGGAGGTGGATTCTCCTATACCGTCTGCCTTCGGATCCGGCCAATGTCGAGAGAGGGTGGGAGGGGTCAACATGATTCCTATTTTTTTTTGTTCTGAACGCGTTCCAGGAATAGTTGATTGAATAGTTATCATATTATGTTATCATAGTTCTTCGTCCTTCTTGTTTACCAAAGTCCAGCCCTATCAAAAAAAATAAAAAAAAGGGTAGGAACCACAACATGGAGACAGCCAACACTGGAGATTTCCAACATTGCGATGTTCCATGCTGCCCCTCAGCTCCCTACGCCCATGGGAGCCGTCTGACGATTTCGGCGAAGAATGAAGGCGATTGCATGCAACGTGTCCTGGACGTCGAGAAATCAATGCTGCGGATGATGTGTCTAACTGATCGATTTAAATCTATTTAATATTGGTTCATTGGGTTTGTCTGAAAGTGCAATAAGGATTATAAAAATATAATTCATTGGAATTAGGGGTGCCTAGTTTTGAGACAAACCCAATGGTAGGGTTTCCCCCAAAAAAAATGGAGATTCATTGAACCCCATCACTATGAAGAACTTGGCTTCGATTCGATGTTTCTATCACTGGGACCTATCACCATGTCGACATGGGCTTCAATGTCTATGTTAATATGTCTCTGGAAAAAAAGGATGTCATCAGCGATAATCATCCAGTTGGGGATGTCGAATTGAGATCTCTAAATATTTGAGTGATGGCTCGACCTTGGCTGAGCTATCTATACTTATCACCATTATCTATGTAATATACTTATTATATCTATCTATCTATATCTCAATCTACATCTCAATCTATATCTCAATCTATATCTCAATCTATCTGGCCCTTTTTCCCCCTTCGCATTCATTTTAATGTGACATTAACGAAAAAACCAACGACATCCTCACTTGTCCCATTGAAGAATCGCAACAGCTTTTGGCGTACCCGGCGTGCCCCCTTACCCACCAAATCTCCATCCCAGGTGCCTCTGCAATGCGGTTGCCACTCAACTGGCAATCGATGAGGGAATGATTGGCCTGGCGTTTTTTTGGATTCGCTACAAAAAAAGGAAGTTTACCCATCAAGACTTGGGTTCAACACCTTTGATTCAACAATACCAAATTAGGATTTACCAGCAGTTGGTTTATCTGTGGTTAAAACTTACACCATTGGGATTTCACCACCAAAGAAGTGAATTTGAGATTAGTTACTTGACCAAAGGACATTGATTTGGCAGTGTGTCAAAACCTTGTACCCCTGGTGAACATCAAAATAGCTGGGATTTATGGATGTTCATTCCCCTAAAAATGGTATTAATATGTATTGATCCATACCCATTTATAAAATCTGGTCACGGCCATCTCATCTGGCACGACTTTCCATCCGGTCCAAAATTTATGGTGGACTCTCATGGTGCACCCAATGAACGATGGGCCCTGTGGGAGGCCCTCAATGAATGTTGTGAACCCAAGAACAACGCCCCCGAAAAAATGTCAAAAAGCTACTTTTTGTAACAAAAAAGATGGTAAGTCATTGGGTAAACTGGGTGTGATTTAGTAATCCTTTCCCTGATTTAGTGACATTCTCCGGCCCAAAAATCCACCTCGTTCCACCAGGGTTTGATTTGGTGCAGCAGTGCAACCCCATGGTAAAAATCATCATTTTCTAGTAGAAACCATGGCCATCTTGGAGTGACACCCCATACGTATGGACACACCCATATCACTGTCATATCACGGTGAATTCCCATATTCCCCCAAAAAAAAACGATCGCCTTATATACCCTCCGGTAAACATACAAAAAACTATGGAAAATCACCATTTTTCATGGGAAAACTCACTATAAATTGCCATTTAAACCATAGCTATGTCAGCCATTACCAGGCCGGGTAACTCTCCCCATCGCCGGGCCGGCCACCAGGCCTGCATGCCATCCAAGATGGCCTTGCCACCTTCGATCCCCAGGTCATTCCAACTGAGGTCCAGGTGAGTCACTGTACCTGAGCCCAGCCGTCCCAGCAGAGTCACTGGCTTGGACGTGAGAGGTCACATGTCGCTAATGGGGGAAATATATATATAATTATAATTATATTAAATTAATTAATTCAAATTATATGGACATATGGATTACAAGTGATTTCTGAAATGGGAAACTCATGGCCACCATGGCCACACCTGGGGCCACCTGGGCCACCTTGGCCACCTTGGCCACCTTGGCACCCACACTGTTGTGACGCAACATGTCGCCCACGAAGGGGCCACAATCTGCTCCTATCTTGTTGTTCCTTGGTCTCTCGAGTTGGCGAGCAGTGACAGGGCCAGTGAAGGCAGAGGGCTGTGAACTGAAACAACTGATATACAACTGATATACAATTGGATCTTGTTCCACTTTGTTAGAGTGTTTCCCCCCAATTAATCCCAACCAAATCAAACGCATTGGAAGATGATTCAACCAGCTTCGAAATGCGCCCAAGCATGCGCCTCATTCAATTCATCACCCGTGTTTAACATTTGAAGAGCAGGCATGACAGGAGCATGCAACAATTCTGAGGCATCCACACAATTTTTTTTTGGATGGCTAGTAGTGAGATATTGCAAGTACAGTACACCAAAATATGATGGATGTTGAGTAAGATGCTAACTACTTGTAGGAGCAGCAAATGCACAAGCATAGCCAGCCATGGCCAAGGCGGCCAAGGGGCCGCAAATCCACATGGGTGATGGACTGGTTGTCCTGGCGCTGAAGATCATGGAGCTCGAATACAGAATATGAAAAAAATCTGGGGGTGTGAAGCAGAATTCCCTGAAATTGGCAGATTTGAGATCGGTCCAACTTCTGGAACAACATTCTGATCTGAAAGTTGGCATTCCGGCCCGTTTTTCATACCACTTTGGAAATGAGCTGCCTACCCGCAGCTGTCTTCCGCCTTTAGGACATCGCAGAGGGCTTGAACACCTCGAGGGTGACTACCAATTTGATTCCACTTGAAGCAGACCTTGGCACCGAGGGGCACGGATTATCATTTTCTCAGCCTGGTACATGGTGAAGCACCAATCCAAGTGTGTTGAGATGTGGCCCGAGAGTTTCCGAGTTTGGCCCGCCGCTGTGTTTGGCGTCTGGGGCTGAAACGCTGGTCATGTTGCTTCCGCCTCGCGAGCAACGGATGCACGGATGTCCCATCCCTCTTCCCGGGCTCCTTTCCATGGTCTCTTATGTAATGTAGCATCATGGATGATGGCAGTCACTATTCAACCAAGCATATCTGCACGGCATGTCTTTGATTGTCTATGTATATACGCAGTACATGCCTCCAGGTAACAAACCAATCGGCCAAATGTGTTTCCTCATGCCTCATCATCCCCGCATACAATGCAGCTGCCGCACTGGACACAGCAAGACTAAACACCACCGCACACGGGAAAAAGATTACAAAAACCATATTTGACATGTGATTCATGTCAGCCCAGGATTTATAAATCCCAGGTGATTTAACAATGATGGCCACTACAACATCCATTTCAATGGCCCCATTGGAATGGCCCAATGGCTCCGAAAAAACTCCGGTCTCACGCCTGATCTCAAACCATGAGCAAGTACCACCAGCCCATCAGCTCCTTGGCCCAGTAGGAAACCCAACCCATGGCTACTTTGGAAGGCTCCGCCGTCAGCAGTGCCGAACCAAAGGATCCTAACATGAGCCATGTTTGCACAGGAGTCCGGATAAATCATGATGATTCACTAACACGAATGGCCATTTTGGAATACTTACCCCCAATCCTAACCATCATTCCAGTGACGTTGCATGTTTCGGTCCTTATAACTCATCGAGAATATGAGCCATTGATCATTTTGACGGAATATTACATCCAGCTGAATCGACCCAACATCGCCAGGTGTCTTATGGCGCATTCCCCACTACATGATGCTGATGACCCGAAGACGATTTCAACCCTAATTTGCATCCAGGAAGGCCCTTTTGTTTATGTTTAGATATATCCCTACAAAATAAATCTGCATCTTAAATCCCTATTCTAAAAACCAATTAAATCATGTTAAATCACTTACAGTAATCCCATTTTTTCCCCGTTCTTCATCGTTGCTGCTCCAAGTGGCGGATGTTGTTCCCGCGCAGGTCTAAAGTCCGGAGCATCACCTTGATCGCCAGGCCATGTGATATTGTAGATAATATATTATGTATTCAATACATACAGACACGCATATATATATATGTGTGTGTGTGTCTGTGTTTATAATGTTGGTAAAACATTGTAAAACAATGTAAAACAATAATAAACCATCTCCAATTTCACCATAAATAGGTGGTATAAACCATTCCCGAATTGGTTTATTATTGTTTTAACCACATTATATAAGTTATATAGAGTGTACATATATATATGTGTGTGTGTGCATATGTATATACATATATATATATATATATGCATAGTAATTATATGTTAAGCTAACCTGGCAGTCTCACAATCCATAGTTTGGAAAAGCCTGGAAAACAATGCTCGAGCCAGGTTAGATATGTTAGTTATGGTTCCTGTACACTTCAACAGCCCGGTGAACATTCAGCCCATATCAGCTGTTCCGAGACGCATTCTCGCGCATGTAGCGAGCAATGGCCGTGCATCCATCATCTCCCACAGACGCATAGGCCAGGGACAGGGCTGCGGAATCCTGCCGATCCGCCTTTGAGAGGCGAAATTAAAATGGCTGTCTTATCCATGTTTTTTCTTGGAGGGATACCCCATCTTTAAAGGGATTCAATGGGACACACACACACAGATATGATAATATATATATATGTGTGTGTGTATTCAACTTGATGTCTGATATGTAGGTTTGTCCAAAAATATGGGGATCTTTTGCGTGTCTCAAGGCCCGGGTCATGCCATGCCGTCCACAGAAAAACAACCTCAAAGAGACTGTACAGCCATTGGCACTCCATTAAAATGCATCAAACACGGAGACATGGAGGCAGTTTTAATGTGAAAATATTGGAACATCATCTGTAAATGAAGGTTTGAATAGGAAAGTCCTGGAACATCCCTGAAAAGAGATGAAGAATCTGTCAATTCACATCACCCAGTGCCTGCAAGCTTGTTTAGGTCCACCCAATGGGCACCACCTTCTGAGGTTCATGCACTACAACTGATTGTCAATCTTGGCGGGGTTGGATTACCCCGCGCATAAACCCAATTTGCTGTGAGTTCCACATAGTTGATCACCCCCCCAGTTGTAAAAGGAAAACCAATAAAGTCTGGCTCGGGTTTGGCACACCTTGGCCCTTTTGTGTGATGATGGTGTCCCTGTCCTTGGACGCATCCAAATGCGCCAGCAACGACGGAGCCGGCATGGCTCCCCCCGGCCACGGTGACGCCCGCAGCTCGCGATCCCGGCACTACATGGAAGCCCAACTGGCTTTGGTCAAATGAAGCCACCAAAAATAGGATCCAACCAACCACTTTCTTCAACATATCATGGGGATATCATGGAAGATAACCAAAAGGATCAGTTTTCCAGGAAGACATCAACAAATGGATTTGTTCCAAAAGGATCCAAAAGGGGTGGTGCCAAACAAGTGGCAACGTTCATGGGAAACATGATGGAAAACCATAGGCAACAATGAGAACTTGAGGCACCTTGAGGTACCAGATTTTCACCCAAATCGAGGTGGGAAGAGCGACCAAAACTCAGGGTCCAAAAAATTATGTGGCCCAGTAAGCTGGTGACGGCCATGAAATGACAACCATGGCCCCGGCAGCCACCCTCTGGTATTCAAAGATGGCTGGATCATTTGACCCCTTTATGTGAATTTTCTCAGATTGCAGGTTGGATTACCAACTGGTCTTGGTATCTTCCACGACTTTCCAACTAGTTGGCACTACCACCCAATGATGTCTTGACATCACAGTGAGGTCATTATAATTCATACAGGTATAAAATAGGTATAACAAATGTATATATATATATATATGTGTGTATATATGTATGTATGTATGTATGTATGTATGTATGTATGTATGTATGTATGTGTATATATATATATATGTATGTATATATGTATTTATATATGTGTGTATATATGTTTCTGTCTCTCTGTCTCTCTGTCTCTCTGTCTCTCTGTCTCTCTGTCTCTCTGTCTCTCTGTCTCTCTGTCTCTCTGTCTCTCTGTCTCTCTGTCTCTCTGTCTCTCTGTCT
>Ga0126342_10002649_pt1 | contig 28329 bp, 20 predicted proteins | sample Cyp1metagenome_FD_92528 | JGI IMG/M metagenome (GOLD analysis project Ga0126342, IMG submission 92528) | Coral microbial communities from Lord Howe Island, Old Settlement Bay, Australia - Cyphastrea 1 metagenome | ecosystem: Host-associated > Invertebrates > Cnidaria > Coral ... | reverse complement strand
TACATACATACATACAGACAGACAGACAGAAAGACAGACAGACAGACATACATACATACATACATTACACACATACATTACACACATACATTACACACACATACATTACACACATACATTACACACATACATTACACGCATACATTACACACATACATTACACATATACATACACACATACATACATACATGCATGCATGCATGCATGCATACATACATACATACATACATTACATTACATTACATTACATTACATTACATACATACATACATACACACACACGCATCATATATATATATAAATATATTTATTTATACCCTCTGATAATCAAACGCAATTCTGGAAAATGGCCGGCTTGTAAATGACTGACCTGTGATGTGAAAATGGGGATTTTCCATTGAGTCTCCAACGTCCCAGGACCAGTTCCCTCAGTTTTACCGACTTCATTGAGACCATTTTGGCCCTGCGGGATTCAAACACTGCCACGGTCTTTTGGCCCTGGATCTGTGCTGGCTTCGGCTCCTCCTGTGGTTTGCAATGTGGTAAATCCAATGATGAACCTCCAATCTGGGATAGTGTCTATACTACTGCCCATTGCCAGTTCCACTACAATTTAGGATGGTTTTTGGCTTTTGTTACTTTTGTTTCCCTGATTTATCCAGGTGAGGGTCTCTGCATTTTAACTAGCTTCCTAGCCAGCCGATCATCGCAGATAATTTGCAAGCAGGCGGACCCGCACTATGCCAGATAAATTGTCGGATAGAACGCCAAGTAAAATGCCAGAATATATGTCAGATAGAATGCCATATAGAATGTCAGAAGACATGTCAGAGAGAATGTCAAAGAGAATGCCAGATAAAATGCCAGATAGAATGTCAGAAGAAATGTCAGAGAGAATGCCAGATACAGTAGAATGTCAGATAAAATGTCCGAATATTTGTTTGAATTTGTATTAGATAGATTGTCAGTTGGTGGGTATCACCTAGAGAAAACATGTTTTTTTTGTTGAATCCGACCTTTGTACCTTTGTTACAGAGAACGGAAATACCCCCGGATCTATGTACTCAAAAATGACTGCAAAGATCAAATAGATTCAGTACACTCAACCAGGGATCATGTTTCAATTGCTGGTATCTGTATTTCAATATCAACTGGGGAAGGGGTTACTGCCGCGAGGTGCGTGACATCAACACATTGGCCAAGCGAATCATTTCGGAGATCCAGGGCACGGTTGGGCAATTGAATTCCAAGATCAAAGAAAAGCCGCTGGGACCGCTGAATTGATTCAGTTGGGGAGATGTCTTTTTCCTGGAGATGTGTTGCAGGATGCATCTGGAAGATAAAAAACGCAGATTCCAGATTCATGTCTAGATACTTTAGAGAGGCTTTGCGACGGGACTGGATTGTTGGATTCTCACTGAATGAAACACTTGCTTCATGAGCAGACAGGCTTTTACACAGTTTTGCTGCCCAAAGTTTGTGAAAATGGATGATCCAGGTAAATTTTTCCTTGTTTTTTTGGGTCTGGCCATGTCTCGCCGGATCTAAGAGATATGGTGCCCTGCTACATGCCTTCAGGAACCGACACTCCCACCCATAGCGGTAGCTGCGCATGGCTTCATCTTTTGATGTTCACAACATTCACATTCTTTTTACCCTCTGGTTATTTAGCATAGCCATGAAAAATGTCCCATTTATAGATGGTTTACCTATCAAAAATGGTGATTTTCCATGGCTATGTTAGTCATAACCAGATGGTAAAAGAAATCACTCGCTTTGGTGCAGGCTATCAATTCAAATCTACGACATTTATCTTTTTGTTTTTGGGCGGGCCGGACCGGCCCTTGAGGTAGTATGAAATACCAGTTTGTATATTTAAATGTAGTTACCGTACTTCAATCAGCCACATCCCACCCCATCGGGCGTCAGGGGGAGCAGCAAAGACCGGATCATGCGCGCGGAGAAGGTCACACTGAGCCGGCAAATTCGTGGCTCGTCGAAAGTGCCATGGGTGGATTTTGTTTTTTTTTGGAGATGGGGAAAGATGGATTTCAACTCATATTTTACTATATAACTCACTTTTGTATTCATATATTGAGTTTTTTTTTGTGGATTTTAAGTGGTCAAAATGGGAGATTTTCTCGTATTTTTCATGCCTTTAACTGATGTGGGGTTATCTCAAAGCCATCCGTCCGTTTGTAACCAGCAATAAAGTGGCTATTTCCGGGTCCTTAAAAATGGGAGATGGGCATGCATTTGAGTGTTTTTTTTTTTGGTGAATATGGCCATTTGGCATTGTAGACGATGGGATTTGGAGGTTCCTTGTGTTCAGACAGATCCATTTCACTGCCATTTCTTGCTGGGCGTTCCTGGTGGAATACCACACATGGACACTATATATATATATACATATACATACATACATACATAATAGGGATATGATGAAAACCAGTGTATTTGAGTGGTAATTTGGTACCCCATTTTCAGACAAGGCCATGTGTACTGAGTTTTGTTCGTAATCACCTCCACAGCTCAGAAACCCTAGTGGAATGTAGTGAATTCATGTAGGGAGGAGACATGTGAGGGGTCAATTATGATGATTTCTTTTTGATGTGATGTTGTGGTGAACGCTCCAAACTCCAACCCCCAAACCAACCTTATGTTTGAACCGTTAGTTCTGCATGATACACTCCCCAAATCTAACATGTGCATGCTATTCCTGAGGTCCCCTAACATGAACCTATGGTACGGTCTCAAGTGGATTTTGTTCCCCAGGAAATCATGCAACTAACTTTTTAAATAAAATCACTCCAAAACTGACATGGAACCCAATGCAGGCCCAAACTGAACCCAAACTGCACCCTGAAACAGCCAACATGGAATTTGAACAAGTCATCACAAAGCGATCTGCAACCTTGAAGGGTGATTTGAAGTTTAACCTGGAACCCAAGAGGTTTTTAAGGTGTGGTTCTTGCAAATTCCATGTTAGTGACTTTCGAGCGACCATAATTTTTCACTTCGTATTTCGCTCACATTTAAAAACTATTCAGGTTCCAGGTCTGTGGTGGGGAAAGAACTGAAACCAAAACACCTCCAAGACAAGGTCGAGACTTATTTTTCAATCTGGGTTCCGTGTTCGTCGCACAACTTTCCAAAGTAAGCCGCAACAGGATCGATTTCTTGGGGAGATGCAGAACTTAGGGATTTCATCAGCAAAGATGTCGGGTTTGTCCAAACGTGGACATAGAATGACATAGATATATAGATAATTTTCCTTGTAAGCTACTATATCCATCTATATCCTAATATGTGAATCTATATGATATATCACTTCAATGGTGATTTTTCATGTCGGATTGAGAGAGGGTTAAGTCCTATCCCCATGAAGTCCCCATTTGTTGATGGTTAAACCGTTAAACCCCTTAAATCCCATTAAACCACGATTAAAATTAACAAATCAATTCCCGATGAAGTCACCATGAACAACAATTATATGACATATGACATATCACTAAACCCATTAATTCCCCTGTCCTCATGAACAACCTTTAATCAATATTAAAGCTTATATTAATTCATTCCCCATGAAGCCCCTTTCTGAACAACCTTGGGCAAAACACCCAACACAACACCCCTCAATTCCCCACCTCAATCCATCCAAACCCATTAAACCCCCATCTGCTTGGTGGTTTAGACCATTTTTTATGACTTTCCATATATTGGGAATTTCATGATCCCAACTGACGAAGTCTCATATTTTTCAGAGGGGTAGGTATACCACCAACCAACCATGAAATTCTCTTTTGTTGTTGGTTCAATCATCATTCTGCCAGCCTGTCCGCCCAGCCAAATCTGCTCGTGGCCGATGACTCCCTCCAAGAGGTTCCATGGTGGGCCCGTGGGTGTTGATCTAATGGAGCCATGAAAGTACCCACCGGTTGATTGGTTATGAAAGATGGATATAAAAATAGGGTTTTTAGATGTTTATAGCCATAAAGTGTCTGATATAAGATGTTTTTTGACATATTTAGATATATGTTACAGGTATCATGTAGAATGATTGTAGAATATTGTAGAATGATTTGTAAATGTAAACGTACATATGGGTGTGTCTGAATATTATATATACTCCCAAATGTGGCCATGTAAATTGGTGTTTTGATAGGGAACACGCCGGGGAACGTGGTGAGCCTGTCAATTTGGGGATGCATCCAATTTCAATGCCTCCCATTCCGATGCTGTAAGCTTCATGTGATTCTGTATCTCCAAAGCGTGAAACTGGGTCCCTTATCTTATTTGCCATGCAGTCACTATTTTGAACGCTGTTGCGCTGTCACATAACCCATATGGCGTATATATGTCTATATAATCTGATTTTGATGGATAGAACACTTATTTGTCAGAACGGTGATCACGTATTATTATCATTGATAGAATAATCATTCTGAGATATTCTGACTGTATTTTTTTATTATTGCTATTTCATGTTTATTTCTATTATCTATTGTTACTAACATTATTACTATTAGAATCATGAGTCTGACCAGAAGAGCATGATGATTATTGTCATTCTGATTCTCCTGCTTCCATGAAATCAAGCCACCGTCATCCGGTGGCAGCCCCGTTTTGGCCAGTTTTTGGAGGCCTGAAAGCAACGGCGACCGAGAGTTTCACCAACGTTAAAACTGCCGTGTTTTGGGGTTTCACCGCTCTGAAGTTTTTTAAGCGGAGCTCAAGACAAGGAAAAGGGCACCCCTTGATGTGAGAAGTCGGCTCTCCGATTTTTGGGAGTGTATTCTCTGGTACCCCAACCTGTTTGGCTAGAACAAGACGAACTGCCTACGGAAAATGTGGAGTTCCAAGCCAACCGGCTTTGGCAGACAAGAAGGTTTAACCATGTTTAACCAATGAAACAACATTATCTGGTTGTCCTTCAGAGCGAAAAAAAAGTGATGCACGGGCCTCAGGTAACCTGAAGGCCAGCTGTGTGTCCAGAAATTGGGTGATATTTGGACATACGCAGAGATGGTATGAAGTGCGTGAGCAACACACGGCCAGCCCCGGTTGCGATATGCGGATGTTCAAGGATGTTCAAGGAATGCAGAGATATGAAGAGATGGGTTGATGTTACCAAGGAGTTCTTGAGGTGTTCGAACTGCTTGACATTAGCGCTTTGATGGACAGACCTTCTATGACCAACATATAGAATTCCCCAAAATACCCTCTGGTAATTTGTTACATAGCTATTGAAAATGACCATAGAAATAGTGGATTTTCCCATTAAACATGGTGATTTTCCATAGTTATGTAAACGTTTACCAGAGGGTAATGGGTTTGATTGAAAAACAACCTAGATCTGTTGGTCCAGAAAGGGTCCCCCCAAAAAAATCCTGCCGGGGGGCACGTGGCTCTACCTGGCTACAGCCAGCAGTGTAGTTATAGAATTCAGAAGCGCCACCTGGCTCAGGTGCTGCATGCTTGTTGGCCACATTTTTGCTAGAACCAAGTTACAAGGGCCTTGAAGCCTATGAACTTTGAACCCTTCATTTCCTTATAATGATCACACATAGATGATCTTTGGCGGGCATGACACAGTAGACTTATTAGACTGTAAGACTCGTAAGATGCTGTCTAGACTTTATTTAGGGTTATAAACTGTTATGAACTTGGAGTTTTCATGAGTTTTGAATTATAACCGTCCAATATGCCAGACCCTTTTTGATTTTTCGGGATTTTCCATGGCCAGGTTAGCCCAGGGTAACTTCAGTATTCCCCAGGTGATAGATGAGAGGACCGTATGCTATGACACTTTACCTACGTACCTAGATTTTTCTATTGGGTGGCCTTAAATAAGGGACGGTATATCCGTGCATGATCTGGGATTTGTTTCTCGCCGCATATTTCCAATGGTTTGCATTTCGACTGAACGGAACTTGAGCCAATCAGAGAAGCTCCTGAGGGCCGGTCGTTGGACCTCAAGGTCTTGACGAAGGCGAGAGCTGAGGATTTGCAAAGGGATTGCTGAAGTCTTTCAGGGCATCAACAAGCAGGTTTTCTCAAGATGATGTAGAAATCCATGTGGGACACGCAATTTTATCATATTTTATCAACCTACCATTTTGGGCATGGTTTTTTTTATGTTTTTTTTCGCATCCCAGCAATAAATGGTGATGACTTGGGGATGCCATTTTCATGGCATTGGGTTCACCATCGCCGGGGTGAGCTTTGTGTTTCTGTGAAGGGTTTCTTCCATTTACTTTCATGTAGGATAATGTTGGTAAAAAACTAGGTTTTTATATGCCACAAACGAATAGAAACGGATGCTACTGATGGTGGATTGGATGAACATCAATCCTCGAGATCCTGGCAGAGAGCAAAATGCTGCTGATGGCAGGGGAGTTCCTGGTGAGAGACTTTGGTTGTGCATAAGCCATTGCTGTTGGCTACCACATGGCCAATCATCCAATCATAGTCACTTTGATGTTTGCACATAATTAGGAAATATATTCCATTTCGCAAGGATTGCATCCGGCATATTTTTCATGAGATCCCCAGTTCAGTTGCTTACCGGTATGTCCGCGATCATCATGGGTGACATCTTCTTCCAACAGACTCAAAGATGTTTCCTTTGTATTTTACTTGGATGAAAATCCTGTTTAGACAGTGTTTCGGAATCATGGCTAGCAAGTCCCCGATGAAAGACCAATTGAACAATCATAGGCGGATTGTTATTCGGTTCTAAGTTATCATCCGGGATAAACATCGAACAGTTCATCAAACATTTATTGCAATCAACTATAATTAACTTATAAAATTGAACAAATACCATCAATTTTCTTAAATAGTCACACTCTCATGAACGTAAATAGTGCATGTTTTCGTCTTAATTGGTCGGTCTCAAAACCCTGAAATCGAGGTTCCTGCATCTCTCGCCCTGAGGAGTTTCAGGGAGAGCTCCTCCAGCCTTCGTGCCACCAAGGCGTCTCTGGCGTCAAAATTGGGAGAAGGGAAGTCCCAAAGATTGGGATCTGGGACATATCATGTCATATATTACATATATATCATATATATATATATATATAAATGGTGATGGTGATCGATCTAAAGGTGCTTCTAAAGAGTTTGAAACTTCGATCACCGTTCATGTTATGTTGAAAACTGAAAACCCTCCGATGTATACATACATACAACATACACACATACACACATACACACATACACACATACACACACATACACACATACACATACACACACACATACACACACACATACACACACATATACACACATATACACACACATACACACACATACACACATATACACACATATACACACATATACACACATATACACACATATACACACATATACACACACATTCACACATACACACATACACACATACATACATACATACATACATACATACATACATACATACATACATTTTTTTGTACAACACAGAACGGGGTTTTAACACTTGTTAACAGTTTTGAGCGACCCAAATTGAGAAGTTGAGCTACTATATATATGATTGAGAAATTACTAACAAATGGGGTGTGAAACTTCCCAAGTTGGGGATTTAATGCCATTACATCATTGAGACACTACCAGCAAATGAGGTGTTAACCTACCCACAGCGGGGATTTATATCATGCCATTACGTGATTGAGAAACTACAAAGAATGGAAATCACCATTAGATGTAGATGATTGAACTGTTGCACATAGGATCAACCAGGGGTTTTCCAGCCATATTAGGTTAACGTTTTGCCAGATTTCAAATCTGAGACTTGGAACTTACAGGATTTACAAGTCGAGTGGGGAAACACCACATCAGTATGTACAGTGTAGAGTGTGCAAATCTCTGTAGGTACTCATACCATGACATAAATGTTTACATAACCCACATGCTCCATGGAACAGTGATCTACATTTGGTGTCGCAATTGAGGACCACCCCGGAGACTGGGCCCTGCACAATAGATCCAATACTATACCAATCTAAAGCAGGTTTTCTAAGGGGGTATTTGATATGAGGCTGAAGGGATTCCAAGAAACCGGTGTTTTTATCCTAAAAAATGGATTGTTCTTGTCTATGAGCTTTGCTTAGAGCAAGCCTGGGATATCTGTCCAGTTTGATTGAAATTTAATCGATTTGCAGATGAGATTTGATTCATACCTATGACCAGATGATACATGTATATGTATGTATATATATATACTATGTATATATATATACTATGTATATATATATGTATACATATGTATATACATATGTAATATATGTATATATATATGTATGTAATGTATCTATATATATGTATATATATACATTACATATATGTATATATATATATATGTATATAGTGATAGTTCCTACATGTACATGTAGATATCAACATCAGATGACATGACTGAACGCGGTAGATCAACATTCTTCCCAAGAAGCGCTGGTCCATTTCGGGGCCAGCCAGGTTTTCAATGGGAATTCCAGGATCCTAAAATGGAGGTACTGTACCATATTTTTGGCCATATATTGGCAGTATATCCCCTGAAATTCAGCCCTAAGAAATAGGCCTAAAAATATGATACCCTCTGGTGAACTAACATAGCAATGGAAAATGGCCATTTATAGTGGATTTTCCCATGAAAAATGGTGATTTTCCATTGCTATGTTAGTTCAATCGGTTCCTGAAATGGCCATTGAGCCAGGTTTTCTTGGACCAGCTGGACGAGCTCTTTGGGTGCTGCGAACCAGAGCAGCGAAGAAAAACGAACCGACGGATGGTCGGTTGGGTCCTGTGAAACATGAAAAGAACATCTTTTTGGGGGCCACTGGACTTGCTGAATGTTCTGGATTCTGGATTATAATGGATATATATATATATGGTATGTTGCTTTTCGTTTTTATTTTTTTGTCGAGAATCAATGCAACGTTATTGAGTTCAAACACCGAAGCTTGCCAACGGGATCCTGCTGCGCAGGGAACATGAAAGGGCCCATCCTGTGTCTCCATGGTTTGCCACTGAGATCTGGCTGCTGGAAAGGGTGATTCTGGGGTATGCTGAGGGCTAGCCTGATGCACCCGGGTCAAGATACACCAACACCGGTCCTGGCTGGGGTCCCCCTTTTGGAAAGATCAGGGCACAGGAATCTGCAACTGAGACTTCAGATAGCTTTGTCACTTCGGGGGAAACTGACCAAAGGTTGACCACCAAACACTGGACGTTGACAATGGGTCACGACAGTCTACGTAGGGGTGCAGTTCCAGTTGATATCAGTTGATCAACGGGTGGCAAATTGCAGCTTCCATTGGGCTTATCTTCATGGTTATACCATGTTATACCCCCAAGTATAGAGTCAATTCATGTGAATTCCATTTATATACTGTAATAAATTCAATTCCACCATGATATTCCATGATATCCCCAGATTTTTTAATGGTGGGTTTCATCATGTCATGTTGGTGTCCAAGGTCCACCTGGAATTGGTGTCTTGGCTGTCGAAAGGCTGGAGTCCCATGGAATCCCCCAAGTCTATAGAAATGTCAAATCCTACTCAAACAGTGCTAAATAATAATGATGGACATGACATAACTAAATAATGATATATATATAATTATAATATAATAATATATATATATATATAATATGATTTTTTGATCTTTTTCTTCGAGTGACACGTGTTTCGAAGTGTCAACTACTCACAATTTGAGTCCACCGATGAAGCCACGTTTGAAACACCAAGGCAAGACCTCCCTTGGGCGATCCATTGCGCGAGCAATTGGTGGCTGAGCTGAAAAAATGTCAGGTTTTGACACAGAATTGCAATGGAAAGTTGTGGAATTTAATGATTTTAATGGGATATGCTGATATACTCCACACAAGTTCTGGGTTTTAAAAATGGCAAAGTGGAGCATATCCCAGAATTGCAATTTTTAAATGGGAACAACGATGATTCGCTGGTGAATTTGAGGGTTTTGCATGGTTTTGCCCTAAATGGTTAAACCCAAATCTTGCCCAACTTTGTTGTGAGACTTGAACGAATAAACCCAACTATTCCAAACCCAAATATTACCAAATATTCTCAAAACGAATGGAGAATTCCCACACGAACTGTCTTCAGCTCCAAATGGTCTGAGGGCATGACATCAGTAGCATAGCCTCTGGTCATTCAATGTGGTAATGGAAACCAGACTTTAGATGCTCTGGTTGAGATTTTTCAATTAAATTTTGAGATTTTCCAGCCAGGCATGTTCAATTTCCAGAGGGTATCCCCCATTCTAGAGGCCCAAAAATCAGTTGGTTCAATCAATGTCCCCATTGATGGTTGATTCGATTCCATACCCCCATTTTGCTTAGTGAAAACAACCAGATTTTGCTTGGTGAGAACAACCGAGATAATCCGCCCATCTCGCAGCAGGTCGCAAGTTCCACCGTATAGCCCTGGGAGGTGCGGAATTTTTTAGATCGGACCTCACTGGAATCATGGTTAGTAAGGGGTAATTATCCCAAAATCTTATTTCAGGGGAGTGGATGGAATCCAAGATCTTCGATGATTAATTAGTGAAGTTTACACGATCTTAATTGATTTTATAGATGATTTGAGATTATCATTATTTTTTTCGGAGGATAGAAAAGGGTCGTTTCAAATGGAGCTTCGCGCACCGTGAGATGAGCACCGGCGGAAGGCTTGTAAGGAGACTTTGAATTGGTCTCCTGGGTACTTTGGGTTTTACTTCCCATTTCCCTTCAGACAAAAAGCCATATCCACCAGTGAAATGATAAGGTTTTTCTGATAAAACAAAAAACACCATCCCAAAATCACCATGGGTGCTATAAACCACCCCCAAAATGGCAGTTGTCTATGGCAATGATTGGTACCAGATCAAATCTCCATGCGCAATTCGGGGGGTATCCCAAATTCAGGTGACTGGACTAAGTGGCAGAATCTCTATATATTGGATCTACCCCCAGAAAAATCACAGGTTCATAACCGAAATCCCATTCTTGAGCATGTTCGGCATATCCCATTGCCTCCCAACGTCTGGAAAACCTCATTTTCCCTCTGATACATGTAAATCCACCATGCTTAGCTTGGACACACCCATGCCTACCACAAAATTTTGGTGATATCCCTAATTTTGGTGGTTAATATCTCCATCTTATATTGAATACTTGGACAAACCCATATCATATTGTTACATAGTAATATGTCCATGATAGTATCCCATGATACTCAGACGATATTTCAAGGTATTTCAATCTTCAAAGATATTTCAAGTATATCTTCTTATCTTCATTTTTTTTTCGTTTTAGGATTTTTCCTATGGTTTTTGTGATATTTCCCATGAGTTTCTATGTTTTTTTGTGTTATTTCCGACATTTCCCATGATTTCACCGTCGCCTTCCGAGGCGTCCGCGACGAGGCCGAGCTGCGGGGGCATCGCGGCTCGGCCGCTTAAAATGGTGAACTAGATAAATAGAAACTATTTATAGATAATAGATAAACTATAATAGATAGATCTATATCATTATCTATTATCTATTATCTATAGATGATATAATAGTAGTAATTTATAGATAAATTGTGTTTCTATTTATCTATAATGGTGTTTCTATTTATAGATAATGGTGTTTCTATTTATCTATATAATGGTGATTATTGCTATTATATAATTGTGATGAATAGTGTTAATAGTACACTATTATGAAACAGTGAAATAACCAATAGTGATTAATAGTGATTAATAGTATTGTGGATTCATACACATATATTATATATATACTACTATGAAGAGTATTTGAATAGTCTTAATAGTAGTAATAGTAGTGATTAATAGTGTTAATAGTATTAATAAGTATTAATAGTATTAATAAGTATTAATAAGTATTAATAATAGTAGTATATATCACCATAATAGTGATTAATAGCTTTAATAGTATTATGGATTCATATATATATACACTATATACTATTAATAGTATTTGAATAGTCATAGTCATCACCATGATTGTCACACTCATAATTTTTCAATATCCACTATTAAATGGTGATGATACTATGAATAGTCATGAAATCATGAATACTATTTGTATTGAATAGTCATAATGAGAATGAATGATCACTAGCCATTATAATTCCAATTCCATAAATAGTGAAATAGTAGTCATAATTACTGATATTGATATCCATAAATAGTGTGTACTTGTATTGGTTTTTCTTAAAATGGTTTGGATCCCCAAGTCACCATGGGTGTTTCAACACAAAGTATTGGTCTAATGACTGGATGGGTTGGGGGTAGCCGCATTTTGGGCAAGCTCCAAATGAGAAGCGGCTGCACGACATTGTCATTTTGTTCAGGGCTTTAAGTCAAAGGCCATTTCAGGAACCTTAATTGGAGGTACCTCCCGTATATAAGGCCTATTTTTTAGGGCTAAATTTCAGGGAATATCCCCACAAAATAGGGTCTTATATGGTACAATCAGTAGCTCCATTTTAGGATCCGGGAGATCTCCCATTGATTAAGCTGGGATGATATGGATGGAACATGAAAAAATCATGGGTTTTTTTCCATGTGCTGTATCTATCATGATTTATCTACACAGAATTTAAGATAGCTATTGAAAATGAGCATTTATAGTTGATTTACTCACCAAAAATGGTGATTTTCCCTCGTTTTTTGTATGTTTACCAGGAGGTATCTACACATCTGGGGTTGCTCCAAGATTTTTTTTCGCTCAAATGATATCCACAGAGGGTACCAGCTTGTTTGGCCTCCCGATCTCGTAAACCCCCCAGAGTATCTGAGGTGGTAGGAACATACTGGGTTTATATCCAGATATCTCAAGATTCTATGGTTAACATGGAATTATTCCACTGTGGATTATGATCAATTATCCAGGTGAATTAGTCCATGCTTCTTGTTGTTGTTTATGTTGTGGTTTATGCTATTTTATCCAGATACGTTGGATGATTTATTCAACATTCAGGTTGGTGAATTGCCATGATCTAGCCTTCTTGAAATGATCAGAACATCATCCAAAATGGGTGATTTTGTTTAATGGGGAAAGCAATGGTTTATATGGGATTTCTTGAAATGAGGGTAGCCGAAAACCATCGGCATATAGAAGATGACAAATGACTTGGATCATCAAATGGAGTCCCTCCTTTTAAAGAAAACAACCTATTATATCCTTATGTACTAATTGTATATATGTATATATATATATATATATTATGATAATTTAATATAGTAGCTTTATTAGTCTGTTTGCTTGGATCAGTTGGGGATCTCTGTTTAGCACTAACTAGAATTGGGGGGGTACATTTGACCAAGAAGGCTGGGTATTGCGACCGCGTGACCAACCCTGAAAATGGTGGTTGATTATGTGCCCAGATGAGTTAGGATGGACATCCATTGGCTTCTAGCCATTCTACTTGTTAAGTTATCACTGTAAGGGACCAATACCTGCCAATTGGTAAACCGCATCCATTACCTCAGGCACTACCAATACCCTGCCACTCTCGGGTCGTCGTTTGAGGTACAACAAGAGGGCTGTGAACAAAATACCGATTGGTAAATTACTGCTGCAATTACAGAGGTTACTTTATTATAAATGCCACCGAATTGTATAGGGATTACTTTCACCCATCAATTGGAGATTCCGAAAAAAACATGGGATATCCCTTTGAGACATCTGAGGCCGAACCTACATCGGAAGCATTCCCGGTGTCATCATCCAGGTGCCATGGAATCATGGGAAACTGATGTCAGGGTGGGGTCCATAGGGCCATAGGCGTCAAGGATGGAGGTTTCTGGTGTGCTGAAAACACCCATCTTGGTTTAGCGCTGAAGCATGCTGGAAATCTGGAAATGCCGCCCAGGAGTCCCTGGAAGGAACTTGATTTCTGTGGATGTTCGTGGCTACTCACAATCATTGCCGTGCAATTGGGCAAATCCCCATATTTCGACCAGGAATAGGATCTGCCAGCCATGTCATCTTTGATGAAAGACGTCTTAAAACTGCGATTTCAGGCTTTTTTGTGATCCCAGGGTGCAGTTCCAGGTATTTTTCGATATATGATGATATACAACCATTGCTAGAGCGCTTGTATCCGAACTTATGGCAGAATTACTATGGTTATATAAGATGTACTCATATTGTATTCATATGTTATATTGTGTTATATCCATGAAAAAACAACTGCACCGTTTGAAGCCTGGATTCGTGATAGGCCTTCCAGACGCTTGGGGTGAACAATCCAGTGATCCTATTGGACGAGGCGCTTAAATTGACCCTGAAGGTTGAAGATGGACACCCCAACAAAAATATCAAAACATGGTGTTTGGAAGAGATTTTCTGGTTGGTGGTTTGGAACATGGCTTTTATTTTCCATAATATATGGGATGTCATCCACCAACCAGTTTTCTTTTTTTAATTATTCTTGGTGCAAGCTTACTAATTTCGACACATTTAGCAATTCTGGTTTTTCTTTCGACTTGAAACTCGAGACTTGCATCCTATTTTTGGAGTTGAACATAGATCCAGGGGAATTTGGACACAAGTCGTCTCTGTGGCAAAGGGGGCGGATTTTTTTAAGGGGGATGATGCAATGGGACTACACTAAACTGGATGTAATTGATTGCAATTGGATAAAATCAGCAAAATTCGTCAATCTAAATCTGTTGGAACCACAAGGCGGGCCGCAATCTTGTCACAGATTTTCAGATCCAAACTTAAAACGGCATGGAGCTGAACTCACAGGAGGCATCCCATGGTCTGTTTTTGGCAGTTGCGGGCATTAGATCCCTGAATCAACCTGGGTTTTATCGGCTGGTTATGGTTTTTGTCATTGATGGGGAACCTCGACTAAAGCAGCTAATCTGAAAAGAGATTGCTACTGTATCTTCAAATGCGTCCGCAGTGTATCTGAATCTAACATGGAATGCCATGGAAGACATCAGCTGAATCAGGCTGATTTTAGCCGTAGGATCTCTCCCGGACCTACAAAATAACATCCATAACAACAATATAGTAACAATCATCATTATATTGTCCTCATCCTCATTCCATCACGGATTATCCTCATTTCTCATTGATTGATCAATGATGTTTCGAATACAGTAATCATAATAATCATCAAAATAATAATGATAATAGTGGTAATAATAATAATAATGATCAGCTAGATTTCAATTAATTGGTTTATCCGGGAACATTTAAAGGACCCCCCTGTTTTTTCATGGGAAAATTCATGGTTTCCGGTTCCGATTTTACAAAAAAAAACAAACCATATTGATGATCCACTCGTCATCATCATCATCATCATCATCATCATCATCATCATCAAGTCATGTAATAGATTGGAATAGTATATCAGCATATGCTATTAAAATCGACTAAACAGTCCTTATATACTATTAAAATCTATTAAACAGTACTTATATATATACTTTTAACAATCTATATTAAACAGTTCTTATATACTTTTAAAAGTCTATATTAAACAGTACCTAGTTTTCATCGTTTTTTTACCAACAAGAATTTGTTTGTTTCGATCATCCACTTCCGCCAGGTCGATAAGACCTCCCAGAATTCCATGTTCAACCCCCAAGCCACGTTGCTGGAAATCCTGGACCCAGAGCAAAATACCACCTTCAAGGAGCCCCTTCGAAACGCAGCATCCGCGCGGGGCGTTTTGGGGATGACGATGATGACGATGTGATGTGAACCCCCAATGGCTTGGGAAAAAAAAAGACTTCGGTGAGTTCGGTGATGTGAAAAGACGAGCTTAGCTTGATCGCTTTTTGGAAACATAAGGAAACCATGCTGAGACATGATGTTGACAAGCAATTCAGATGGAATTTCTCCCATCATGTTCAGTCGATTCTGTATTTTTTGAGACATATAGAACTCAACATCAGTCCTGGACTTATCTCCCACCTTTCGACACTGCACCAGGACCATTATCTGAATACGCCTTTTGATCTGCCGCGACCTTGACAGTGACACCGTCCACATATCACGATATCATTACAATATCAACTTAATAGCTTAGGTCTGCAGTATAACCTGTCTACATAATCTGTAAGAAGAACATAGAAGAAATCTGTTGGCATTACCAATATCATGATTTTTAGCCAAGAATTGGAAATTCTCATGACAAATGAATTTACCTTGACGCCAGCGTTAAGGTCGAACGCCATCTTTATTTGCACGGCGAATGATACCTCTACCATTGATCGCCCGTTGTTGGACAGGATGGAGGCGATGTAACGCCAATGTTTCGGGCGATGGCATGGGCGGCAAAGTGCGTAAGTTTTTTGCACTGAGACTATCTCTTTTGTTAGAGATCTCGCTAATTCTTGCCTGCTGTAGCCTGTTGAACCACGGACCACAGAATGAACTGGTCATGTTGAGTAAACTGGAAGCTGTTTCAACCACTGGGATGATGCGCAGGATGCTCTTTGCGCCGGCAAATCTTAAACTCCGCATCATCATAATCACAATCACAATCACATTATCCTTTTCATTTATTGCGAGATATTCTGGTTGGTGGTTTGGAACATGAATTTTATGACTTTCCATTTCAGATATATGGGATGTCATCCCAACCCCATTTTAGCGAACTCCATCATTTTTCAAGATGGTCATTGCACCACCAACCAGATATTATTAACTATTAACCATCATTAACCATATAATAACCATATATTAACCATATGGTTATTGCACCACCAACCAATTGACTTTTTCCCCGTCATAACAGGTGATCGATCTCTCGGGTTACACCGTGGAAGAGAAGGTCTCGGTTGCCTCGGATAGTGTCACGTCAGCGAATTGTGAATTGTGAATTACCAAGATAAATACCCTCCAGTAAATTAACATAGACCCTGGCAGATGGGGGTTGGAAGATTAGTTTCCACTAAAAATTGGTCATTTTCAGGGTCTATGTTTATTTACCATAGGGGAATACTGTAAAGCGGAAAAAAACACCCAGGGCCCGAGATTTCGATGGTTTAATAAAGATACAAGCCATTTATGCTTAAATTGGATATGATTAATAAGTTCAGCCATGTTCAGCCAGGGAAAATGGCTGGAAGATCTTCGGAACATTCCATTGACGATTGAAGAGTTCCATAGAAACTCTTTGAAACTTTTACCACGTTCCATCAATTTAAAAGTTCCATATATACATATTATATATATACATATGTAGAATATATAGTCATCCCAACAAAAAACCAATAAGATAGAATAGTAAATCCATGTAAATCTCTAGCAATTTGGTGATGTTTTTGTTTTTCCATCATTTTGGGGAATGACACGGATGTCTTTACGTTTTCGCAGCGCTGGCAGGTGGCCATCAGTCGAAGCCACCTCCTTCCCAAGCAACGAAAGCTTCATGCCTTGGAGAAGGCGATGGGTGAAATATGATGAACTCCTTTTTGAGATCCATGTGAAACATGGTGAACTATGTAAATCCTAAATGCAATTCCATGGGTGAAATATGACGAAATGCTTTTTGGGATCTGTTGAAATGATTGGGATCTATGATCAAATAGTGGGATGATGAAATCCTTTTTGTGATCTTCGAAATGATTGGGATTTGATGTTATAAATAATATAACATATATATATATATATTGATCAATGGATAGCTGAGATTAAACCTATATAAATTTTATGATTCCAATTATATAAGAAACATTGATTATTCAATATGGATTTGACTGGGATCTTAATGGATATTGATTAATGGATAGGTATTGAATAGGTATTATTAGATATTATTAGATATTGGGGTTTCATAGTGTGATGGACATATTAACTTTAGTATTGAACTATTAATTCGATCTTGAATTGGATCTCAATGGATACATATACACAGATTGTTGACTGATTTGTGTTTTTACCATGTTTCTTATTGGATATGTACCCGTAGAATGGTGATTCAATCCGGATTTACCAGTAAACATGACATATTAGTGGATATTCATGGAATTTCATGGATATTTATGGATATTTGGGGATTTAGTTGCTTATTATCATTGTAAATCTCATCTATATAGTGTCACTGAATACCATCGCATATGGACGACAACCAGTGGATTCTGGTGGTATTTCAGACTATAGGGAGAAGGGACTATGAAGCGTTATAAGTTTTGAAGCTGGTCATAGATTTTGAATCTTGTTGGGAACCATAGTTCCCATTTAGGAAGGCACAGCCGCACAGCGCCTAACTGATTGAGCCCAGATAGCCCCAAGAAACTGGGTAGATCATAGCCAACTCCAGACACTAGGGTTTTGGTGGGATGAATATTGAATGTTATGAGTTTAAGGATGAGTTATTTGTGTGGCTTGGAGGATATTTGCAATGTTTTTTGTGCGGAGGCCAATGTTCAGCCATTTCCAAGGGTGGAAACAAATGGTGCACCTCATGGTTTCTTTTTTAAGAACTTTTCAACTTTACAATCCTTTTTTATGTAAAGCTTCATTCCAAATCCTTTGAGCCTGTTGATGTGAGAACATCAAATCATGTGAACCTCGAAGATAGTTCACCCGCCAGTCATGGAATATCAATGGGATGGAGGTACCCACTGGTAATTCAACAGTTTGCGAAGTAGAAAATCAGCATTTTCAATAGGTAAATCATCATGTCTATCATCTATGGGTCATTTTACATAGCTCTCAGTTGGGCATTTTCAGAACCGCCGGACCGCAGGAGGAGTCGGATGTGAAGCCCATTTTGGACCTGACCAATGATGCCTTGGAAGCTCTGGTGACACGCTGGACTGCGGAAAGTGGCGTCAGGTGGGTCGGGCAGATTCTGGGTCCAGAAATGGTACCCCCATAGCTGGTTGGTTAAATGGAAAATCCCATTAAAATGGATGATGACTGGAGGTATCCATAGGTATCCCCATTTCAGGAAACCCCCATATCTATTATGGTATTGCTGATATATCCATCAACTATCACCATCAACATAACTTAGGGGAAAACACACATAGTCATCCCCCACACATCTCCCCAAAAGTATGGATCACCAGATTTCCGGGTGGAAAATTCGATGATGTCCACATCATTTCCAGGTTTCCCAGGTATTTTCGAATGCCATGGCCATTTTTTTCCAGGTCCTTGGAACGTCATCTGGCACAGTGCCTCGGCGTAGGTGGAATTCCTGGGGGGTGATGTTTAAGCACACTTTAATTTACCCTCTGGTTATTTAACATAGCCATGGAAAATCCACCCATTTTTAGTAGGTAAACCATCTATTTCTATGGGCCATCTATACCATGGCTATGTTAAATAACCAGAGGGTATATTCCAATTTGCTACCAAGGGATATGGAACCCATGATGAAAACCCCAGAAATATCATTGTAAATTGATGTGAATTGTGGATATGAATTTTCTGGGGAGCCCCCAAGTAGATCCACGGTTTAGTCCTGGGTGTCAGGCTCCCAAGGCACACGTGATGATCCAGGAACCTGAGGTCATTTCAACCAGAGAAGCCATTTTTGTGGGCGATTCTTTTTGTGAACATACAATTTAACATAGCTATTGAAAATGGCCATAGAAATAGTGGATTTTCCCATAAAAAATAGTGATTTTTCCATAGCTATGTTAAATTACCAGAGGGTATCAAGAAAATCAAATTGTTTGGAAAGTGCAAAAGTCTAGTCGTCCATATCCAAGCCACTATGAGAATCTCCAAGGATCTGCCGCTGGGCCGCGCTGCGTTTGCAGGTTCAGATTCCGTTAAGAAACCGCAAGTGGGTAGTAACTACGAATGATGGTGATAGAACCGACGAATTATGGCGGATATTGCTGTGATTGAGTGCGGGTCCAAATTGTTGCTACCGCAAAATGGGATGGTTTGCTACAACTGATGGACAATTATTTATTTGTGATTTACTATTTTTTTTGCCAGATGAAGCATCTTTTCTCTCGTGGCAGGCAGGAGTTGCTTGAGGATTCATTTTGCATAACCACAATGAAACACAATGTCTACAGACTCACAGACTTCTAGACGCAGCTCAAGACAGGTGCTGGTTCAAACTCCGGGCACCAGCATTTGGAAGAATGCATGATATCCTGCATTTCTCTTGGAATCGTTCCTCTTGTCCCAGAACACAATTTCTTGCCTGCTGTTTCTGTTCCTCAATGTTTCATGTCTATGTGAATTCCCCTTCCTCTCTCTTGGTATATATTGTCTATGTACAGATTTCCAGAGGGAAAAGCCAATAAAGAACGATGGCCATGAAATCCCTATTGAGATTATTAAGTCCCTATGAAATATCACTAAACCACCATTAAAACGCATCAATTCCCCATGAAAAACACATTAAAATCCCGATGTCTTTGCCGCCAGGGGGTGGACGTTCCGACCGGCCTGGGTCGGGAAGCTGCGCGAGAGGCGGTGAATAGTATCGAGTTATGGTGATCGAAAGTGATTGAACATGATTTATGGATCTATTTATGGTGATTTGTAGTGATTTACAAAGCACCATATAGTGATTTAGAGTCATTTGTGCAACAATATTCATAGTGATTATAGAAATAATGGATAGTAAAGGTTTATGATGGCGATATACTAGGGATGATACTAGCCATTCATGGATTAATTCTAGTCAAACAACGCGTTTTTTTAGTGTCTGTCTGAAATCGCGACCGTATGAATGCATCAGGGTCCTTTGCTTGATCTATGGAATATTGGGAGGTGATCATGATATGTGAATGTTTTTTTTGGTGGCTGTTGTTTTGAGGTGAATCCTCCAAAAAATATTCCCTGGTGGTTTTCACAGATTCACCAGTAGTAGTGGAAATAGGTGGGTAATAATTACCAGATTACCAGGGACTATGCATTTTCGATTCCTGGGGTATCCTGTGATGTTCATCCAAATGTTTTTTGGGCGCCGACTCGGAAAGACTCAAATGTGGATTGATGTCTAGGTAGACGTACGAAAATTAAAATGATAAACACTGAAACTCACCACGTCAAGTCCTAAAGGTATATGGGGATGGGTCAAGATTGAAGCTCTATGGGACCGTTTCGGTTTATGTACGCACCATCGAATTATTGGGGTACCCAATGTTGACCCATAACCCATAACTATATCATTGAACAGATATTCTTTACTGGGAATTCGTCCTTGGTTTGGGGGGTCCAGCAATTCTTTGTAGTGGCACGTTGTTCTTTCTCCTGCGGATCCAGTCTAATCCGAGGTAAGCCATTAGTGAATATGAACCCCCACATTGGTACATATGAACTCAAAACATCCTAAAACATCCGAAACATCCAAAAATATCCCAACAAAATGGGGATAACTGGATAATTAACATGAACTAACCAACAACATTGGACAGTTGCCATGTTCACCCGCAGCGCAAGATGTGTAGCCAGGCAGCATTAGCCAGCAGTGGTCCTGATTCTGAAGGCCGCATCGAGGTGGGAATTTCATGGAAGTTCGTTGCGGAAAAACACGGATCATCATGGTGATATATGGTGATTACCCTCTGGTAAACTGTCACATAACTATGGAAAATCACCATTTTCAATGGGAAAACCATGGTGATACCCTCTGGTTATGTCAAAATAGCTATTGAAAATGGTCATAGAAATAGCGGATTTACCCATTGAAAATGGTGATTTTCCAATAGCTATGTTAAATTACCAGAGGGTATATGGTGATTACATCCCAAATTAGCCTCTGGTAATTGTAACATGGCAATGAAGAAGCCACCGTTTATCGTTATGGATTCTTAGATGATTGTCCCATTGAAACCTCCATTTACAGAGGATTTCATAGGATTTCCCATTGCCACGTTAGATGGATCCTAGACGGTGACATCCAATCCCAGAGCCGAAGGGAGACTAATAGTTGCCGGCAAAAAACAAGACCATGGCAAAACTTATTATTTCATGGGTAAAATTATGAGTATTTAACACTAACAGGCAAATACTAAGTTTAACTTCACATGTGCTTAAATTATATGATATTATATGTTAAATTTCGACGTTGGAAGGTCTGGGCAAATCTACTATATATATATATATCTGATCATATGTATATATATATACCTATACCTATAAATAGATAAATATAGATGTTTATACCTATACCTATTTATATACCTATATATGTTTATATAGGAATAGTGGACTTAGAAATAGTGGATTTTCCCTACCAGGTATACCATATATATATATATTTAATAAATAAATAAATATCCCCCATCATTGGTGGCGCGCTTAGGTGGCTGCGGAGCATCTGCCGCAGATCTTGGGAGTGGAGCTGTTTGAGCCGGTGGGGACGGAGCCGGGAGTGGTGTTGTAGCCTCCAAAAAACATACAAAACACCCATGGGAAAATGGGAAAACCCTAGGAAAACCATAGGAAAATGGAGGTTTACCCTCTGGTAAACTAACATAACTATGGAAAATCACTATGGAAAATCCACAAGACCATCATGCCATGATTTCTTCAAGCCAGACCATGCAGTATTATCCAGTTGTGACATCTAGTAACCTGACCCAAAGAATCACCTGGCACCCCAAAAAAGATCCTGGCTGAAAAAACATCTTTTTCCGTACAGCAAGTTGCCATAATCTGGGTGTTGCACCATTTCTTCCAGACTCGGAATGACTCTGAAGGTATTGATCATTTTCATATTGCTTCTCCATTTACCCCCATTGAAACTTTTGAAACACTGGGCCAGATGTGCCATGGTCATAACGTATTTCCCCATAAACTACAATGAACAAAACCGGGAGTGTCATCAATGTATTCATCCATCGGTGTTTTTTTCATCTTGATGAATATGTTCATCATCCTACAGAGGTTAATATTCTCTACCTATCCCGCCCATGAGATGGTCATACTTGGAAGTGCGGTTCCAGTTTAGAAGTGGACAGATGTCACCCAAAAAATCACCCTAGTTAAACCACCATTTTCCATGGTTAAACCACCATTTTCCTGAAGATCGGCTATTCGTTACTACCATGTTTTTAACCATCATCTCGAAGGGTTTTCGTTACCCATGGCCGCCTGTTGGACGCTCAGAATCTCGCTGAACGCCTTGATGTTGGACGGAGCCTAAGAGCTGGAGGGCTGTGTATATATTCAAGATATACCCTCTGGTTATTTAACATAGCCATGGAAAATGGCCCATTTATAGATGATGTTCCCATTAAAACCTCCATTTATAAGGGATTTTCCATGGCTATGTTAAATAACCAGAGGGTAAATATGTTAATTTATGCATAATTTATACTATACCCTCTGGTAAATTAACTTGTTGACCCTGACAATCGCCAATTTTCAATGGAAACTAATCTTCCAACCCCTATTTGGCAGGGTCTATGTTAATTTACTGGAGGGTATATGATAACACTAAAGTAATCAATATTATATTATTGTAATTCATTATCATATATGATATGATATATCATTTAGGACCCCCCCATTGATCGAAATTATCTAATTTTATATATCATAATATATAGTCTATGGGGGTTTCCTAAGTCATGGGGATACCCCAATAGCTGGTTTGTTTACATGGAAAATCCCAATCTAAAATGGACCTATGTCAGGAAACCTCCATATTGAGTTTATATATACACTTACACATGAACAAAATATATGATTATGTATATATATAATATATATATATATATATATATATATATATATATGTATGTATATCTAATACAGATATGTGTATATCATGTGTACGATCTACATGTGCATGTTGCATGTACACATGTATTATATACATCATATTATTATGTACACTCAAGCACATCCAATTTTTGTGTTTTGTGTGGGCACGGGCTGCGGCCAAGCTAAATTTTCAGTGCATGCACATGTAGACAGCATCTGAAGACATGGAATTCTGAAGATCTGTGGAACTAACCGCCATGTAAAGATATGTGGACATATATATATAAATATATATATATATATATAAATATATATATATATATATATTATAGATGAACAGGAAAGATCATTCATGTAACACATCTGCAGCTTGCAGGGTCCCGCTGCAAATCGGCTCGAGTGCTCTTCCCCAGACCCTCGCGGGTGCCCGGTCGCGTCATGGGCTACCGCGTTGGTGGGCCATGGGGGTCGGTCACTCCACCGGTGAAGAAGGAAATAGAAGTTGACAATCCAGCCAAGGATGAGCGCTTCTTGGCGAATCTGGATTGATTTGAAGAGATTTGGGTTTTTCTAGACATGATGCGCCCCATCTGGTTAGTCACGGTTAGTCAAAGGTATTACCCCCAGCAAATTGCCATCATGGGTTGAAATTACCCATTTTCAGACAGACCCATTGGGGAGTTGACAAGTTCAGGTGCAAAAAAGATGGGCAGGAAAAACCCTGGGGATTCCTGTGGATGTTCAATGGGTGGATGGCATTGGGAGATGACCAATAGATTCCCATGTATGTAGATTAAGACGGGTCGAAGTAAAGAAGATATGCTGTGATATATATATATATATACTGTATATGTATTGTATATATATATATATACACAGTATATATATACATTGCTTGGGTACGGCGTGTTTTGGAACATTTGCCATTGGCGAGTAAAAGCGACCCTAGCATATAAAAAGTGCCGACACTGGGTACACTGGGTACAATCAATCTTGGGGATATGAGGCTGAGCGCAACAGATGGTTTGGACCCCAACGAAGCAAGCACCAAAGTTGGGATGGGATAGCCACTGGCCACATGGGTTTTTCTGACCTGGCAAACATGGCAGATTATTAAGATTGAAACGCGCATCATCATTATTGGTACACACCTGACCTAATAACCTTAAATTGTTTGGCCCAGCATGGCGCATCTACAATGGCTGCAATCAGGAACATGTTCATGTCATCCGCATGGATGGGGGTCCTGTTCAGGGAGTGTTTGGGTACAGCCATGTCAGACTGCCGTGGTGGACCTTCGGAGACAAGTTCTCCTGTCAAATCCTTGTTTCATAACCTTATTAAAATCCATTTTTAACATATACAATTAGTTGTAATTCCAGTATCCTCTTTCAAGACATGACCTTGATGTTTGGACCTGCTGATTCGAGCAGTCCTTGTCGGCTGAGGTTTTATGACAACCTACAGCAAGAATTTTGGTTTGGCAAAGCCCCGAGCCCAACTCTATGTAAATGCGCCTTCTTCTATCCGGGCAGAGCCAAATGCTACTCTGACATTGCGGCAAGCGGCTTCATTGAGATGTCCGCCCCCACCAGTGAATACGCTCAACACGCTCAACACATTGACGAAGTCAATGTCAATGTCTGGCATTCGCGGCAGCCTTCAGATAGCGGGCAAAACCTTGACTGCAAGCCTGAGAACTGAAGCTGCGCCATCACCCAGTGATCGAAGGCATTCCTTGCAGTTGAAGACCTTTCAGTCAAGAAACTCTGCAGCAAAATTACGGTGCCGTTTTCCAGGCACTTCTATTTCTGTCCTTTGAGGGGCGAATTCAGCCATAAAACAACGATCCACTCATAGGGAAATCATCCCCTCCAATGAGCCTGCAGATGAATTCATTACAGTATGTTTCCTGGATTTTTATATTAAACCATATTAAACCATATTAAATACCTAGAATTACTGAACTGGGTATGGGGCATTTCACCCTGGTACAGGTCGTAACTTCTGTGAACACCAAAATAGGTGGGATCTGTGGATGTTCATCCGCCAGAATCTGTTCGGGCACGATCTGTGGGATGTTTGCAGCAAACGCAGGCCACTTTTTTTTCGGCCTGCAAGTACATAAATTAAACCACTGTTGATTGGTTATTATACGAGGCTCAATCACCTTTAGTACCTGCATATCCCAATAGCTAATTGTCCCATTCATGATCGGATTTCAACAGTTCTGAAGGGTTCAAGCACCATCCCAGTATTTCTTTGATTCTCATAGACGTCTAAATTAGTTAGATAAATACTGACAAATGAGTTTCAAGTATTTCGGTTGGTGAGTTAATTTACTTATACTATATACATCTCACTATTGTATGTTATGTATGTATGTATATATATATATATATATATATTCATAGTATGTATATATTTATCATGATAATTATGTACTATAGTTATTATAATTCAATATTATACTATATATTTATACTATATATGTCATAATGTATGAATTAGATAAATTCGATCAATTGCTTCCCGGCCTTCGCAGCACCAGACTCCTGGCCAAGGAGATATGCGGCGAAAGTGCTTGGAACTTCTGAGCGAACCCGATTTGAAAAAGATCGCGGTGGACATCTTTAAGAAAAGTTACCTGGATGTTAATCAAACTTGACGATGGCATGAGTTTCAATGATTTTGATATATTTTGATATATGTTCTATAGATGTGCACATATATATATAAATACACGATATATGCGTGCCATGGTCAAGCTAGTTGGATTAGATGAAGCCACATATGGGGGTGGCTCTTCAATCCATTTTCACAGAAAGCAAAACACTTTGACATGGGGCGACCGATGAGTTCAGTTTGGGCATCCACCACTTGTGGACTTGTCCTTAAAAGTATCCCAAAACCTTACGTATCTATCAATCAAATCTTGTCTAATCATGTCTAATCTAATTTCAAAGCAAGACTCATGCAATCTAATCCAATCTAATCCAGTCTATCTACCCTCTGGTAATTTAACATAGCTATTTGAAAATGGCCATTTATAGTGGATTTTCCCATTAAAAATGGTGATTTTCAATAGCTATGTTAGTTTACCAGAGGGTAATCCAATCTATATGGCCGTTTTTGTTGACGGCTTGCCAGCCCAACATGGATCGCATGAGGTGATGTGGATTCAAGCGGACAGTTGGACTTCGACGAAGTGCACAAACTTCTTGAACAGTTGCATAATGATATGGATGCTTGCCCTACAGGATGGTGCCCCCCAGTTATAAGTGGGTTTATAAACCCCATTAACTATAGTTAAAACTGCCATAAACCATAGTTATGGGACTTATAAACCAACTTAGCTAACTATGGGGCACCACCTTGTACCCTCCTGTAATCAAATGTGTCTGGTCACTTGGTCCCTGAAGATTTTTGGAGGTTTATAGCAGGAAATAATCTATAAATGCTGGATTTTCCATGGAAATGCGGTTCTGGCACAAGAATGTACCCACCCTTGACTCAAACTTGGAAACTTGGAAACTGGTCGCGGTTGACCAACTTAAAGTACAGAAGTGCCACAAGCAATATTGCTGTTGTTTTGAAATCTTTTGCGTCAAGAACGTCAGACCTGTCAAGAGGCTGTTCTACCACTACATTTGGTGGTAATATTAGTTTGATACATTTAATCAATATATAGTTGCAGACTTGGATTTTTGATGCGCATGCTACCAAAACACTATAGTGGCCCCTGGAGATCAAAGATTTCCATAGCGACGACTCGCCAGGATTTACCACAACCAAATCGAGACATGGTGGAATCGTTGATGAAGCGCTTTGACACCAGCGGAAAGAAAACTCTGGATGAAAAAGATTTCTTTGAGTGCCCTGTCCTGCATTCTTTTGGCATCCAATCCCAGAGTGTTGTGCTGTTGATTGGAACCAGAACGTGCTCGATGCTTCCCCAAATGATCAAATTAGGCCATATTAGCCATATGTCCATCTGCATCAGACACCCCATACACAGATAATATACAGAAATTCGATCTTCTGTAGATGTGTATATATATATGCATTCAAACCCTTACCATCCAAGCTTTAGCCCAGTTGTAGGCAGGTATCTCATCTGTTCCAGTGGATACATATTATCGATAGAACTATATTGTATATATATATAACTATATATAATATAACTATATATAATATAACTATATATAATATAACTATATATAATATAACTATATATATATTCTATAAAACTAGATATTGAATATAATTGTATATCATATATATCTAATTATACAATTTATTTTAAACTATATAGTATACACAAAACTATGCATTGTTTAAAACATATATATTTGATTTAACTAACTATATATTTGATATAACTATAACTATATATTATATATACAACTATACATTATATATACAACTATATATTATATATGACTATATATTATATATAACTGTGTATATATATAACTATATATATATAACTGTATATATACTATATATAACTATATATAACTATGTATACAACTATATATTATATACACGTATATTATATATAACTATTATATATATATATTATATAACTATATATTACGTATATAGCTATATTATATATTTTATTTAACTATACATAATTATATAAAACT
>Ga0126342_10002648_pt1 | contig 28331 bp, 20 predicted proteins | sample Cyp1metagenome_FD_92528 | JGI IMG/M metagenome (GOLD analysis project Ga0126342, IMG submission 92528) | Coral microbial communities from Lord Howe Island, Old Settlement Bay, Australia - Cyphastrea 1 metagenome | ecosystem: Host-associated > Invertebrates > Cnidaria > Coral ... | reverse complement strand
TTTCTTCTGAGACTTTCTCTTCTCTGATCTTCTCTCTTCTTCTCTTCTCTTCTCTATTCTTCTGCTCCACCTCTGCTTTTCATCTGTCCATATTGTCGGAAGTTTGACTTCTAAACTTCCTTCTTGACTTCTAAACTTCCTTCGACCATTTGGGGAATGGTTACAACATGTTACAACATTATACATTGTCCAATCCATTAATGGTGGTGACTTGGGGGATGGTGGGTGAATCCCACAGATGAATAGGAACTTCAAATTCTGGATGCCGCGCCTTGTGGCACAGCCGCGCCTCAGTTCTGAAGGGTGGACAACTAGGATTTAACCCCAAGACTGGGGATTCATCATGGATTTCATGATGGATAAGTTAATTATACTTGATTTGAACTTCGCGTTTTCTATATGTTTCTATCACTTACATTGATTTGTGGTGGATATATGCGGATATAATCGAAGATATCTATCTATGGTAAGATCGCGTTATGGACAGACTTATAACTAAGGGGCCCTTCTCGCTTGCGAAATCATGGATCTCAATGGGGTATGGTTTATGTTCATGTTCATGTGGGAAACCCAAAAAACAAGTTCACAAACAAATGCAATCTCTATGAGTTGTTGGGATATTCTAAGCTATTTCTAAGCTATGCCAGACATGTTGTTTCGACCCTTGGAGGTGCCCATGGTATTCCGTAGCGCCATCCCAGCGCGCGCCATGCTGCCAGTTCGGAGTACCCCGTCAGGGAGAGGTAGTGCAACAACGGATGGCTCGTCAGCACAGGCATGCTCACCTGGCTCCAGGATCTTCATGTCTGTTACCCTCTGGTAAACCAACAGTTTGCTATTGAAGATTGCCATTTATAATTGATTTACCTATCGAAAATTGTGATTTTCCATGTTTGTTTACCAGAGGGCAAGGAGAAAGGGCCATGTTTGATGGGGGATTGTCATAGTCCAATATTAGGGAAGCCGCGAAGCCTGGCACCGACTCGTTTGGCGGCTTTTGAAGATGACAGGTTGGGTGAACTGGATACATCATTGAAGTAAACTTGCTAACCTGCTACGCGGGGTATCAAGGGATTAGCCATGTTATGATAGATGGTTTACTCACTTTTAAGCCATCGAACAGCGGGGAAATTACCGTGGGTGTTTTTGGTAGGTTTTTGAAATCATTGCTGTTTAAATGACTATTCAGATCGATTGATAAGTGATAATATGATAATATGATAATATGATAATATGATAATATGATAATAATAGGATTAATTGCTTATATCACTGAGTATCCAATTGGCAGTATTCCTTTATTCGTGCCTTTATGTGGTGAGTTTTGGGCTAACTTTAGGGTATGGTGTATGAGCAGCATTGGGTTTAGCACACTGGTGGCTTTCACAATCCTTCGGGGGATTTGTCCTTGCCAGGTTGGGATTCCATGGGATTCCATGGATTTACCGCAAAAATATACAGTTTTTTTTTGGAACATGTCACCTGAAACATACTAAAAAAAACAATTCTGGGAAGAGGCTTTTTTGCTCTGACTTCACCAAAGACAATCATACGATTTCACAAGCTGCTTCACAAGCCATCCCAAACAGGTTCAAAGCCGTTGGAAGTTGTTCTTGGTCAAAACAGGATCCGTACGGGGAACAGAATCCTCAGTTTTGTTCACCTCCAAATCGCCGGCAGATGTTTCATGATGATCCAAGTATCGCATCTTAGGTGTTGATCCCCTAATCAAACAAATCAAATCACCTCCACTAAAGCCCCCACCTCCTCCAGAAGGTTGTCACGCAGTGCTCTTGGCAGGACCCTGATACGTAGCGTGTGTGGGGTGGTACTCTGGGTAAATAACGGTAAATAACAATCATAATTTATTGGTTCGCCCTGAAATAAAACAATTGGGTTTGTCTGAAAATGAACGGCCTCACATGGCCATTTGCGGACAATGATTTTCCAAACCACCCATTTTTGCTTCACCCAAAACTTGAGGTTCCAAACCCGGGAAGAATTAGAATTCGGCTTCCCAACCAGGAGCTTTCGGAAAAAGCGACAAACCACTCAGAAAAAAAATCAAAAAACTACCGTGCAAAGTCACTCGCAGTGGTAAAATCTTCGGATGATCCCTGTGAAACACCCAGCAAGTTCTCCGAGTAGCTTCAAGATTTTGATATCACCAGACACCAACTTGCTCTGCGCCTCCATGGAAGCTGATGGGCTGAGGAATGTACCATAGGGCTGGTATGTCAATGATTCTGAATAGGAACATATATAGGAACCGTTATCTTCTACGCTGCACCTTTGTGAGTGGAACGAAATAAGCCTCAAATTCGCGGCTTCAAACCAGGAAATGGAAGGGTGACACATCCAAAATCAAGATCTTTCGGGCCGGACGTGATTGAGGAGCAAAGCATCAAGAGTAGATAAGATAAGTCTGTGGGAATCCTTCCTATTACAGTAGATTCAATCGCACCAGACCCAAACGCGAGTCCGTTTTGTTCTTGAGACCACAAACCCTGAACAAAAATGGCTTTCTCCAGAAATGGGGGACACCAAAAAAATTGCCCATTCGAAAAACATCCGAAAAAACCGGTGGATTTGGGGATACCGGGAGACCTTGTGACCTTGACATACCCATAGATCCAAAAAGATGATGCAAACACGACGCTTTTTTGCGCTGTGTTCTGCCTTGAAGTTCAACATGACCATGACCATTCTGGCGGATAAACAATGGATCGTCATCAAAGTTCTTGGGACTGATAATTCCTTTTCATGGACACGCGCTGAAATCCTGGAACTGCGCATTGCGACGACCTTTTCTCATCTGGCACAATGTGGTTCTCGCAGATGCAAAGCGCAATAGGCCTCTCTGCACTCCTTGAGGGATGTCATAATCAGGGGCAACCTGAAAGGATCCATAGTGCCACTCCGGCAATTCGAAACGGATTCCATACCACTCTGGCAAGGGGTCTAGTCCTCGTGTATGTGGATGAATATGTATGATGTGGAATAATCACTATGCCTAGAAATAAATGAAAATGAATTTGCGTCCATACTGGAAATGTATGCATGCCATCTATAGAACTAACACACAACACACTAGACATACACACTATTTCTTTCCAATGTGCTAGAAAATGGTATGCTTCAGCTAGCAGTAAAACATGACTCTTTAACATGTAAAACCTGCTGGATTTCCTGGCCCGCGACTTGGGTTATGTACCCCTCCATATTCATCGGCTTTGTTCCAAGGCTACATCTAACTAACTTCTTCAAGTTCATTATATAATCAATGTAAACTACAATATGTTTCCCCAAAAATAAATCAAAGATCGATTACCATTTACTATGATGACTGTAATTACAAAACATATCGCCAAAACAATATTTTTTAAATGTACAAATTGGTAATGTTAGCAAAGCAATAATCAACCACTCGTATATATAAGTTGATGGTTTGTACAACCCATAAGAATTATTATGTAATATCGTGCCATAGTAAATTAATTGGGGGGTGATTTACTATTGCTTTACTATGGGCAATATGCATCATTAAGATACTTTACTAAGATTCATTACTGTGAGCATGGCCTAAAGTGGATCACCAGATTACCCAATTATTAGTATCACAACTGGTTGGTGGTTTCAAGCCCTCTGAAAATATGACTTCGTCAGTTGGGATGATGAAATTCCCAATATATGGAAAGTCATAATCCAGCCATGTTCCAAACCACCAACCAGATAAGTATCACAATTACTCGAAAAATATTAGTCAATGGGAAGGATTATCCCATATATTATGGAACATAAAACATGTTTGAAATTGTTTGAAACCACCAACCAGTAATTACTTTCCATCATTACCCTCTGGTAAACTAACATAACTATGGAAAATCACCATTTTTAATGGGAAAACTGACTATAAATGGCCATTTTCCATAGCTATTTTGACATAACCAGAGGGTACTTCAATGGCCTCTCCTGTGAGCACCCTGGCCGTGGAAAGCTGCCCGTGAGCGGCGCGCTGCTTGCAGCGTGCAGGTCACGCAGCGCCGAGATGGTGCCGAAGACCATGCCTTCGCGGCCCGGAAAATGCCCAGTTGACCAACAAGAGATGGTGATTTGAGCAGCAAAACTCGCAATTAGACCATGAAAAATAACTATATTAAAATAAAGATTCTATACTTCTTTACAAGTAAAAATGACAATTTTGGTTTTGGTGGATGTTAGCTACATTTAGTTACAGCATTTCACTTGCACAAATGGAGAATTTTACCAGTAAAAAATTGTACTTAACCCGCTAAGATCGCGCTTTTCCAACCAACAAGATTGCATGTAACTGTTTGCCCGCCAGATTTTGGATTTAATCAGCCAAGATTGGGGTTTAAGCAACAGAAAAATCATTTGCAATTTGACCATCAAAATTAAGATGTCAAGATGTTGCTAAGCAAGCAGCCCAAACAATCAAGCGCCAGAAAGGTGGATGCTAGCCCTCTAGCTGATGATTTAATCAACATTTGGAGCTAGGATCTCAAGGATCTCAAGGATCTCAAAAACCGTCTGCTTCTTTCGGTCCAGGGATTCTGACCCCCTGTGGATCTTGCCACCCAAAATTTGATTTTACAATTCAAAGTGATGATTCTATCGTAGAAATTGGAATTTCACCAGCAAGGGCTTGGATGTTCCCACCAGAGATGTTGGATGTTACCAAAATTAAGATTTGGCAACCACAATTTGGATTGAAAAAAAACATGGCACCAAGAGTGAAATGCCTGAAGCCGATGATCTTATCAAGGACTTTACCATCAACGGTGAACGGATCTCTAAAGTCTCAAGACCAAACAAAGATTGCGATTTGACCGGTTCAATCAGTTTTCATGGTATTCTGCATCCGCTGCGATACTGTAAGTGGCTAGAAAGTTTTTTTTGGTTAATGTTTTTGATCTACCAGTTCGCAGTAGTGCATCCATTTCAACTTGCATCATATATGGTTATGGGTCAAAACCCTGGTATAGCTGGATGTTTATTCCCCCCAGTCATATAATAAAAAAAATCCATTCCCATCATTTCCTCAGAAAAACCCAGCTGCTGAAAACGCCAAAGGCCAAGATCATCGCATGCACCAGCCGTCTCAGTTGGAACCGAAAGCCGACGCCGGTGCCATTCAAACGATGGGGCCCAACGACGTAAAAACACAGCACTGGCAGAATGATGTTGTTCATCGTCACCTGGATGCATGGCGATGCCAGGGCAAAGCTGTTTCCAATATCTTGCCACGCCACCCAAAAAAAATCTACTGTATATTCCATGCATATTCGATATAATCCATGTTAATCTTAATTACAAAATAGAACAACAACAAACCTCGTCATTTCTCAAGAAAAACCAACATTTTTATCTCACCACCATGGTTTTTCCATGGGTTTTTCCAAGGCACACAGGCGGCCGAGGTGAGATTTGTCATCTTTATGAAGTCCTGCACCTGCGCGGCCACAATGAGTCGCACCAGCGCCACGAAGACGCGCACCGTAATGCCTTGGACGTGACCATCACGAAACCGGTAAACCGCCAAAAGGGCCAGGAGGGAACAAAAGGGTTCAGGATACTATAGCTGTTTTCATGGTTCAACATGGATTATTCACATGGATTATTCACATGATTTTTTCAGATCATTTAAGTTTGGAATTTCTCCAGTTTTCCAAGAAAAAAGTGGATTCATATGGATTGATCCATGTTTTTCAGGCCCCAAAAAATGGTGCGACACTTCAACCATGGCGCTGACAGATCTGCGGGCGACCCAGCTCCGAGGCAGCAGGGCTTCAGTGGCCACCACCGTCACGGGCACATAGATGGCATCGGAGCACAGCAGGTGAAGCGTGAGTCCTGAACGGTCAGGGGTTATAGTTATATTTTTTGTGATTGGTAGTGATTGGTATGATATTGGTATGTTACTGTTGGGTTGAACATTTCATTGGGTTTACTATAGTACTATTACTGGGGGGTATTTGGAGGTTTCCTACGTCATGGGGGTAGCGCCAAATCATCCAAGTCATGGATGACCATGACTTAGTATTGAAACCCACGGAAACTTGGGGATCCCCAATTTTAACAAACTCCCCATTTTGTGATTGGGAATGTTACTGTTGGGTTGAATATTTGGGTTTACTATTGATTCTACGGGTTTGCCAGTGGTATTCAGGTAGTAACCCTGGTAACCCAATAGAAGAATGCCACCCAACATTTATTTTTCTTGCCATTGTTGTGCGGGGCATATTGGCGATATTAGGTGGTCATGATGTGCGTTTCGGGGTGATGTAAAACGTGCTAACTATTCTCTTATGATCACCGAATTACCCTCTGGTAAACGTACACATATCTATGGAAAATCGCCATTTTTAATGGGGAAATCCACTATTTCTATGGCCGTTTTCAATAGCAAACTGTTGGTTTACCAGAGGGTACTACCAATGATTTTGAGGGTATGGTTTACAATCCCACCAAAAAGGATCCCACAAGGTAAATTGTGATAATTGTGCATGCTCTATTGCTGTGTTTGCTACACTATCAGCAATTTCTTTTGGATTGGATTCTTTAAGATTGTTTTCAATGGTGCGACCAACATTCATAATTGGGATTAACATATTGTTTGATTGATGGACGTGGAATAAACAGTTGTTGATTGGGATATGTTTTTTTCTTGCAGCTATAACCATTTTTATCAGCTGACAATTGGAATATGTAACATGTAACATGGTTATCCATGGGCTGATGATGAAAAGATTGATGAGTAAACTAACCTACCCTCCCGTTTTTACTAGCATAGATGTGGGTTCTCCCACCATTTGTAGATGATTGTTTCTTAACGGCTGGCACATCTCGATTCGTGGGCTTTCCATGGCTTTCCCACATCTTTCACCAGGTAAACACCTGGTCGAAACTCACCGATTCACCAAGAATCCCCATCCCAAGGCATCTGCGAAGCCAGTGGGCGTCCCAGTGTTCCAAGGATTCACCGTGGCCCACCATCCAGGAAACCTGTGGGAACCCGCAGCCTGGCCCTACCACGATTGTATATCTAGAATCTTCTTATAGAATGTTATAGAACTATTGTATACTATTGTTATTATCATTATTGTCATTAAGATTATTAAGAAATTTCAAGAACACATATTAATGTAATTAATTGTTGTTAATCATTATATCACAATTATGATTATGTAAATGAACATATTTATATAAATAAAGGAACACAATGGAAAACGCATGGGAAGTTTCGGTGAACGGGGCGTGCTGGATCACGCATGCGCCAGTGACGCCGATGCAACTGTTGAGAATTGGGCCGCAGTTCTACCCTCGACTCTAGTACACCAATATAGCTGCAAGAAAATGCCAATTTATAGTTGACTTACCCTCTGATTATTTAACATAGCCATGGAAAATCACAATATTTAATAGGTAATTAAATCATCTATAAATGGGCCATTTTCCATGGCTATGTTAAATAACCAGAGGGTACCTATTGGACCTGTTGAAATGGTGTTTTTTCATAGCTATGCAGTTAAACTCCCACAGCCGCAGTCGATAGCTCAGTCCCGTTTATAGCTGCCATAGCTCAACAACTGAGGGCAAAGTCACATTCGGTACTCCCAGCCCTCTAATCTTAAACATTCTTAAACATACCCCCAATAAAGGACCCCCGAAAATAGATGAAAATAGCACATCAGGGAGCCTACCGTGGGTATTTAATACTGGGGGAAGTAATGATTGAACATATTGAACGATATTTTTGGGAAACTAAAACTGAGCTTCTTTGGTTTTATTTTGGTTTGGAAGCTTGGCTGGGCCGCGGTCTGCTTGTCAGTTGGAAAACATCTTCCAGGTAGATCATGGTAGATCCACGAATCCAATAGATGATTGTCCCATTTAAAAAGATCATCCCCGAAGGAGTTCCACTTGCTATGTCTGCTATGTTTCCTGCCAGGGAGTATGACGATCTTATCCCACATGGCCAATCGTAGATACCCTGCACAAGGATCTTTGCTTAGTTGCTGAGCAAAAACCAAAGGTTTACTTAGTAAGTCACCCACTGGACAAGTCCCACCAGACATGCTGAAGTCACTGGTCTCGTCGATGCTTGAGGCCGTCGATGATATTCTCAGGACCCAGATTTCCGAAGACCCAGTACGAAGCCAACATGATCACCTCAAAACATCAGGATTAGCCACCCAGTGACCAAGCTAACATCTGTTCATGTGAGTACCAAGCTGCTACTATGAGGAAACCTAATCTTATCCCGTATATCAATGTATATCAGGGTTTGTCTTGGATATCCGACCAAAAAAAGTAGCATATATGGTGGTATAGAGTATGTGCCCTCATTTCTGTCAACACGACATGCCACCTGCCTTCGGATTTTGATGATAGAACCCCAACTATTCTCATGGTGAATCCTCACATTTTCCATTGAAATGGTTAATTTGGGTATCCCGCATGTCTGGAAAAGCAAATGCCATTCCATGTATACCCATTACTGTAATTTACTCTATATCTCCCATCATATTCCACTATATCTCCAATGTGGTTGGTTTGATACCCCCGGCATTGGCTTCTTACTGGTCATTTGGTCGAACGAACTAGAAGCGGGGCTGGGGGTGGATTTGCATGTGAATGGCAGTTGTGCAGTTCCTCATCAGTAAAGTTCCCTAACGCAAACAACAATGGCAGCTGCAATTCAGTCTGCCAAATGAACCATTAGGGTTTCCTTTCTAGTAGACTAAGAAAGTCGATCAAACGCCAGCTCACTTGCATTTTAGTTCTCGGAATTCGATCCAGCAAGTCGATATTGTTCCAAAATATAATTTGGTATTCGGTATGTCGGTACGTGGCTTGTTTTTTTAATGGTGTCACTGGCAAGAATGTTTTGATAAGGCTGATCTGGGCTTTTTTGGCATTGACGAGGTCGTTTCGACACCCTTTCTTTGAAGAGTGAATACAAGCTGCCGGGTAGGTGGTTTCAAATGTCAAAACACATCGTCACCTCCATGACCAAATCACGAATATGCCACAAAAACAGTCTGTAACCCTGCTTCCTCCGCAAACCTGCTAATTGGTTTCTCTGAGTCATATCCCACTGAAATCTATCAAATCTATCAATCGATCCAATTTTTTGGAAGCTACCCGAGTAAACCTCACCATATTTGGGCCATGAGTTCAGTCTCTGAGAACATGTTTTCATTGCATGGATTGTTGGAACGTATTATCCCTCGAACTTTTTGAAATCGGTTTATGATCAGTTTCCTCTCTTGGAATGGCGGTATTTTGGATGTAACTCCCAATTGTTCGATTCACCCGTATCATACTATCATAATTGTTCCTTGGATTCTATACCCGAAAAAACACTCTAAAATCTATCGACATCCCCAATATATCCCATGAAGTATGCCGCAGTATGCCCCATTGCATCCCCCATCCACCCTTTCTACTGCCTAGGGGCGTGTCTGAAAATGATGTCTTCCCCATGGCAGTTCTAGTAGGGAAACTGATGACAAAGCAGGTGCCAAAGCCATTTAGTATTATCCCCAAATATCCAATTAACCCATATCCCTATTATCAATGAAAATGATATCACGGTAAAATCAAAAAAACAAGTGTTCCCCATCTAATCCCATTAAATCATATTAATTCCCCATGAAAGTCCATTAAAAAAAAACGGTTCTTCCATTTTTTTCCACTGTGTTTTTTTTCGCCCAAACCCAAGTCACCAGGAACTCCAATGCCACAATAAGGAAAGCCACCACGCACGTCCAGGTCCTTGAGCCATGCGGAAAATACGGGGGGAAAATTCTTGGACCATGGGTGACAATGATCCTGGGAGATATGACATGATGATAAATGATATGATAAGTGATATGAATTTATATGATAGATATGAAATGATATGAAATGAAATGTTATGAAATGAAATGATATGAACTGAAATGAAATGATATGAACTGAAATGAAATGGTATGAACTGATATGAAATGATATGATATGACATGATACAATACGATATGATATGATATGATGTGATAAATGTAGAAGTGTATGTACCCCCCCGGTAATTTACCAGCTTACGAACTGGAAGCTATGGCTCATTTGTAGATGTTTTACCTATCAAAAACGGTTCTTTGTTCATAGCTATGCTAAATAAGCAGTAACCAGAGGGTATGTGAAATGAATTGAATGTATTTAATGATATCTAATGCTACATAGATATGTCTGCATGTAATGTTGGCATTTAACCCATGAATGTGAATACCTACTAACTCAAAAATTAGATATATGCATTACATGGATACATTTATAGATGCATATTGCATAAACACAAACACTAAGCAAATACTTTCACTATTAAAACAACATATACATGTATGTGTATGTCAAATGCTATGATGTGTGTAGTATACGCATAAATATTGTCTTCTCTACCATACATACAGGAAACATGATGTTTTGTACACTTCAATACCTACATGCATATCACTTATCAGTTTGTATATTATACATGTAAAATCAAACTATTATCATACACACTTAAATATGTCTACATATGTATAATTTCACCATAGCTGGATGTACCTTGGATAGTTGGGTAGCCATGGTTAGTTCATCGTTTTCTTGGCAAACAGGAAAAACACAAGAGCCACATAAAGAGTCTCAGTTCACCCTTGCTCTTGATGGTGTCGGGTTTGATGAACGCGAGAGTGATATATTGAATTATTGACTGCATCAGAAAAAAACACTCTGTAAAGCATGTGTAAAATATGCATGGCCTTTAACACCAAAGGGATTTAAGAGTTTTGTTATCCTCCAGCATTTTCTCAAAACCAAACTGAAGGACCAAAGATAATCAAAGCACATTTTGGTGGAAGACTCGTCCCCGACATATCCTGCCTCCCGGGGACCGGCTTGATCTATGAGCTGGTTCATGGTACCCGAACTTTTCCCAAAAATTCTCGGGATGATTTTGGCCAAGGCCAACTTTGACTGTCAGCCTTCTTCCATTTCTTTCCAAGCGGCAAGGACGCTTTCTCCCGCATTGTGCTTCGCAGAGTGGGGAGCGTGACCACGATGGCAAAGGCGTACATTATGTATGAAAATACCTCAGAAGCTTCCAGGAAGGGACCCCAAACGATGGCTAAGCTGGTAAAACTACGCCACCTTGGTTGTTGATGCTCAAAGTAGATATCTCATGATATCTCTGTAGTTCATTGGGGTTATAAATTAGCTTGTGACTGGGCGGCACCATCCATAGTGACAGAACCTCTGCAAAAAGCAATGATAAACATGTGAGAATCATGGCCGGGCCTGTCAAAAAAATGTGGTAAACCCGAAACATGCGATTTCTGGCAGAAAAATCATGATAAGCTGCCGGATGTTGGGGTCCCTTGTCTTCAATCCATGTATACCTCATCACTTTCCCAACTATGGTGGAGCCGACTATCTAAAGAATATATGACAGTCACTTGGAGGGCCCATCACCCCATATGCTGATTGAAATGGATAAAATCTGAAAAGACCAACTCTAGAGAGTGGTGGATTTATCATCAAGTTGGGTAGATGCCCTATGGTTATTTGACAGTTTGCAAAGTGGAAAATCACAATCTTTAGTAGGTCAGTAGGTAAACCATTCACACATGGCCATTCTGTCTGTACTCTTGAAAGTGGCAACAGCCGGCCAGGTGCAGGGTTTTCCAGAAAAATGAAAAGACGCCAACCATCAAAATGTGTCAGGTTTAGCGAGGAATTCAATCTTTTGGCGGGTTCCCAATTCACAGGAACACCCAAACACCCAGGCATTGCAGAGTGAGTGCCAAGCGTTTGGAGCCCTGAAAATACCTCTATTTCCATTTAGATTGGCTGGCTAATAGGTATCCATATTATGGTTTCTTCAAAAAAAACTTAGAATGACCAACTACCATTCTTATTCTGAATGCTTCAAGCGCCGCCAGATTTTCTCACCAAGGCACTGAAAAGGTGTTGAGGAAGGAATCAAAAGGCCCATCCCCAGCGACGTTAATGCCAATGGAATGATAGGGCATGCCCTCTCCGTCCCTGGCATCCCGAAAGGTGCCAAGGCAAACAAGACAAACAAGGTAAACAAGGTAAACAAGGTAAACAAGGGAAACATCCGCAGATCACTATGATTCAACAATATCTGATGACAACTGAGAGATCATGTTTAGATCTTGTTTCAATACTATATGGAAAACATCGTTTTCATCCATGATTTTCCAAATATTCGATGGTAAATCTTTCCCCCATGGATCCACGGTTGGATCTCTTCATTTGGAGCACAGGCACCCTTGTCGGGTGGACCCCAATCAAAATGTGGGTAAAACATGGTAAAACAATAAACCACCCATGACTGGGAACGGTTTGAATCCCAACTATAAGAATGGTGATGACTGGGGGATGGTTTATTGTTTTATTAGTGGGAAAATCTTCTACAGATGAGGAATTTGGACTATTCCGTTCCCGTGTTGCAAGAGAGTTATCAACTTGTGGCCTACATTGACTCAACCTCTGGTAATCTTCCGCATGGCCCGCTGAGCAACCTCTGACTTGCTCATCCATTTGAGTTATGAGTTTCCCAACATGGGGAAGACTATGTAAATTGCCAGTTTTTAGTCAGAAATTATAACCAATCAAATACCAATCACCATCATCATCATCATCATCATCATTGTTTTGACGTTGAAAACCCGATGTTCAAACAATCCTCACTCATGGTAAAGAATAAACTTTATATAGTGTAATATTTATATATATATATATATTTATATTATATATATAGTACCCAAAAAAATGACAGAACAGTCATTTAGCCACCATACAGTATTTTGGACTCGAACATCACTTTTCTATTGTTGTTGAGGCTTCAAAGCAGCCACATTTTGAGTCAGGCCCGCTGAGTGCCTGCAGCTGTCGTTAAAGTCCAGCCCATACTGGAATTGGTCAAAGGTTCCACCGTAGACACAGACCATGCCTGGAACAAAAGAACTTGCGATTTCGCCTAGAAAAAAAACTGATTGAACACCCACGGTTCTATTGGGAATATGATAGACTTTGATGGGATATGTTATGCTGCTATAGTGTCTGAACATGGGTGAATTATCCAGCAAGAATGGGATTAAGCCCACCATTTGACAGAGATGGAAAGGTGATATGTAGCCAACAATATGATTTTGGTATTTTGGGTGTAGTTGAAAAATGGGGTATATCGTATTCCCCCAAAATGATCCACTCTGGCAATGTTAATGGACAAAATGATGATGAACCAGAAAAAAATGTTGGTACACCTATTGTCGTACAAGCCCATTGTCTGCTTGGTGGCGTTATGAAGAATGGGATCATCCATAACCATTTCAGGAGATCACCCACGAAAAAGATTCAACCCCAGTCTTGAGCCCGACATCTGACGAAACATCCAGGACGGAAAATGAGGAGAATTGACACTAGCATACACTAGCTATCTATCAACCACTGTTCTGACTGGTGTGCCAAAAAGCCTTGCGTCAGGTCATTGACTCCGACGCATGCTTCCAACAAAAGCCAGCTCATGAAAGGGAATCATGTGGCAAACTGGCAAGAAGAAAACCCAAGCTGTCGAGATTTACGAAGAACCGTGGCAAAAGTTGGTCTGCCAAGATACAGAAGAGGGTCAACACGATTCCAATCCAGGCAGAATTGTGAAGCAGGCTGCCCATATCCACAAAGCCTCAACTGGAGTTTTCACTCGATCCAGCCATCCTATCTGGTAATGACTAACATACGTAGCTATAGAAGCCATGGCCCATAGAAATAGTTGATTTTCCCATTCAAACATGGTGGTTTTCCATAGTTATGTTAGTTTACGAGAGGGTATATCCCGTTAAATCATATTAAATCCATTAATATCCCATTGAATCACGAAAAACCAGAGGGACAGTTGATTAAAACATGGTGAACAAAACCCGCGTCCCACCATGCCATCGGCCAATGGGGCTGTAGAAGAGGGTGGTGGATGTCAATAGCAGCGCCCACCATTTGCGTCCCGCATCTTTCTCATTCCCTCCCAGCGGCCAGGACCTGAGACTACACTAAAATTTTTGCACTTCATTTATACATTATATGTATATATATATAATATAGATAATTAGAGGATAATTAATGATAATTATACATATCAGGAATCTGATAGCAAAATAAATTCCCTTTGAACGACCTCAAAATAGCGTGTGCAGAACTCTTGAAATCAAGCACTCCCAAGCACCACAGTGGCTTAAACACATAACAATATTTACTACAGTATATCCTGAAAGGTCTATTTTGGAAGTCAGGAAATCACAGGCTGGCAGCTGGCAACTCCCAGCTTTAGGGAGCATCCAAACGCGAAACTGTCAGCGGGGATCCTCCATTAAAAAAACACATGTTTGCTGGTTGGTGAGTCAGTTGGGATGATTATTCCATATATTATGGAAAATAAAACATGTTTGAAACCACCAACCAGTTTGTCATGTTTGCAAGTGTTTGCATCATACTACCAGACCCAAACCAACTGTGAAAGAAGACTCTGAACAGATCACTGACTTCACACCAACCAGCGTTGGTACTTCAAATGTCATTCAACAACCCGAGGCCCACCTCCCCCCAAAAAAGGCCATGAAAAATACCACTATCATCCCATTAAACAAAAAAACTGGTTGGTTCACAGAGTTTCCCAGTTCATGGATCCCCAATGATGCAATGATCCCCAAATAACTATATTGAAGTTATATAGCCATAGGATTCATGGTGCTGCCATATATGGTAACATGGCTGGATACCAAAAAAATATACCCCCAATGTTAGCATATATACCAGCACTATGGATCCTATGGGATAGTTATATATGTTAGTATAATCCACTATTACAACCAATCAACAATGCTATTTTTTATCGCTCAAATCCTTCCACCCCCCTTCCCGCCCTGTTGGTTGCTTGTGCGCCAAGAGATGGGCATCGTAAGCTGCAAATTGTGGGCCTCAAGGATGAGTCCTGCCGCTTTCGAGGAATCGGACACCGGAAATGGGATGCCAAAAACGGTTTATCTTTATCTAAATTGAACGTCCCATGACGTAAAGCATTGTAAGAAACCATTGGCTTTATGGCTCTTGGGTTTAGATAAGTTGTTCTGATGTTCAATAAAAAGAATAAAATCTTTTGGAGATTCAACACATGTCATTTGCTTTTCAATAGGTAGTGAATCTACAAATTGAAGAAATTGAGAAATTTCCCTAAATGAAGCGGGGGATTACCGGAAGGTACATGGCTGGAGTATATAACAAGGTCTTTCCCAAGGCTTAGTTCTGCAGAGATCACCAGCTGGGGCCGCGTTGCTCAGGCCACATGGCAGGTCACTTGGAATGAGTAACATGCAGAATTTACAAATAACGTTCAGAATTAAAAGAAACACCTTGGATAACTAAAGATTGGGGGTTACGTTACTCCCAAAAAGATCCAAAAAATAGGAAAAAGTGATGCCAGGCTACTTCAATATCTTCAATGGTACCCAAATGAACAGCCTAAGGGGTAGCAACATCCAGCGCCCTCAAGGCATTCTCCACCAGATCCCCTTACCAGCCCTCCCAGTCCTCCAAAGATCATCCCAAAGAGCGACAGGGTGCTGGACACCGCAGAAAGCCACCAGCCCGTCTGGCCCAGCGCCGCTTCGGCGAAATCCTGGCACCCGTGCAGGCCAGGCTTATTCACCATGTCCATGAACCGTTCATGAACTTCTACGAAAAACGCGGTACAAAAAAGCTTTTTTGAGGTCGGACATATCTTCACATGACAAGGGCATCAGTCGGCAGTCCGCATGTGCCGCATTGTGGCATGGCATTCCATCCCACCTGGTAGGAGACAATGTCGATGCCATCCTTCTCCAACTTGTTGCTGGTTTCGGACACCAGGTGGACCATTTCGGAGGTGACCAAGACACCTATCCTGGGGACGCGGCGAGACGGGGGGAGCTGTTAAGGAAGATGACACATCTAATTTGAGGGCCAAACAACATGAACCTTGAACGGAAGTAAGTTCTATTTTTTCGGAAGTAAGGTTCTAAATAATGATGTAAATACTTGGAAGGGAAATGAAGATCAACATATTGATGTAAATGATCGTAAATGAACATACTGAGTTTCTGAAGATATATAAGGCAGTGTTAATTCTCTGTACGCCACTTGAACAAAGAGATGTGACGATGGTTAGTCATGTCCTATTTTCGAAACTTCCGCCCCGGCGCGTGCCGGGCACTATCGGGCATTATTATATACAATTCGATAAATTCATGATCATTCTAGATATGGTTTCAACATGTTTCAGCTAAACTACCTCAAGAGACTTTGGCTATTGAGACATATCAAGAAACATATTACCATTTATCATCATTGATCTTGATGTCTTCATAATCTTTATATACATTTATGATCATTTATACGTATGTTAAGTTTATGCTGCTCAAAACTTCACCATCAACTTCACCGAGGATCACCAGAACCACGGGGGTGAAGATCCATCCAAAGGTTTTCATCTGGGCTGAGATGCCCAGCACAGCAGTTCCCGTGATGCTCAAGACCACGTTGCAACAAAGCCTGACGTCCCCGAAGGGAGTCCCTTCGGAGTCCCTTCGGCGGGATGAAGGGCCAACAACAGGCCCTGACTTTTTGTGACTTTTCGTCAGCGTCGTTCTTCTGAAAGTTTTTTATAGTGATAATGCTGATACTGACTGTACTGACTATAATGACTATACTATAATGACAATGTATGACTTTTTGATGACTCATTTCCCCTGACAATATGTGACAATCCACACTGAAATCCAGGGGTAAATGAGTCATCAAAAAGCCATTGGGATTTCTGGGTTTGGAAATGGCAACAATCGGTAGACATTTAATGAACTTGATAGAATTGGGGATCTATCCATCCATGCATCCGTCCATCCACCCACCCACCCATCCAATCATCCATCCATCCATCCACCCACCCACCCACCCATCCAATCATCCATCCATCCATCCACCCACCCACCCATCCATCCATCCATCCATCCATCTCTTTCTCTTTTAAGACTGCGATGTTCATAGGATTTAATTATCATCCATCACTATCCTTCTACATTCACCTCAGCCCCTCACTTCATTTCAACATATTTCACGGTTCGACCAAGAAACGTCAATGAACTCACCTGATGCTTCCTGCTGGACGTGCTGTGAAAGGATTCGACCGAGCTTGGGGATGACACATAGAGAGGCTCCGCTGACATGGTCGACATGGCTTGCACTTGCTGCCGAGGCATGGACCCAGCTGACCGATGGGTTTTCTACTGGGATCATTTGGGCCTGGAATTTCTTGGGAATCCTCCACACGTCTGGGAAGTTCCAAATTATGGGAGGATTTGGACGTCTTAGAATTCCAAGATAGTGGCACCAATACGTAGAGTCTTCGCTTCTTATGAGTCTTATGTTTTGTCAATACCACCTTGCCGTTGGGAAAATGCCCCAGATTTTTTCATGATGTTGGCTCCAGATCTGTCCCGAAAGTCTGCTGGTATAGCAGAATGTTTGTTTTTTTTGACATATTCCCATCTATCTCAGCCAGTTGAGCTTCCACAACTGAAAGCCGCAAAATTGCGGAGGTGAGGTGCCATGAAAGTGTATGCATGATGCTTGAATCAAGAGATCATTCAAAAGTGGAGTTGTTTTTTCTTTCTATGGCTGGTTTGGCCATAAAGAAACAGCTTGTTTTTTTCAGGCATCAACTAGCTGGTTTTCGTTCGTAGAAGTATGCGGCTATGGCTCAAAGTCTCCCCCAAACTTGAATGGTTACGCATGCATACACCACTCAATGGCCAAATTCGGTGAAAAAATATGGTCTATTGAAATCCATGGAATCCATGGGCGATCCCGAAAAACAGCAGTGGACACCACGGGCACGGGATACCCCAGTTGAAGGCACCTTGCCGACGCCCCGACGCTTGATGAAGGTCAGAATCTCCGTAGCCAGACCCACCGAAATACCTCCCGCTCCCGAGAGTCACCATGGCTTCTGTTTCTACCCTGGGCCCTCTTTTATACCTTTCTTGTTCTTCCCAAGAACATCACCACATGATACTGTAGTTCATTAACACATAATAACATATATATATACATTGTGTAAATATATATATATATATATGTGTGTTTATAATATAATATTATTATATATATATAACACAATAATACATATATATTACAATAATATACATATATATAACAATAATATACATTATTTATATATATATATATTATGATTAATATTGGTTGTTTTATGAGATTTAACATATGTAACAACATAGATGTCATGCGTGTTTTCGGCTAAAAAACCTCTTTGTTCTACCCATCCTTTCGACGACGAATCCGGCACCGTTCTCGAAGACGTAGCGCCGCACCAGCTTGTTCTGTTGCAGCTCTTGCGCCGTGGCGTGTCTGGCGAAAACGCGGATGGTCCCAAGAAAATGGGGGGACAAAGGTTAATAATGATTGAGAATAGTACAGTATGTTAACAGTATATTAACCATTATTAACAGTATATTATCCCATATTTTCTAAAATATTTAACCATTATTGTTATAGGCTTTTTAGAGGTGTTTTAATGGATTTACATGGATGAACCATCATAAAAAAAAACATGATTTATCCCTATTAATGGTGATATAAAAATGAAGGTTTTCTCCAAACGGATTGCCAATAATGGAAAATCTGTAAATGGATGATGAATGGGAAAACCACCAGTTTAGAAAACCTCCAAAGAAGAAGATCCTGGAAAATCGCTGGGGAAAATCAGTTTTTTCTGCATCTTAAAGCATCATACCACCCTTGGAGGGAAAAACATGAGACCTTCTTGAAGTCGCATGACTCTTGGATTTTTAGTGTGGGCTGAATCAGTCCAACGTTGTCCACCCAATGGGCACGTGGGAAGAATGGCATCTTTATTGAACTTGCAGACTCAATATAGACTAATTATGACTAATTGAGGGGCTTTTCCTTCCAAATTCACCGGACTAAACATGGGGATCCCACAAATGGAAAGAAACGAAGATGTTGGAAGATGTTGGATGCGTACAAAAGCTCTCTGACCAGGTGATTTCCATTGATTTCCCTCCATCATTCTGTGATCTGAACGAACTTTTGTGACCTCAACATACTGGGTCGTTGAAAAACAACGCTCCCGGGAAAAATCTGCTCCGCGCCTCAATTTCGCGAGGGCTTGGTTGATGGTTCCAATGAAGAAACTGAAAACGATCAAACCTGCCCACGGTATCGGTGAGGAGATCACGGTTCTACCCACTGGCGCTGATTCTTGATGATCCCGGTGTTTTGATTCATGATTCCAAAATCTCAAAACCCTCAAACCCTAATGATTCTAAGTGATTTCCTAAAATAGGGCTACCCAAATCATCCACAATTCATCCACAATTCATCCACAACTCCATGGTGGGATTCCCCATGACTCATCCTCTCCGAGCGATGCGGCCACCTCCCAATGTGACGACCACCGAAAACGTGCGCTCAATAGAAGTGACCGCCACCTGTGGTCATTTTTCAGGTTCTGTCACTTTCCGGAAGCTTTTGGACGAAAAATATATATATATATTTGGCCAGTTAGAATATGTTATAATTAGGAAATTCTAGGGTCCAATCACTATGAATAACTATATACGTCCCAGTGCAATGAGCTAGTCGTTATTGCATGTTATTGCCAATCATGTGGCCAATAACATCATTCTAGTTCTCTCGATGGGAAATAAACCGTGGAATTCCGTCCGGGAAATCTCCAGCCGGCGGAAACAAATCATCATCATCGCTGGATGAGAAGTACCTAAATGTACCATGTTGAGTCAACGCTGAGGTAAAACCATCGTGATTTGTGTGTCTTTTCGTTTTGACAATTAGTTCAGCACTGAGTACATTGTTATACAGAAGGCCGGAAGGGCAACATATTGCTGTGAATGTTGGCAAACAAAATTATGTTTGACACCTAATAAAACCAGTACATGCCGATCCAACAAAAACTGTTTTTTTTGCTGACGTGTTCCATTCTGTTGTCATTTCATCGAAGAATTTGCAACAACTTATCAGCTGGTCACGGTTGCTAGTTTCACCTTTTCAAAACGACAAATGAAACTCAACCGAACAGCAAAACCATTCCAAAAAATCAACCATCATTGTACAGTGGCCCAAACCCTTGTGGAAATTCCAGTCATGGAAGACTTGACCTAAGCAAAGAAAGTAGATTTCCTAGCTGGTGAGTCGGTATTTTCATATTTTTCATCATCCAACAAAGCGCCATCACCGGATGTTGGCTGCCAAAATCCCGTCAGTGCCAGTCCATGCTAGGGATTGGTTGATTCGTATGCCCCTCCTGCAAGGCTTAATGATCATCCCAGCATTGACCATGCCACAGGGTACGTAGTTGTTATCCAATTATGTTTTCGATTGTCGTTGTTGAAATCGGGTTCTTTGGATCAACATCATTTACCTCCATACATGGATAGATTGATGCCCTTCTCAAAGGTCAATATCCTTGAGAACAAACGCTAAATCGTGGACTCAGTTCGTTCCGGAAGGCATTTGCAACTATTTTTAGGCATTGAGGAATGCTGATTGACAAGGAAAACATTTTGATATTCTGAAAAAATGTGCCTACAGGAAACTCCGTTCGTCTCTCATAGGATTTATCTTAATTTGTTTTGGTAAACCCCATCAATCGTGTGGATCGATGGTAACCCTCCCTGCGGTCAAGAAACTACGTCCATGGCGGCAGGCGTGAACTGGGTCAGTGACCAGTGGACTGCTGTGATGTACATGTACCTGCAGTCGTTAGATCCATCACGGTGGGGCTGAGAAGCGCTTAAAGCTGTGGCCTATTGTTTTTTCAGGTTTTGTCAAACCAACACACAGTTCAAACAGCCTCTCGAAAACCCTGGTTTGGTACTGGGTCTGTACATTTGAGGTCCCATGTCTTGGGATGGTTGTTATAATGATGGGGCGATGGATTTGAAAAAAGGAAACCAATTTAATTACCTTCTTCGAGTGATTCCCGCCGTGGCATATACGCTGGCAAACATTCTGGCAATTCATCCGGCGTCCTATCTGACATTTGATCGGGCATTCTATCTGAATATACATGTCATTCTATTTGAAATATATATATATATACACACTAAAAAAATATGTATACTGTATAATACTGAATTATACTGACATTGTATCTGGCCTTTTAATCCGGCATTCTATCCGGCAATTCATTTGACATTCTGGCATTCTACCGTGACAGAGTGGCCAAGAAGCTGGCAGAGGAGGAAGAGGAGGAGATCCGGGATGTCGTGTCCTTGCTTGGCCGACTGGTCACGTTCTCGTTTGACTTGAGTGAATTGATCAATAATAGGATCCCAGGACAGATCAGGGTACTGACACAGAAGCTCCAGGAGCTGTATGAAGTCTCGAAGCACCAAGAGGTGGCTGAGGCCTTGGAACTCTTCCACTGGCTCCACCGGCCAAACAAGCACCAGAGGCGTTGAGGTCAGGTAGAACTCCAGGAGCTGCATTGGGTGGGCTGAGAGCTCCAGGAGCTGCATTGGGCCCACTGTGCTTCGTACAAGGTAATTAGTTATTTCTCATCTTCGCTGGACACCATGGCTCTGCACCAGACATTGGCCATGTGGAACTTTATCCAGTAATCTTCAGGCCTCGTCATCTGGTGCTGCCACACATCACCTTGCGCGGCAGTCTCGCAGGACTGGGATCTACAGTCTTCCTGGTGGACATAGGTTTGAAAAGGACCTTGGTGTGACAAGCATTTCCAAGGGAAAGGAACCATGGAGATGTGCTGCAATGTCTCCCCAGGCGCCTTCTGCTCGTTGCCGGTTTGGCACCGGCTGTTGGCCACTGTGGCCTGACCAAAACGCTACACTTCCACCGCCTTGTTTGGAGGCGATGGAGATCACTATGGCAAAAGCTAGGGTCAGGCCATAGAGAACCTGTCCCTCCTCTGTTCGATGTGTCAATTAAATTTCATCTATTTCTGTCCGCGTGGCACCCAGAATATTTCCATTTAAGGAATGGATCAATCTGTTTCTCTACAAGTCTGACAAAAGCCAAGCATGCTGAGCATGTCTGACCGCAGACTGAGTATGCCTCATCTGGATCACCTTTGTGGGAATTGTCTTCTCGGTGCAACATAGAAAGGCCAGCATCATCAGCAAAAGCTCGAACGCACTTTTTCTTTGGCCACGCTTGTCATTGTCCAGCACTAATTCAACGTTTAAAAAGTCTGCGTCGCGATTTACCAACATTGTTCAGAGTGCCAAGGCAGAAAACCCACATCATTGCCAATCATGGCATATGAAAACATGAAACAAAGGGGCATGAAAAGGTCGTTTGACCTCTTCAAGCTTGAGTCACTGAATGGCTGACAGACAATGACTGACAGACCTCACCTGGCAGGTTGCGAAAAAATCAAACTTCTTCAAGTGACCCCCCACCAAATGACATTTTATCTGACATTTAAACTAACATGAACTATGTGACATTTTATGTGACATTCTATCTGGCATTCTACCTATTCTACCTGGCGATCTAACTGGCAAATAATTTCACATTTCATCTGGCATTCCTATCTGACGTACGTACTACTTGACATAAGGTTCGGGTCCGGCATTGGCGAGCTCGCCATGTTGTTCGGGTCTGGCAAGCCGGCAAGACCGTATCAATTTTCAGAACAACATGTAAGTTCTAATCATCATTTAGGGCTTGCATCCCCGCCTTCAAGCCTCACTAGCTTACATTCCCACTTTGAAGCTTCATGATGCGCATTTTTGCGGAGGTTTGAGCGTTTATACCCCACATATGGCTATATCTCAAAATTGTGGTAACCCTACCCACTTGTTCCTCGTTTTGTACTAAAACCTTACATTTTTTGGTCCAAAGACTTTTGGTCCATACCCAACATGGATCCAAAAAATAGTTTCAAAACACAGGAGCGATCGATTGGACTTCTTAAGATAGCAGTATTCCATAAATAGACATAAATAGTACATAGATCAGATTCCATTTGCACAATTTTATCACGTGTGTGATGCTTAAATTTAAAACCTTACCCCCGAACGGATTTTGGAATTGGTATTACAACATTGGGTTTGTAAGCGGCCTAGTGTGCACCATCAACCACCATTCGGATGTGCGTCCCAGTTTGCAAATGGATCACAACCATAAGAAATCACTTAGAACCCCATCTGATGCCCCAATCTGAAAAATGTGCGAAAATCATGAGGGATCATTATCCCAAATATAGTGTATGCCAATAAACATCATGTTTGACACCATCAGCCAGCAGTTGTATGTGGGATATACGGACATCGGTTCACAGCCTTCATCCAAGCCCCATCTCTGCTGAAAAAACTCCAAGCCACTGCCAAGGACAGTCCTGCCCGAGCGTCGCTTCCCGCAACTCGCTATGGGCTGTGACCTCAATTTATTTTGGATCCTAAAATGGAGAAATGGTGATGTACTTGAAATATCTATAGCCAACTTCATATGGAGGTTTCCTGAAATGGGGTTACCCCCAAATCATCAGTTTTTATCGGATTTTCCATTATAAACCATCCATTTGGGGGTACCACCATTTATGGAAACCCCCATATGGTGAATATAGGCTTACTTGGCAGTTCATCCGACATTGTAGGTTCCACCCCAGTTATAAGTGGACCAACCCTACTTATCCCACGAAAAAGGGAAAACATGGATATAACCTACATAGTGGGATGAGCCACCACTGTATATAATTCGACTCTTATGGTAGGAACAACGAACTTCAAATCTAACCCCAGGACACATGGATACAAATTGGGGCCAAACGAAAACGATAACTAAGTTAGTTGCAATAAGTAGGTACATTCTATTGTTCATGGTAGATTGGTATCTATAATGCAATGAAAATACCGGTGTATCATGATATATCTATAGTTCGACTGCCCCACATCGTACCCGACGAATATATTTCTGGTAGCTAGGACCCATGGCAAGGCACCAAATATTTGGAAATGCAATGCTTGAGCACATGGTTTCACCCAGGGTTTTCAAAGGCTACGCCTTTGAAAAAGTTTTGTTGTCCTGGTATTTGACATGGACTCGTAACCACATGATGCCATATGTACATGTTGATTCTGAATCCGAAAAAAACTGAAGTCAAAAACACTTACAAATCGAGTACATTGGGTATAAATCGGTATAAATGGATTACCTTCCGGTAAACAAACATGCCAATGGAAAATCCTCTATGAATGGAACAATCATCTATAAATAATGGTTTTCCATTGCCATGTTTGATTACCGGAAGGTAAGCATGCATGATTTGTCCACAACAATTACCCATTCATGGCTCAGGAATAGCCTGCACCGGGCCACCCTTCATCGCTGCCCTCCCGTTTTGGCAAGGTGCCCAAGTAGCTCCGTTCATCATCTGCGCTCCTGGCTCGAGGTGGCGTTTCAGCCTTGGATTAATGGGATTGGAGTATAGTATAGCAATATTAAACCGCCAGAAACCATGGGAAACCATGGTGGATGTAGGGAACTTCCACATCATTGGGACCATAGAATGGGATCAATGGGCATGTTTCGTATTAGGTACCCTAGGGGGATGGGATTATAACAAAAATACCTTTGGATGGTGGCTCCAATCATGACGCTCCAAGCCACGGCCCGTAGAAAATCAACGAGGCCAGGAGAGCCGAATTCTGTGTCACTGGAACATTGCTTCAAGAATCTCTGTTGCATATCTATATATATATATAAGTATATATATATATATGTGTGTGTACGATTATGTACGTGTATATATATATATATATATATAATATAATTATGTATTATGTACATGTATGTATACTATATATATATAAGACGAAAGCAAAAAGTGAAAGTATTAGGTACGTGCCCATCTGAGGTTGACCCAGTTCTTGCAGTTGGATGGTTCCTGTACCCATTCTTTAGGCAGCAGTTGTGGCCAGCTTCAGCACGGAACTGCAGTCCATATATCTCTGAAAAATCTTCAACAACCGGAACGCCCTCCACATTTGCACCTTAAAATAAAAACACCTACCTCCGGTAAACTAGCATAGCTACTAACACCATCTAACACCCATGTATAGTTGATTCACCCATTGAAATTAGTGATTTTCCATAGCTATGTTAGTTTACCAGATGGTAGTCTTAGGGTGACATGGTCAGATGTGACATGGTCAGACCCAGTCCTATGGCGTACCAAGTACAGCCAGTAAAGTGACAAAGCAAGGCGATGACGCCCTGACAGTACCATGCTGCTGGGAGACTGCGGGATCACCGTTTTTTTGGAGGTTCTGGTGGGACAGTGTTGCTCCCAACACCCCACAAGGGGAGGAAATTGGCTAAGTAGATCTAAGTATAAAGTAAAATCACCCATTTCACCTCCCGTGTGGCAATCATTTACTTAGAATAGGTTGGAGCCCCATGGGAGATGGAGGTATGAAATCAAAATAAATAAATGGGTGTTCAGCTTTGTGCAGAACCAAACCAACGAATGCTCAATCTACCAGAATGGAATGAAATGTACGAGATTTGACGAGCAATCACCACGACATCACAAAACCGAATAAGGAGATGAGCCACTGACAATATTCAACACATACCCTTCATCTGCTGGCGGATAAACATCAAGAAACATGGTCCACCTGTTCGGCCTCCTTGTCGTGTGCAGTACAGTACTTCTAAGTTGCAACTAGCACAGCCCTGATTGAAACGAAGATGCCATTTGCAGATCCGAAATATATTCCAAGGCCGTAATGTCAAATCATATCAAATCCAGATAATCTTCTGTTGTAACCTCATTAAGATTGGTAAATGTGACACCCGAGGCCTCTTTTTGGGGCTAAAAACTATTGGAATTCCATCACTCCCAAAGGTCGTTGACAGAATAGCCGTGCTTATTTTTTGGGTTTGTTGTCGCCGGTAAGGCTAGTTGGGTTTAGCCAAACCACATTGAACCACTAGAAAGAGATTCTTGACCATCATCCTCTCAAACGGGGGTACCCTGGTAGAAAAAACAGCTCTCCAGGAAAAATCACCTGGAGTTACCCTGAAAGATGAGCAGAAAAACACCTGAAAAACATGAAGCTACCACTACTTGAGTAGGATAAACAACTTTCTGGGCCTTGCTATCTATGAGTTCCATTGAAAAGGTGAAATTGCTGGATCCCCCAGTGGTGCCCTCGTGAATCCAATATGTGTTGCCCTGGTTTTTGCTAAATCAACATATGTGGTATCCCATATCACGTCCCACTGCCCTGCTGATTATGATGCTCAACTATACATGACATATTAATATATATATATAATGTCAATATGTTATATATCCTCATCCATTTGAGATGGATAAGCATGTCAGTTGCTGCCAAATCAGTAAACAGTTCATAGAACCCTCTACCCTGAACCTACTGGTTGAGGGTCGGGCTAGGTTCCACATTCCGTGATAAGTATTGATAAGTCATTACCCCCCAGCCTGTTATATAGTATAAACCCATGTCTTCAACATCAGCCATTAGGGATGCGGCGGGCATTGCTCTCTCGTCAAGCGTTGTCGGGGGGAAAAAACTCTCTCGTTGCAGTACTCAATTGCGCAGTGTTTAGAATTGGTCCTTGGTTGCAGTACTCTACGTTGCGCATATTGGGGATTGGTTGACGTCTGGTTGGGTTGGTGTGTTTAAAACTCATCCCGACTGGTTGGTTCCTTTCCGTCCATCTCATGGGTCAGAACAATCCATCAGAATGCTTGTCTGAAAATAGGGTACAGTAGCCCTAAATCTGCTGGTCAAACACAAGTTTCCGCATTGAAATTGCCATCTTGGGGGTATACATAATTTGCAAACAAAAAAACAGTGATGACAGTTATGGTTGGTTATATCATGACATCCCCACGAAATTCCAACTGAATCCCGATGGTTGATGGGCTGCCCGACCATTTGCTTCACCACGACCCTGATAGCTGGCGATGTTAACTCTGGGGATCCTCCCAGAATACAAAAGATCAGGCACTGCTTATACTATCAGCACGAAAATAATGCCTCAACCAACATCTGCAGGTCCATTCATGTTCATCATATATATATATATATACTTATATATATACTTATATCTATATACTTATATATATATATACTTATATACATATACTTATATATATATATATATATACTTATATACATATACTTATATACATATACTTATATATATATACTTATATACATATACTTATATATATATATTATATATATATCCAGACCCGGACGATCTCAAAACATCTCTGAAGACTAGCACAGGATCACCTACTGGGAGAGTTTCCATCTCAGCCGGCAGGCCGTGAGCTCAACAATCTCTCAGAGATGCCATGTTTAGCATCCGCAAGTCATCAGCATTTTTCCCCATCTTTGTGTGGGGTTCTTGTTTTTGATTCTGTATCCCGCCGCCTCCTCCGCCTCCGCCTCCTCCTCCGCCGCCTCCGCCTCTCATCTTTGTCAACTACCAGCTTTCACATACCCTCTTTGTCAACCACCATCTTTCACACATCATCTTTCACACCATCTTTGTCAACCACCATCTTTCACACACACACACACCATCTTTCACACACCATCTTTGTCAACCACCATCTTTCACACTCCATCTTTCACACACCATCTTTGACAACCACCATCTTTCACACATCATCTTTCACACACCATCTTCGTCAACCACCATCTTTCACACACCATCTTTGTCAACCACCATCTCACACACACCATCTTTCACACACCATCTTTGTCAACCACCATCTTTCAACCACCATCTTTCACACACCATCTTTGTCAACCACCATCTTTCACACACCATCTTTGTCAACCACCATCTTTCGCACGCCATCTTTCACACACCATCTTTGTCAACCACCATCTTTCACACGCAATCGTTCACATACCACCATCTTTCGTTTGCGTGGCAGGCGTGGTACTTGGAGACATCTACCTTCGTTTGGCGTGGCAGGCGTGGTACTTGGAGACATCTACCTGTGTTGGCGGGGCAGGCGTGGCACTTGGAGACATCTACCTTCGTTTCACGTGGCAGGCGTGGCACTTGGAGACATCTACCTGCGTTTCACGTGGCAGGCGTGGCAGTTGGAGACATCTACCTTGGTTTCACGTGGCACGCGTGGCACTTGGAGTCATCTACCT